>Ga0315540_10001931_pt1 | contig 11713 bp, 12 predicted proteins | sample SalMarSW160110MG_FD_203677 | JGI IMG/M metagenome (GOLD analysis project Ga0315540, IMG submission 203677) | Salt marsh sediment microbial communities from the Plum Island Ecosystem LTER, Massachusetts, United States - Salt Marsh Sediment SW1601-10 ... | reverse complement strand
GGGAGCTTCTCGAGGGGCCTGGCTTCGGTGCCAACCGAACTCGACTCTTGGACGCCTTCGCCTCCCTTCTGGTCGAGCTGCACCTCGCAGGCTGCTTCTGGGGCGACTGTTCGCTCTCCAACACGCTTTACCGCTGGGATGCGGACGGGATCGAAACACACATGGTCGACGCGGAGACAGCGTCGATCCACGACGTCATCTCCGACGGCAGGCGCGAGGAAGACCTCGAGATCATGACCGAGAACGTGGCAGGCGGCATGGGGGACATCGCCGCCGAACGAGGCGTCGACCTCGACGACGCCGACCTCGAGCTGGGACTCGACATCGCGGGCAGGTACCGAGGGCTGTGGAAGGAGCTGTCCGCCGTGTGGGTGGTTGGCGGCAACGAGCAGTACAAGATCGCCGAGCGCATCGCGCGCATCAACGACCTCGGATTCAATGTGGAGGACCTGACCGTGGCCTCGACCGGCGGGAAGCTCTCGCTGAACGTGCGGGTCGGAGGGCGATCGTTTCATGCGAACCGCCTCAAGGAGTTGACGGGCGTCGAGGCAGGTGAGCGACAAGCCTCGACGATTCTGGACGACCTCTACTACTACACAGCGAAGTACGCCACCGATACACCGTCCACCGTTGCAGCGATCCGCTGGCGGATCGATGCGTTCGAACCCGTTCTGGAACGCCTGCGAGCGATTCCCGACGTCGTCGACCCGGTGCAGTCGTACTGCGATCTCCTCAATCATCGCTACAACCTGTCTGCGGAAGCACAACAGGACGTAGGCACGGACGCTGCGTTCGACGATTGGGTCAGGGAGGGCAGACCTGGCTACGACCCGAGCCCCGAAAGCTGACGGGTCCGGCACGTTCTAAAACGCGTTCTCTCTACCACTCGGTATGGCAGACTTGCGGTATGAAACCGGCCGTTCGACTCCTCGTTTGCCTGCTCGTCCTCATGGCAGGGTGCACCCGAACCGCCGACTCTTCGACCACGACATCCGGGGCCACTGCACCTACCGACGCCGCAGCGACCACCACCGCCTCCGCCTCGACGACGACCTCGATGCCGGCGTCGTCCGTGACCACGGGCACCACCGCGGCAACCACGACGACCACCCCCGCGACCCCGTCGGTCGAGGTGCCGGAAGGCTTCTCGCTCCTGGGTGGAGAAGATGCGGGCTTCCTGATGGCTCTGCCCGAGGGCTTCGTCGCTCTCGACCTCAGCAGTGACGATGTGAGCTCCTTGCTCGACAACTCGCCGCTGGATGCCGACACGCGGGCAGCCGCTCAGGCCGCGATCGAGGCCGGCAGCTTTACGTTCTGGGCATTCGATTTCTCGAACGCCGAAGGAACCTTCGTTCCGAATGTGAATGCGCAGATCCTGCCCGGGTCCGGCCTCGACGACATCGACGTCTACCTCCAGGTGCTGCCCCAGCAGTATGCGTCTCTCGGAGCAACGATGCTGTCGCTCGATCAGGTGGAGTACGACTTCGGGCCCGCACTGGCGGCGGTGGTGCAGATCCCTATCGGCGACGGCACACACTCCACCGCCTTCCAGCTGCTCGCACCGGTCGACGACCTCGTCTACACGATCACGATCTCGTATCTGGGTCCGACCGACCAGCAGATATCGGAAGCCACAACGGCGCTCTCGACATTCCGACCGCTGAGGTGAGTACTGGCTCCTCAGCCGATGCCGGGACGGGCGCCGGTCACTCCCCCGTCCACGGGAACCGTCACACCGGTGATCCAGGAGGCCGCGTCCGAAGCGAGGAACACCACGACGGCCGCGACATCCTCGACCTCTCCGAGCCGCTGGAGCGGGTGTAGGCCGGCGGCGGCATCCTCGTTCGCGTCCCACAGCAGCCGAGAGAACCTTGTCTTCACGATCCCCGGGGCCACGGCATTCACCCGCACGTTCGGAGCCATCTCAAACGCGAGCTGCCGTGTCATGAAGATCAGCGCCCCCTTCGACACGTTGTACGCACCGAGCAGCGGTCCAGGCAGGAGGCCGCCGACAGACGCGACGTTGACGATCGCGCCACCGTGTTCGCGCATCCAACGACCCCATACCTCCCGTGCGAACAGGAGCGGCCCACGCTGGTTGACGGCCCACGTCTTGTCCACGGCGCCGAGATCTACATCGATCACATTGCCTGCGACCGGGTTTGTCGCGGCATTGTTGACGAGAATGTCGCATGAGCCGAACCTGGAGATCGTCTTCTGGACGGCAGTCTCGACATGATCTGCGTGATCTGCGCCACCGGCGATGGTCAGGAGCCGGTCGCCCCCTCCGATGCGCTCGGCTGCTTCCTCCAAACCGGCCTCTTTGCGTCCAGTGATCACGACACCCGACGCGCCGGATGCCAACAGCTCCTTCGCGATCGCTTCACCGATCCCTCGGCTCCCACCAGTGACCAGCGCGACGCTGCCATCCACTCGAATGTCCATGCGATGTCCTCTCAGTGCCGCTTGACTCCGCCGTACTTCATCCGTGTATCGTCGATGCCCGCGGCCCTGCCTTGATACTCGGGGTCCCTCCCTACGCCGACGACTTCGCCGATGAACAACGTATGCGTCCCGACGTCGACCGTCCTGGCCACCTCGACCTCGAACCAGGCGATGGCTTCCTCGAAGATGGGAGCACCGGTTTCGCCCTCTCGGAATCGCCTGCCGTTGAGTTCCATCCCTTCTCTCGTTGCCGGTTTGGAGAACTTCACGAAGACGCGAGTGTCATCCGGCGACCACAGGTTGACAGAGAAGAATCCGCCATCCATGACGAGCTTGTGCGTGTAGGCAGCCTTGTCGATCGACACGGCAACCGACACGGGCTCCATCGACACCTGGGAGATCCACGACGTGGTCATGGCGTTCCACTCTTCTCCAGCATGGGCGCCAACGAGCACGAGCGCGTTCGGGATCAGCCACATCACCCCGTTGACAAGTCGTTCATCGAGCATGGCCATGACTCTACCGCTCCACCGACCTTCACCCGCCCGACTCGTTTACGCTAGGAGCGTGCACATGCTGATTGCCACGACAGGGGTGCTCCCACCGGGCCCTGTCGCGGATCTCACCCTGAGGCTGGTCGGCGAAGAAGGCCGCGTGTCCGTGCTCACGGTTGTACCGACCCCACAGGAGTTCCTCGACACGCTCGAGTTGGAGCTCTGGCACCCCCTCGGAGACGCTCCGCGGGGTGACAGCGCGGACCGCACTGCAAGGTACGTCACCGAACGCGGTGAGCGCCTCTCGGCACCCGTCGTGGCCGCGTTGGCCGCCAGGGGCATCGTGCCGCGCAAGATCTTCCTGGAAGGATCCGATCCCGCGAAGGCCATCTGCACAACGGCCGACGACACGGGAGCGGATCTGGTGCTCCTCGGCGTGACTCGCCGACTGTTCTCCGATGGAGCATGGCGGTCCGTGTCGACCGAAGTCATGGAACAGACACGCGTGCCCGTGATCCTCGTACCCCCGATCGAGCAAGGGGGCCCCGAAGGGCCCCCTCGAATCGAACCGGACTCGTTGGACTAGATGAAGATGATCTGGCCGCCTTCGGCGATGTCCAGGAAGTCGGAGGCACTGATCACGTCCTCGACCTCCTCGTAGAGATCGTCTTTCGTGTAGCCGAACATGTCAAATGTCATCCTGCAGACGTGCAGGTGTCCTCCCGCGTCGCACACCATCTGGATGAAGTCACGATGGTCGGGAACGTTCTCCTTCTTCATCATCTTCTTCATCATCGAGGTCGCCATCGCCGTCACGCCGGGGATCGCAGCGACCGCGTTCGGCATGCCCATCGAGGGATTGGCGAGGGGGGTGACCTTCAGGTGGTCCATCTTCTTCTTCAGCACCGCGTCCATCCCGTAGAAGGTGAAGAACAGGTGCAGCTCGATCCCTTCCGAGACGGCGGCGTTGGCAATCACCATGGATGCTGTCGCCCAGTCGAGCGATCCCTTGCTCAGGATGATGCTGACCTTTCGGTCGGTATCGTCATCGAAATTCGGCATGATCGTCCCTTCTCACACGCAGCCCGTGGGCTTGGGAAGCCCCGAGATGTACGCCATCTTCTTGGCCGGCTTCTTGGGGAAGAGCTCGTACAGCTGCTTGGTGGTCAGTCCGGTCTCGGTACTGACACGCCTGATCGTGGCCGTCTCTCCCATCTCCGCGTAGTCCGCCCGCAGGAAGCGGATCGCCTTCCAGTGATCCTCGGTGAGCGAGTCGATGCTGATCTCCTTGGCGAGCGCCTGCGCGAGGTCCTCGCTCCACTCGCCCGGATCGGTCATGAAACCTTCGTCGTCGACGCTGATCTGTTGACCGGCAATCACTTCTGTAGCCATACGTGCTCCTTTACTCCTCATTCTTCGGCGTCGTTCCGGACACCGACCTCAGGGTCAGCATCAATCTGGCCAAACCCTTCTTCGTTGCCGGGTCGCGCATCTGGCGGATGAGCTCCCGCCAGGTGATCCGATCCGGTATCTCTTCTTCTCGTACCGTCGATGCAGTGTTGCGCACCATGGTCATGATCTCGGGCTGGGTCATCTCCCTGACGGCTTGCAGGATCAGCACGATGTTGTCGCCCAGCGCGCTCACGTCATCTTCGCTGAAGTTGGTGACGATGTTCTCGACGACCCTGCTGCCGCTGCGAACGAACCCGAAGTAGCCGCGCCGCTCGAGGTCTTGAAGCCCATCCATCAGTGAGATCACGCCTGCCTGGGTGAGCGGGGTGACCTCGTCGATGAGCTCCTTGAACATCTCCAGACTGTCGAGGAGTTCCTCGAGGTTCTTCAAGTTCCGTACGAGCTTCTTCATCAGATGGGTGAAGTCGTCCAGGGATGCGTATTCATCGACCTGTTCAAGCTGCTTGACGGCGTACTGGTATGCCTGATTGGCAATGGGCGTGAGATCGGCGATCAGTTCATCCCGCTCCTGTCGACGCCCTCGCATGACGAGCGCTTCGTCGACGACGAACTGCACCTGAGCTGCGAGACGATCGATCTTGGCGTTCAGCTCCGTCAGGTCCTCGGTCGTGGTGCTCATCTCAGCTCCACTTCCCAGCCATCGTCATGTAGGAGGTGACCGGCATCTCCTTGCCCTTCAAAAGGACGTTCCAGTACAGCCAGCGGAACATCATCTTGCCCCAGTGGTTCATCTCCGACTCCTGAAGGAGCGAGAACGGTCCGACCCCGGGGAGCGGATACTTCCCCGGCAGTGGCTCGGTGTCGTAGTTGAAATCGATGAGCAACCCCTTGCCGAACCCGGACTCGATGAAACAGTTGGCGTGCCCGTCGAACTTCTCCAACATCTCGAGGCCGTCGATGTATCGCAGGAAGTTCTCCGTCCACGTCTCAACCGCGAAGTGAGCAACGGATCCCGCCTTGGAGGTAGGCAGGGCTGCGGCGTCGCCGAGGGCGAAGATGTTGTCGTACTTCTTGGAGACGAAGGTCTCCTTGTCGACGGGCACGTGATTCAGCTCGTCACCGAGTCCCGACCTCCCGACGACCTCTGCACCCATGTTGGTGGGGATGGTCACCAGGAGGTCGTACTCGACCTCCTGCTCATCGAAGGCGACGAGCGTGTTGCGGTCGGGATCGACCCGCTCCGGTGCGAAATCCGCCACGAGCGCGATGCCCTTCTCTTCGAGCATGCCCCCGAGTGCCTTCGAAGCGATCGGTTTGGTGAATGCACCTGACAACGGCGTCACGAACGTCAGATCCACCTTGTCTCGAATGCCTTGTTCGGTGAAGTACGAGTCGGCAAGGAAGATGAACTCGAGTGGTGCCACGGGACACTTGAACGGCATCTCCATGATGTTGAGCACCAGGCGCCCACCTTCCCACGACCGTAGATACTTGGCGAGGTTCACCGCCCCATCGATCGTGTAGAACGTATGGACGTTGTCGGGCATCTTGTCGTCTTGAAGCAGCCCGGGAGTCTGGTCGAGCCTCGGATGGGTCCCGGTGGCGATGACGAGGTAGTCGTACTCGAGCCAGCGATCGCCTTTGGCGATCTTCACCCTGTTGCTATCGGGCTCGATGACCTCGATCTCCGAGACGATCATCGTGACGCCGCCGGGGATGTAGTCCCGCTTCGGTTTGGTGACATCGTTGCGGCCGTACATGCCAAACGGGATGAAAAGGAACCCTGGCTGGTAGTAGTGGGTCGTGTCCTGGTCGACGATCGTGATTTCCCACTCGTCGGGATCCAGGTGGTGGGCCATCTTGTTCACGACCATCGTGCCGGCCGTGCCGGCTCCGAGCACCAGCAGCTTCTTCATGCGTTCAACTCCTTGTTCGTGGTGAGTGAGGCAATCGCGTCGAGCTTGGCCGTGATCGATCGGTACTCGGCGACCATGTCGGGAATCACAGACGCAACACGAGGAAGCACGTCCAGCACCTGCCTCTTGCCCTTCGAATCGAGCCGGTGGACCTCCTCGATATGCGGGCTGAGATCCTCGGGCCTTGCTCCAAAGCTCTTCGCCATGATCGCCAGATCCTCCGGTTCGGGCGGCCAACCGTCAGGTGCAACGCCCCCCGCGATCACCATCGCCGTCAGCTTCGCTCCCGTCCGGATGAACGCGCGTGCGCACTCGAGGCCGAGATGGCTTCCGGTGAATCGAGGGCCTAGGTCGCTGGCTCCAGCGAGCTCCTGCCATCCGACGATGCACTCGTCCGCGCCGCCCGGGATCTCCGCGATGGCCGTGAACAATCCGCACGGATTCGAGACGGTGGTCACCGGAACGCCATCCATGTCGGTGAGCACGAGCATGACGCCGAGCATCTCGGCGATGACATCCATCACCGGTTTGACCGACGACGGGAACACTTGACGTGTCGGCGATTCAGGTCCCTTGCCATTGCCAAGCCAGGCCTTCACGGCATCCTCGGGGAAGCGCCACTGCCTCCCCACCTTCACACCAGGAAGTGACCCTGACTCGGCCATTCGATAGATCGTCGACCGATCGACGTGGAGCATCTCCTGCAGATCTCGCGAGGTCAGCATGCCGCCCATGAGGCTCCTGCCGATCGTGTCGCTCTGTGCATGTTCTGCATACTGTGCACGGTAGTGACGCACCACAGATGCATCCTCGGCGAAGGTCCCAACGCGTAGGGTCGAACGACCCTATGTGCGTTCTCGACGAACCTCGAGACCGCGGGCCTCGATCTCCTGCACGATGTGCAGCTGCGAGACGGCTCGCTCGAGGGAGTGGACGCCAGGAGGGATCGTTCCTTTCGCGATCATCTCGGTCACGATCGCCGCGTGCCAGCCTGTCAGCCGTTCCATGGCGGCGAAACCGGTCGCCTCGTCGAATCGGTCGACGAGCTCGAACCGAACTGTTTCGCGGGAGTGCCCACGCTCCCCGATCGCCTCGGCACGGATCACGCACACGTCTCGAATCGCGTCGGTCTCCAATCGAGGGCGTAGCAGCTCGTGGTAGAGGTCTCTCGGCACGACGGGCACACCTCGCACCTCGACCGGCTCCCGGGCGAACAGGCCGAGATCCTTGAACGCACGAAAGGCCGCATAGTGACCCGGATACCGAAGGGTCTTGTTCTCGTAGACGTCGAGCTTGCCGGCCATCGTGAATGGAACCGTCGACGTACCTCCCGACGTGACGAACGCCTCCAGTGTTCCCAGCCCTTCGAATTCGAGGAGTTCCAGTTCCGTGAGCGTTTCGATCTCCTGCACACGGCCGTCTCTCAGTACCAGCGCCATCCCGTCGTACTCATTGGTCAACCCCTCGATGTGGAAGAACAGCTGGTAGCCGAACGGTCCCTCCGATCGTTGGGGCAGGCCGCCGTCCCACACACGGGCCTCGCGCGCGACGGCACCTCGCAGCTCGAGCTCCTCGATGGCTGCCAGCGCCAACGTGTTGTTGAGCCCGGGTCCCATACCGCAATCGGGCACGATCGAGACGCCCGCAGCTCGCGCTTCATCGTCAAGCTCGAGCTGCCCACGCACAGTTGGCGTGTGTCCGCCAAGGTCGACCATGCCGGTGCCCGCCTCGATGGCCCCCCGGGTGCACGCGGGGATGAGCGCGAAGGGAGTGGCGCACAGGAACGCATCCAGTGGCCGCACCAGGTGGACCAACTCGTCGTTGGCGGTCACGTCGATCTCTGCCCATCGGGCTACGTCTCGGCCGGTCAGCTCGTTGACGCGTTCCGACGCCGCACGAGCCACGTCAAGAGAGAGATCGGCGAGGAGGACCGTCTCGGCGTCCCCCCACCTCGCCATGTCGTATGCCGCAGCCGTACCCTGCCGGCCGGCCCCGATCACTCCGTACCGCACGCCGTCCCTTCTCGTGCGGCAAGTCTATGCCTGTCGAACTCCTGGGACAGCAGCTTCACGGTGCAGGTCCGCTGTGCGCTGCGGAAAGATCACGGAGAAGCAGGCGCCCCCGAGTCGCTCGGAGCGGGAGTAGCTAGTCGTCCCGCCGTGGGCTTTGGCGACCGCTCGCACGACCGCGAGACCGATTCCGGATCCGGGCCGCGTCGCGTCGAGCCTGTGCACCCCACGCTCGAATCGCTCCCAGATGGTGAACTCGTACTTCGTCGGGACCCCAGGTCCGTCGTCGTGCACCTCGATGACCACAGATCCGCTGTCGGTTCGAGCCACGACATCGACGCGACCTCCGCCATACCGGATTGCGTTCGAGACGAGGTTGATGATCACCTGCTGTGTCCGCTCCGAGTCGACGTAGACACTCGTGTCCGGCTCCACCTCAACCGTCATGCCGGCCCCCGCCTTGTCCACGCCCGAAAGGGCTCTGGTGACCAGCTGCTGCAATTCGACGCGGGCCGGAGACAGGTCGACGGTCTCGAGGCTGCCTCGGGCAAGCAGCACGAGATCTGACACGATCCGTGCCATGTAGCCGGCTTGCTGATGTACAACCCTCAGGAGATCCTCCCGCTCCTCCAACGAGACGACCCCCGGCTCGACCAAGAGGTCGAGGAAGCCCACAATGGCCGTCAGAGGCGTTCTCAACTCATGGGAGATCGACGAGACCAACGCGGCGCGCTCCCGTTCGACAACGACCCGATTCTCTCGAATGGACACTGCCTGCCGGGCGATCGTCAGACCACTGACAATGAGCGTTCCGTAGAGAAGCGCCCAGAAGTTCGAGTCGACCTCATGCTCGAATGTCTTGACGATGAGCATCCCTGTCATCGCCAAGGCCAAGGCGTAGGGGGCGAGCAGCGTCGTGATCGGCGCTCTTCGATCCGCGTACTCGCGTCGCTGCGGCTGCGCACCGACGATCAGGCCGGTCACGAAAAACAGAATCAGAGCGACGATGTTCATCGCGAACAACGGTCGTGCCTGCTCGAACGAGCGTCCAACCCCGCTACTCAGGTACGCGACGTCGGCAATGGACTGCGCGACGAAAGCAAAGGCGGCCAACCACAGACGCACATCGAACCGATAGGAGCTGCGTCGTAGGAACACGACGACGATGGCAGCCATGGCGAAGACATCGAGAATCGGGTAGGCCGAACCTGCCCACCTGTCCCATGCCGAGTACTCCTGCATCCTGCCGAGGAGATCACCCAACACCAGAAGCCATGAGATGACTCCGATCGACACAGCACCGATCAGCGCGTCGAGGATGGCTCGCACTCGTTGCGACCAGTCCGTGGCCATCTGCGGAAGCAGCGCGAAGCCGACGATTCCACAGGCATACCCTGCGAGGAGGAAGAGATCCGGTGGACCGAACGCGGAGAGCTCGGAGATCGATGACCCGATGGCAAACGCCACGACGCCCGCAGAGATCACCAGGAGCCCGATGCCAACGAGTGTCCACGAGAGTCGCTCCCTGGACTCGAGGTGCCGCGCGCCGATGATGAGCGTCAGTCCGGCTGAGCCCGACCCGACGAGGAGTCCGATCGGGCCGATGAAGTCCGCCGCAGCCGGGAAGACGATCGTTCCGGCCGCAAGGGACGCGAGGAGCACGAGCGCGGCAACAGCGGCTCTGCGCCACCACACCGGGTGCGCTCTCCACGTTCTCACGATCGATTCCACACTTCGCTATCGGCCTCATTGGCGCCGATCTGAAGGTGGTCACTCCCGCACTGCGTGCTCTTCCGTCAGGTCGATCGTGATGTCGATGTCGCCGACTACCTCCGGCAGATGTCGAGCGATCGCCTCGGTCAGGTCGACATACGCTTCGTCGTCGAGGTAGAGCGAGTTCGAGAAGCGGAGGCCCGCATACCCGACAGGGACTGCCGGGTAGCCCGATGGGTTCACGTAGAACCCGTCTCTCTGAAGCCTGCCGGCCATCTCGATCGTGTCGGAGGGTGTTCCGACTCGGACGAACCATACGGGCGTGTCGGAGGATGCAATCACCGGAAGACCGTGCTGCGCGACCAGACGCTTCGTGAGTGCGATCTGTGCGTGCAGGCGGGCCTGAAGACCGACATACTCCTCCGACAAGTGAATGTCCGCAGACGCGACGGCAGCACCCAGTTCAGCCGGATGCAGCGGCCCCGCGAATGTCAGCGTGCCGCCAAGCGTTCTCACCCGTCTCGCCATGCGCTCGTCGGAGAAGACGGCCACCCCGCCGCCGGCGCCGATCGATTTGGAAAGCGACCCCGCGACCACCATCCGATCTCGGATCGGCAGATAGCCGAGTACGTGACCGCAACCGTGCTCTCCATCCCAGCCAAACCCATGAGCATCATCGAGGTAGAGGTGGAGGTTGGGAAACCGCTCCAGCAACGCAGCAAGGTCGTCGAGCGGCGCGAGGTCGCCGAACATCGAGTAGACGCCGTCGGCCAGATACCAGACCGCCTTGTGGGCCGCACCCTCGACCGCAACCGCCAGCGCATCCATGTCGTTGTGAGGAAGCGACACGAGCTGCGATCCCATCGCCACCAGAATCTGGGCGGTGAGTCGGAGCGATTCGTGTGCCTGAACGTCGATGAGCACCAACGATCCGGACGGCACCAGCAGCGGCAGCGCCGCCATGTGGGCAAGCGTGGTTGTTGGGGTGATCACCACCTTCCCACCGAGCATCCGCTCGAGGCGCTCCTCCAGCGCCGTGTAGAGCGGCACCGAGGTGAACGCCGTCGAGGAGGAGTAGACGGGCCCGTACCGGGAGACGGCATCGATGGCGCCCTGCTTGAGCCTTGGATCCAAGTTGAGGCCGAGATACGATGCCATCCCGAAGTTCAACAGCGTGCGACCATTCACACGGATGGTGTCGCCTCGAAGCTCGACGTCTTCGATACGCACGCGGAAGACACCCGCGGCTATCCCAGCCTCGGTGCTGCGCTCGAAGCGACGCAGCAGCCGTTCTTGGCGTTGAGAGGGCATCGCTCTCCTATCAGCCACCAGCCCGTCCGGCTCCCCGATGGACACATGGTACGCGGCACATGGCCCGAAACAGAACGACCAAAAAAAGCCATGCGGCGCAGTCTGGGATACTCGGGTCCATGCAGCTGTTCGAAGCCGGCTTCCCAGACCCTCCTGCGCTCGACATCTCCGTGTCCCACGCACTCCTCATCCAGGCCGCACAGGGACACCCGGCGTCGCTGCGTCTCCACGTCCCGGGATCTATCGTTGCGTTCGGTCGACAGGACGTCGTTCAATCAGGCTACGAGGCTGCCTGCGAGGCGGCGGAGCGGTCTGGATTCGCGGCAGTCGAACGCCTCGCGGGAGGCCGTGCGGCCGTGTTCCACCCCGGAACACTGTCCTTCGCAATGGCGGTACCCGTCGACGATCCCCG
>Ga0315540_10001925_pt1 | contig 11737 bp, 7 predicted proteins | sample SalMarSW160110MG_FD_203677 | JGI IMG/M metagenome (GOLD analysis project Ga0315540, IMG submission 203677) | Salt marsh sediment microbial communities from the Plum Island Ecosystem LTER, Massachusetts, United States - Salt Marsh Sediment SW1601-10 ... | reverse complement strand
GAAATAATTTACGCATCCTGCCTCAATCCGGATCAAGATAAAACATTATAACGATTGGGCTGGCCGATGTTTAACCCTCTGCAGGGTGGAATCCGTAAACAAACAGTCCGGTTCTGATGCCGGACTACCAGCCTTCAACAATATTTGATTTAGCGGGATAGGGTGAGTTGTTCGATTTCGCCGGGAGACAACACGATCTCGACAGCTTCCAGATTTTCTTTCTGGTGCTGCGGATCGAAGGACATCGGGATGGTGATCACGCCGGGTTGTCCCACCAGCCAGCTAAGGGCAATCTGGTAAGGGGTGGCCTGATGCGCTTGGGCGATCTCCTGCAAGGCAGGGTTGACTCGCAGCCGGCCCTGGTCGATAGGAGAGTAGGCGGTGAGCAGGATGCCGTTCGCCTGGCAGTAATCCAGCATGCCGTTCTCGAAGTACGTGCGGTCGGACAGGCTGCAAGGCACCTGGTTGGTGACCAGAGGCGTCTCGCACAGCGCCTGCGCCTGCTTCAGCCAGGACAGGTCGAAATTACTGACGCCCAGGTGGCGCACTTTGCCGTCCCGGACGAGCCGGTTCAAGGCACGGAATGTCTCTTCGAGGGGCGTACTGAGGGATGGCCAGTGGATCAGGTACAGGTCGAGGTGGTCCATTCCCAGCCGTTGCAGGCTGCGCTCGCAGGCCTGCAGGACTTGCTCGTGCTGCAGATGTGACTGCATTACTTTGCTGGTGACAAACAGGCTTTCGCGTTCGATCCCGGCTTCACGGATGGCCTGACCCAGCAATTCCTCGGCGTGACCGTGGGCGTACATCTCGGCCGTGTCGAAGAGTGTGTAACCAAGTTCAAGCGCTGAACGCAGGGCGTCCAGGGAGCGTGTGTCTTGGGATGCATCGGAAGCGGAGTCACCGCCGATGCGCCAGGTGCCGAAGCCAATCCTGGGGAGTTGTTCGCCGTCAGGCAGGGTCACATTCTTCATCGGTGAGGCGAGTATAACATGGGCCTTGGGGTTGTTGAAATCAGAACGGGCAGTTCATGCATGAACTGCCCGTTCTGATTCCTAGGCCTTCGCCAATAACTCTTCCAGCACCTGCCGGGACTGCTGTTCAATGGTCACGTGCTGGCTGTTGCCATGCGCGTCCATGGTCACCACCACAGGGAAGTCTTTGACCTCAATCAGCCACATGGCCTCCGGCACGCCGAACTCCAGCTTGTAGACCCCGAGCACTTTTTGAACCGCCTGGGCGATATACGAAGCAGCGCCGCCGATGGCGTGCAGGTAGACGAAGGGCACCTCCTGGCAGCCTTGCAAGGTTTTTGGCCCCATGCCGCCTTTGCCGATCACACCCCTGGCGTTGAAATGCTGCATCACGTCCGCCTGGTAGGGCTCCTCGCGGATGGATGTGGTCGGTCCGGCGGCCACGAACCTGTAATCTTTGGTGTCCAGCCCGGCGACCACCGGCCCACAGTGATAGATTACGCCGCCGTCCAGGTGTTTTTTGAGTTCCGCATAGACTTGCAAATCGTCGTCTTGTGGCTGGCGCGTCTTTTTAATGAAAGTTTCGATCAGCCACTTGTGGGCCGCATCGCGTCCGGTCAGCATGATGCCGTTGAGCGCGACCGGCTCGCCGACTTTCAATTCACGCACCACTTCAGCGCTGATCGGAATGGTTATTTTGCGCATGGTTTTCTCCTTCGCTAGGCACACCGAACTCCAATGGCACTACGTCTTTTAAGTGTGTCCTTCGCGTCCTCTGTGTTTAAGCGTACGAAACCTTGTCGCCCTGCACCGTCATTTTTCGGCGGCGGTAGGCCCAGCACATATATGAAATCGAAACAAAATAGCTGGCCGGCAGGCGGTGCAGACCGCTGATCTTCGTCCCCAGCACAGTCGTCTGGCCGCCGAAGCCCATCGGTCCGATGCCCAGTTGGTTGGCTTCTCCGGTCAGGCGCTCTTCCAGGGCGTTCAAATCGGGATCCGGGTTGGGGTCGTCGATTTTGCGGAACAGGGTCTCTTTGGAGGCGTAATACGACGAACCGCGGTCGCCGCCGATGGCGATGCCCAGCACGCCGGGGGCGCAGCCCAACCCCTGGGCTTTTTGCACCGCGTCCAGCGTCACCTTGCGGACTCCGGCCAGGTCGCGGCCGGCGCGGAGCTGGCTGTTGGGCAGTTTGTACTGCGCGCCGACGTTTTCGCAGCCGCCGCCCTTGAGCATCAGGTCGATCGTCAGCGGTTGTCCGGCATCCACTTCTTCAAAGTGAATCGAAGGGTAATAATCGTCGCCGCTGTTGTCGCCGCTGTTGACCCCGCTGACGGCGTCCACTGCGTTGGGGCGCAGGTAATTTCGCTGGGTGGCCTGGATGACCGCACCCTGGATCTCCCGGCGCAGTTTGCGCATGGACAAGCCTTCGGGGTAATGGACGTAGAAGATCGGGGTACCGGTGTCCTGGCAGATGGGCGTGGATTGGGCGCGTGCCAGGTCGACGTTCTTCAGGATCGTTTCAAACGCCCCACGGGCAGCTGAACCGGGCGCTTCCTTTTCGACCGCTGCGCGCAGACGGTTTTCTACGTCAGCGGGCAGGTCAGTGGACGTGCGCCGGATCAGTTCGAGGATCGATTCAGTTAAATCTTGCATGGGACCTCCAAGATTCTTGGCATGAACTAATCATACTTAAACTGGGGGGCTGAGACGAGTGACAAAGCGCCTGATTTTGAACGATGCCTATCAGAAAACCGGGGCGCAGCTGGCTGTACCCTGGCGGGAATCAGCGTGAAATTTTGACCCGCAGCACGGGATGGTCGCGGCCCCCGAATTTATACTTGTACGCTTCATCCCCGCGCATGAAGTCGAATTCGCTGCGCCCGTGCTCGTTGGCCCATTGCAGCAGGTGTCCCAGCAGCACCCAACCGGGAGAGATCTCGCTGTAATCAAAATTCAGGCCGGAGTTGTAGACCCAGATGCGGTTGTTATAGTCGAAGTTGAGATAGCCGCAGGCCTTCTTACCGTTCACTTCCAGGAAAGCCAGTTGCAGCCAGCCTTCCTTGAAGGCCGCATGCACGCTGGTGCGCATCTGCGTGTACATCACGTCGGTCAGGAAGGCGTCTTTTTCGGGGTCGTTAGCCATCAGATCCAGGAAGTCGTCGATCTCCGCGTCGAGCGTCGTCTCATCTTCAACGATGTACCAGCGCACGGGCAGTTCATATTCGTTCGCGCGGCGCATCTTGCGGCGGATTTCGTGGCGCTGCTTCTTGTCGATGCCGGACAGGTATTGCTCGAAGTCACCGGGCAGCTGGACCGAAAGCGCCGGGCGGAATTTCTCCTGGGTGAAGCGCAGGCCGCGTGCAGCGGCTGCAGTCTTGAGCACGGGCAGCGTGGGCGATTCTTCGGGTAAGTTGTACCAGTCGAGCACTTCCCAGGCCCCGGCCGAGTCCGAGCCGAGGTAGTCGAGCAAGCCAGAGACAAATTCAGGCAGATCCTGTGGGCGGACGATCAGGTCCAGATAATCCGAGATCTCGATGCTGCCCAGCAGCATCAGGGCTGGCTGGTCGTCCAGGTTGTGCGTGAAGAATAGGGGTGCGATTGCCTTGAGCTGGCCGTCCTGGCGGGCGGTGATCAGCGCCAGGTCGGCTTGCGGCCATTCTCCGCCGCCGCGCGTCTGCCACCAGGCTTGCAGATACTCGTAGCGCAGGAAGGGCACATCGGTCTGGCTTTCTGCGAGCAGCTGGTTCCATTCGGCTGCCAGTGCTTTGAAGTCTTCAGGGGAGGTAATTTGTTGGAAGTTCATCATGCTCTTTTTTTAGGGGATAACCGTGAGAATTTTACCAGTATAATGAGAGTGCCGTGGACAAAGACCAATGGGACCTTGCCCTCTAAGGAACGGAAAGCAGACGTGTCAACCGGTTTCGATCTTACACTATTGCCAATCTATCGCCTGAGCGGGCAGGATTTGCCCACCCTGCCGGGTTTGCTGGCCCTCGATCCGCCCAAACGGACGGCGCGCGGCCGCGACCGCGACCGCCTGGTAGTCTACCTCTCGCTGACCGGAAAGGCGACCTTTACCACAGCCGAAGCGCTGCAATTGACCACGCGCGCGGCTGAGCAGTTTTACAATTCCCCTGGCTCCCTGACCTCGGCCATGCGCAGCGCCGCCGAGAGCATCAATCATGCCCTGCTGGAACGCAACTTGCGTACGACCGGCAGCGGCGAATATTCGGTCGGACTGCTGGCCATGGCTGCGCTGCGCGGCATGCAATTGACCCTGCTGCTTTGCGGGCCGGCGCATGCTTTCCTGATAGCTTCCGAACTGCGGCACGTCCATGACCCTGCGCTGTCCGGACGCGGGCTGGGACTGAGCCAGACTCTGTCAGTCCATTACTCGCAGGTCGAACTGGCTCCCGACAGCCGCGTGCTGTTGTGCGGGCAACTGCCACCGGCCTGGGAAAATTCCATTTCTAAGGACCACGCCCCGGCTTCACTCGAGGCAACGCGCCGGCGCCTGGTGGCATTGGAGCCGGGTGACGTGAATGCCGTCCTGCTGCAGTCGCGCGAAGGACCCGGCCGGATCAATATACTTCGCCCAGGGCAGGAAACCGAAGCGGAAGCCTCTGCCAAGCCTGTCTCAAGCTCGCCGGGTCAGACTCCACCCGCTGTCCACCCGGATCTTCCTCCGGCCGAATCTAAATCTCAACCGGCAGGCTATTACCCGCCGCAGCCCGAACCGACCACGCAGACGGCTCCGCCCTCGGCCTATTCGATCCCGCCCCAGCCGGAGCCGCAGGTCCCGCCTCCCGCGCAGGGAGACGAGACTCCTGCGTCCCGCGATTTCCCAGCCTCTATTCCGAGACTCAAGCCCGGGTCGCAACCAGTGGAAGACGAAGCACCTGTCATCTCTGAAATTGGAACGGCGCCAGTCTCTGCGCGTCGGCCGGGCACGGGCACGCGTAAAGCCGCGCGTGCGGCCGTGGGTGGCATGCAAACCTGGCGGCGTATGACCGGACGCCTCTCGCAGGGTTTTCGAAACCTGCTGCCCAGGCTGCTTCCCGGTTCGGATGCGGATAAGCCGGTTTCCATCCCAACCTCGATCATGGTGATCATGGCGATCGCCGTACCGCTGGTTGTGGTCACGGTGGCCAGTCTGGTCTACTTCCGCATCGGGCGCGGGACGAATTACGATGCTTATTATTCCCAGGCTGAAGCGACTGCTGAAAAGGCTGTCGGGCAGACCGACCCGGTCTATTTGCGCGAAGTCTGGAGGACCACGCTTTACTATCTCGATCAGGCCGAAGAAAATAAGGTCACGCCGCAATCCAGCGCCTTACGCCAGCAGGCTCAGAGCAGTCTGGACGGACTGCTGGGTATTGTCCGCCTCGATTTCCAGGCGGCTATCAACGGCGGGATGCCAGGCGGGGTGCAGGTCACGCGCATGGCGGCTAACGATGCTGATCTATACATGCTCGACGCGGCCAAAGGGTCGATTCTGCGCGCTTTTCTGACCGGTGTGGGGTACCAGTTGGACAACACCTTCCAATGCGCGCCGGGCGCTTATGGCGGCTACAACGTCAGCCAACTGGTGGATTTGGTGGCTTTGCCGCGCCCGAATTCTCTGGACGCAACTGTTATGGCGGTCGACACCTCCGGTAATTTGCTGTATTGCGCACCGGACAAGACACCGCAGGCAGTCCCGCTGGCGCCGCCGGATACCAACTGGGGCCGTGTGACGGCCATTGCACTGGACGGGAATAATCTGTTTGTCATTGATGGTCCCAAGAACGCAGTCTGGATTTATGGGGGCGAGAACAGCTCGTTCAGCGACCTGCCGGTCTTCTATTTTTCCGAGCAGATCCCGAACCTGACCGATGCCGTGGATATGGCCATCAACGGGGATGATCTGTATGTGCTGCACTCAGACGGGCATCTGTCCACCTGTACGCGCAGCCGCATCGATACAGTCCCGACGCGTTGTACCGATCCGGCTATTCCGAACGATCCACACCCGGCATCGCAGGGGAACGATCCCTTTACCGAAACCCATTTCATCCAGATGACCTTCACCGCCCCTCCGGATTCTGCGATCCTGCTGTTGGATTCGGAAAGCCGCGCCGTCTATCGCCTCAGCCCGCGTTCGCTGGAGCTTTTGAACCAGTTGCGACCATACCCGCAGCAGATCGGGCGACTTGGACCGGCGGTAGGTATGGCTGTCAGTCCCAATCACATGCTCTTCCTGGCATTGGGCAACGAAGTTTATTACGCAACGGACGTCCCTTAATCGTGTTTGTCTCATTGAAGAGGTGTCGCTATGAGCAAGTCATCCGGTGGCTTTTTTAGTTCTTTGTTGGATTTTTTAAGCTCAATTTTTGGTGGGAAACCCAAACCGCCGCCTGTTTCCACTACTGTTCCAGCGGATAATGCCAATGAGCCGGCTCAGAGCATTACCAGCAAAGTCCTGCTGCTGATCTATGAACCTGTCATGGACCCCGCCACGGGCAAGAAGCTTTCTGAGCAAATGAACTGGAACCGTCCCGATGATCTGGCAAATGCCTACTCCGGCGACCTGCTCCAGGTCAGCGGAGGCAAAGCGCGCTATCAAATTGCGGATCGGGTCGAGCTGAATGAATTCCCGGCCATGCTGGATGGATTCCGCTACACCCCCTCCAGCTTCATGGATGTGATGCGCGGAACGACACCGCCTCATTCCCCGGCCCAGGTCGATTACCAGGCCATTTTGACGCGATTCAACATCCTGCAGCGGGTAACGAATAGCCAAATTGACGAGGTCTGGGTTTTTGCCTTTCCGCACGCGGGCTTTTACGAATCGGCCATGGGAGGCGCAGGCGCTTACTGGTGCAATGCTCCGGCTCTCAAGGATACACAATCCTGCCCGCGCAAGTTCATCACGATGGGTTTTTCGTATGAACGCGGCGTGGGCGAGATGCTCGAGTCGTTCAGCCATCGGACCGAGTCAATCATGACCAAGACTTTCGAACGCCTGAGTGGGGATGCAAATTTGTGGCAACGCTTCACCCGCTACGACAAAATTGCGCCCGGCAAGGCTGCAATTGGGACGGTTCATTATGCCCCCAACAGCGAGCGCGATTACGATTGGAACAACCAGCGTATGGTGCCCAGCGAGTGCTACGATTGGTTCAATTTCCCGCGCTTCCGCGGCGATATCCGCCAGGTCAACGCTTCGGAATGGGGCAACGGGGAAATCCGCGCGCACCATAACTGGTGGTTGGAACACCTGCCCAAGGTAGCGGGCCGGATCAACGGCGTACATAATAACTGGTGGCAATACGTTATCGACCCCAACCGCATTTAACTTTTAGCGCTGAAGGAACCAGGCTGGGGTAGGTTAATCCCTACCAAAACAGGGTGGAATTTATCTGAAGCACTAAGTTGATCATGAGATTCTACCTGCTCCGGATGAGAGGGGTGCTGTATTTAATTGCAATCCAAATTATGTCATCCCTCAACTTTTTCGGTTGTAGATTTTTAAAGATCATTTTACTGGCTGTTTTTTTTGGGGTGTATTCAGTCACTAATCGAAATTTTTATCAATCTTGTTTAATAAATCCATATCAAATTTGTATAGTTCTTGTCCATGATCTGTAATGTTTACCTGACCAATTTTCTTTTATGATGATCTCAGGAACACCTCTCACGGGGTTGTAATTTAGATGCATCGAGCCAGAAGCTATTGATGAAAACATTGGCATTCACACAGCGGCTGAGAGGCCGCCCCATCCTGAAACTGCTGGGCCTGGCTCTGGCCCTGACAGCTTTTCTTTTAATATTTTATTGGTTAAAGCCGGCATTCGGTACGCAGATCGGATCCTTCTCGCTCATTCCTGTTATCCTGGCTGCCTGGTATTTTGGCCCGACCGGCGGGGTCTTTATGACCTTGTTGTGCCTGCTCTCGTCCGCCTTCATCTCAAACACCCAAGGGATCCCACTTCCCGAAATTCTGCTCGAGACTGCATTCTGGTCGGGGGGGGTGACGTTGGTAATCGTCGGATTTGTAGTCGGGAAATTGGGAGCCCTGAATACAAGCTATAAGCAGGCGCTCTTCGATCAAAAAGTAGCAGATGAAGAACTACGTCTTCAAGCGGAGTTTCTATCCTTGCTGAACGCTCTCACCCGGACCGCTTTGGAAGCCGGGGACGTGCAAAGCTTGCTGACTGTGCTGGTGGGTCGTATGGCCGAACTTTTTCCGGGGGCTGAGACGTATTTGGCTTTGTGGGATGCTGACAAGGCCTTGCCAGTCATTGTCGCAACTCTTGGAGGAGAAGAAAAACTCACCGACTTCAGTTTTGTACCCACCGATCCGACAATGACAGCAGCTGCTTTGGAGACAGGCCATGCAATTGTCGTGGAAGATGCTTTCAACTCCCCTTATTTCAATCCGGAAGTGGCTGCTCGTTTTGAAAGTCGATCGGCGCTTGGGCTGCCGTTGATTGCTGGCATGCAAAAAATTGGCTCCATTATAGTAAGTTACAAAGAAAAGCACCTGTTTACCGGAGGGGAGATCGAACGCGGCGAGCTGGCTGCGCAGCAGATCGCGCTGGCTTTGACCAAAACCCGGTTGCTGGAAGAAGCACACCAACGCCTTGGTGAACTGACCGGGTTGCATGAAATTGCCAAGACCTTCAGCGTGTCTTCTAATATCTCTCAGACCTATAAGTTGTTGAGTAAAAAGCTGGCCCGATTAACGGGTGCGCGGATCTGCTTTATCCTGTTATGTGACATAGCACAGGAACGCGTTTTCGCTCAATCTCCCGGCTTTGGAGTCGGCGCTTCTACTCTGGCCGAACTGCATTTCCCTGTATCGAGCCTGGATGCATTCTGCAACCTTGCCGACCAGGATATTTTCCTGACCAACCTGCTCGAGGAAATTCCCGAGGTACTCAAATCAATACCGGGAAACCGCAAAATAAAATCAGCGCTGGCTGCCCCGCTGCGCGTCAATGGCCGGCTGATTGGATTGATCCTGCTGGCCAATAAACCTGCCGGATTTGAAGAAGAGGATGCCAGACTGATGCGCAGCTTTGCCCATCAAGCTGCGGTGGTCATTCAAGGTGCGCAGATGCTGGATGTCACCCAAAAACAGGCTAATCGTCAGGCGGTTTTGTTGCAGATCAGCACCGAATTGTCCACAACCTTTGATGAGATTGGCATTTATCAGCTTGTTGTGGATGGGATCGAAAAGCACCTGGGCTTTGATCATGTGGGGATATTCACCGTGGATGAAACTACAGGAGAACGAGTCTTAAGCGCCGGTACCAGTTGGCCTCGGCGCTTGCGTATCCCGCCTGGACAAGGGCTGAGCGAACGTCCGCTCCTGGACGGGAAGCTCCATTATTCGCCGGACGTTAATGCCGAACCAGGATATATTACCAGCGTCAATGGCTCTGAAGTGGATATCCCGATCTGGCTGGATGGGCGGGTGATGGGTGTTTTGTGCGTCGAAAGCCCCCGCTTGGACGCGTTCCGACCGGCGGATTTTGAGGTGCTTTCGTCGTCGGCCAACCTGATCGGCCTGGCTTTGGCGCGTACCCGCTCTATCGAGGCGGAACGTCGACAATACGGTGAGTTGCATGTGCTGCACCAGGTCGCTCTGGCAGCCACGCAGGCCGCCAGCGAAGATGAATTGATCGAACAAGCAACCAATATCATTGGGAAAAATCTATATCCGGACAATTTTGGCATTCTGCTGCTGGACCAGGAAAGCCTGATTTTGCGACCACATTATTCGTATCACCTTTCGGGAACACTGGAAGTTATCGACGTGCCCCTTGAAAAGGGTGTAATCGGGCAGGTGGCTGCGAGCGGGAATCCCCAGAGAATTGACGATATTGAGAATCTCACGAACTATCTGGATGTAGACCCCAAGACTCGATCAGAATTGTGCGTGCCTCTGCTGGTGGGCGGTGAGATGCTCGGCGTGATTAATGCAGAGAGTACTCAGGTAGCGGCATTTTCTGAGGATGACGAACGCTTACTGACCACCCTGGCCAGCCAAATGGCGACAGCGCTTGTCCGCCTGCGTTCGGTTGATACCCGGCAGCGCTGGTTTGCGCGGATGGTGCGCTCCAACGAGTTGATCTCGGCGCTGGCGCACGTTGCGGCGCTGATTGAAAAGGCTTACGAACCTGAGGAAGTCATGCGGCTGCTGGGCCAGGAACTGAAGCGTTTGCATATGGAGTGCATGATTGCCCTTTACCAACCGGAAAAACAAGAACTTTCTGTGCGCTATACTACGTTCGATAACAAATCATTGCAATCCTTGCGCCAGCATTTAGGGGTATCTTTGCAGGACCTGCGCATCGATGCGGGAACCATCAATTCTTTCGTAGACTTGTTCGATCAACCCAAGCCCACCGTTTTGGATAACCTGGTCGGATTGTCAAAAGCTGCGTTAAACCATTTGCCTGAAGCTATGATCGATGATTTATTGAAGGCTATGGATATTTCTCCGGACACCCTGGTTATTCACTTGCCGCTCTTGTTCGAGGAACGTTTGCTGGGTATGTTGTGGTTGTGGGGCGAGAATTTGAGCGAACAGGATATCCAGGCGATGTCTGTGTTTGCCAACCAGGTTGCAGTTGCATTAGAAAATGCGCGCCTGTTTGCGGAAGTGCGCCGGCTGGCGATCACAGACGATTTGACGCGCCTTTACAACCGCCGCCATACTTATGAATTAGCCCGCATCGAGTTCAAGCGTGCGCTGCGGTATAAGCGCCCTATTTCTGCCATTATGATCGATATCGATCATTTCAAACACGTCAATGATCAGTTTGGCCATCCGGGAGGGGATGAAGTCTTGCGCTTTATCGCTGAAAAAATGCGGCTTTATTTGCGTGATGCTGACATCCTCGGACGTTACGGGGGGGAAGAATTCCTGATCGTGTTACCCGAAACAGATTCGGCTGGGGCTATGGTTGTGGCGGAACGTATCCGGAAGGCGATTGCGGAAGCCTCGATCCCAACCGAAAAAGGTGAGGCCACGATCACGCTCAGCCTGGGCGTGGCAGCTTATAACGAGACGACCCACGATCTTGAAACCCTGATCGCTCGTGCGGACCAGGCTTTGTACGTCTCGAAGTACAAGGGGCGTAATTGCTCTTCAGTTGGGAATTAAACTTTCCAAATCTGGTATAGCCCAAGCTTTCCACCCTCGCCATCTGCGTAAAACGTATTTGATACCTTGAAACTGCTCGCCAATGCCAGGCAGGTCAGTTCGTCTTCGCTGAAGTGATGGGCGTAGCGCAGCCCGTGACCGCCATGGCGCCAGTCGAGCAGGTAATCGTTGTCATCCACCGCTGCCTTTGAGAGGCCTATTTCGCTCCAGGGTTGGATGCGCTCTCGTAAGCGCTGGCTGTTGAGGAACTGCCAGTTTGAGAGCACAAAACGACCGTCCGTCGCGAGCAGCCGTCGGGTCTTTTGCAAGATGGTCAAACGCAATTCTGCACCAGGGATGTGATGCAGGACCGCGAAACAGGTGATCAGCGAGAAGTGGCCTGGAGGGAGACCCGCATCCCAATCGGGGGCACTTAAGTCGGCCTGCCGGAAGTTCACGCTAAAATCATCGGGCTGTCGCTGCGCTTCTTCGAGCAGGGGCTGGCTGAAGTCCAGGCCCAGATACGAGCCGCGATGTCCGCGTCGGGCCAGTTCGCGGGCCAGTTCGCCGTTTCCGCAGCCCAGGTCCAAAATCTGCTCATCCCCCCTCAGGCTTTCCAAAATTCTG
>Ga0315540_10001923_pt1 | contig 11742 bp, 9 predicted proteins | sample SalMarSW160110MG_FD_203677 | JGI IMG/M metagenome (GOLD analysis project Ga0315540, IMG submission 203677) | Salt marsh sediment microbial communities from the Plum Island Ecosystem LTER, Massachusetts, United States - Salt Marsh Sediment SW1601-10 ... | reverse complement strand
CGGGAGGCCATCTCGGCGGCGCACATCGTGTGGCCCGGCGAGACGCCGGAGCTGCTCGCCGAGTTCGCGCACGTCCGGCACCAGGACGCCGCCTCCGGGGTCGTGTACCGGAACTGGGCGGAGTACGTGCAGCTCGCCTGGCGGCTCCCCTGGTGCGGCGCGCGCTTCAAGCCCTACGCGCGCGAGGAGCGGCTGAAGATCTCCACCGGCGACCCCGTGTTCGCCTCGGTGGCGCCGCTCACCGAGTACATCGCCGGCCTGCGATACGACGCCGCCGACTTCGCCGCGCTCAAGGCGGAGTTCAAGCGGGTGGATTACGAGAGGCAGCCCACCGTCAACGCCCTCCAGCTGCAGTTGAGCTGCACGTTCTGAGCCGCCGATGAAGACCCTCGCGAGACTCCTGGCACGCACGCTCCTCGGGATCGCCTTCACGGCCCTGGCCCTCTCGACCGCGCGAGCGGGCGACATCGCCGTGGTGGTGCATCCCGACGTGCAGGTGGAGAACCTGACCTTCTCCGAGCTGCGCCGGGTCCTTCTCGGCGATCGCGAGTTCTGGCCGTCCGGGCAGCCCGTCGTGCTGATCGTGCGCGCGCCGGTCGCCGCCGAGCGGACCGTGCTGCTGAAGAAGGTCTACGGCATGAGCGAGCCGCAGTTCCGCCAGTACTGGATCGCGAAGGTGTTCCGCGCCCAAGCGGCCGCCGGCCCGCGCATCGTCGTGTCGAACAACGAATCCGTGGAGCTGGTCGGCGTTCTTCCCGGCGCGATCGCCCTGGTGGACACCGACGACATCCCGGCCGGCCTCAAGATCCTGAAGGTCGACGGTCACCGCCCGGGCGAGAAGGACTACGCCCTCAAGCGGATGGGCGGAGGCGGCGACGCGAAGTAGTCGCGCCGGCGCGTGGCGGCGCCGGTGGACCGCCCGGATTCCCGCGCACCGCCTGGCCCGCCGTTCCGCCTCGTCCGGGTGGGGCGCGGCCCGCAACCGCTCGTGACTCCGCCATCGCCGCCCTGCCCGGGTTTCGGCGTGCTTCGCGCGCGGATCGAGGGCACCATGCGGCCATGAAGACCGTGCTCCGCGAACTCTCGCGCCTGCTCGCTCGCGGCGAGGACGCCGCGCTCGCGACGATCGTGGGCAAGAGCGGTTCGGCGCCGCGTTCGGGCGGATCGAAGATGCTCGTGCGCGCCGACGGCTCGAGCGTCGGCTCGGTGGGCGGCGGCGTGTTCGAGGCCGACACGCTCGCCCGCGCGGCCCGCGCGCTGAGCGGGCGCCGGGCCGAACTGCGCGCCTTCGATCTCTCGGACGAGGACGCGGCGGGCACCGCGATGATCTGCGGCGGCCGCGGCGAGCTGCTGCTCGACTTCGCGACCGCCGGCGAGCCGGCCGACGTCGAGGTGTTCACCGAAGCCTCCGCGATGCTCGAGACCGCGCAGGGGGGCTGGCTGCTCACCTGGCTCGACGATGGCCCCGGCGCCGGCCCGCGGCACGGCCTGCTCGGCGCCGACGGGGGCGTGCTCGGGCGCGCCGGCGAGGAGGGCGCGCTGGCCGCGCGGCTCGCGCCCGCGACCGGCCGGCGATCCGTCGTGGTCGAGACCTTCGGCCGGTCGCGTGTCGTTGCGGAGCCGCTCGCCACCCCCGCCCGGCTGCTCGTCTTCGGCGCCGGCCACTGCGCGCACGCGCTCGTGCCGCTCGCCGAGTCGGTGGGCTTCCGCGCCGAGGTGCTGGACGACCGCGCGGAGTTCGTCCGCCGCGAGCGCTTTCCCGGGACCGCCGCCCTCACCGTGCTCGAGTCGTTCGAGCGGCTTCCGGAGCGCGAGATCGACGCCGAAACGTACGTCGTGATCATGACCCGCGGCCACGTGCGCGACCGCGTCGTGCTCGAGCAGTGCCTGCGCACGGCCGCCGGCTACGTTGGCATGATCGGCAGCGTCCGCAAGCGCGACACGACGTTCGCCGCGCTGCGCGAGGCCGGCTTCGGGGAGACCGACCTCGCGCGGGTGCACACGCCGATCGGCGTCGAGATCGAAGCCGACACGCCCGAGGAGATCGCGATCAGCATCGCCGCCGAGCTCATCCAGGCCCGGGCGCGCCTCGAGCACCGAGAGAAGCGCCGCCGCCCGGCTTGAACTGGAGAGCCGGTCCGGGCGGCGGCGGGGTGGTCAACGCACGAGGCAGAACCGCCGGGTGCGCGTGCCCGCGTCGGCGCGCAGGCGGACGACGTAGAGGCCCGGTGGCAACGACGCCGGCAGGTCGAGCGCTGCCTGCTGCTCGCCGGCGTGGACGGTGCGGACCTCGCGGCTCACTCTGCGCCCCGCGACGTCGAGCACCTCGACCTCACAGCGGCCAGCAGCGGGCATCGTCCAGTACACGGTGAATCGTCCCGCGTTCGGGTTGGGAATGACCGGCCCCACGGCGAAGTCCGCGACCGCGGCCCCGCTCACCCGGACGAGAACCTCGGACGTCCGAACCGGCGCGCCGGCCGTCGCGAGCACGAGCCGGTAGGCGTAGGTGCGGCCCGGCGCGACATCGGGATCCTCGAAGAACCACTCACCGCCACGGGCCGCCGGCACGAGGTCGCGGACGATCCACGCGTCTCCGGGAATGATCCGCCTCTCGAGAGCCGGCGGGGCCGTGCCCGGGGCGACCGCCCGGACGTGGACACCGGTGCCGTCCGCCCACGCCTCCTCGATGCCCGCCACGACGGGCGTCGGCAGCGACACGCCGGGAAGCGCGGCGAAGTAGCCGTGGTCGGTCGAGGCGCTGATCGCGTTGAACACTCCGCCCACGAAGACGATTCCGCCCCCCGAGGAAGCAGTCCAGATGCGGTCAGACGTGTAGATCGGCAGCGTGGAAACCGGCGCTCCGGAGGCCGTGTCCACCCACAACAACGAGTGGATCGGGGGATTCGTGAGGTAGTTCGAGTTCGTCGCCAGGACGAGACCGCCCTCGAGCGGGCCCATGAACTGCACGTCGTACAGTGAGTGGGGATTCCAGGGCAGCAACGCGTGGTCCTCGAGCCGGTACGCCGCACCGTTCCCGCGATACTGGCCCTCGGCGATCGAGAAGTCGCCCGCGGCGTAGATCGCATCGTTCGCGCGGACCAGCGAACGCACTTCGCCGATGCCGGGCGTCCACGGCCCCGGCGCCCCGGTGCGCGTGTCCACTTCCGCCAGGTTCGCGTGCACGAGACCCCCGACCCGTGAGAAGCCCCCGCCGATGACCACCCGCGGACCGACCGGCACGAGCCCCTCGATCGTTCCGTTGCCGAACTGGACATCCGGGTTCCAGTCGGTCAGGACGCGCGTGCGCAGGTCGAAGGAGCAGCCGCCTCCGCGGGGGACTCCGCCGACCTGGGAGAACCGGCCACCGACGTAGAGCGTCTCCGCATCGGCCTCCGCGCAGTAGACGCCCTCCGGTCCGCTGCTCGTCGCGCCGATCGCCGGGTCCCAGGGGTCGAGGTCGCCGGTCGCGAGGTCGAAGAGCGCGAGGCCGCCGTGCGGCGTCCCCGGGATGAGCGGACCGGGCGACGCGCTCGTGAACGAACCGAAGACGATCAGCGAGGACCCGACGCGACGCAGGCCGCGCACGGTGCCGCTCACGTACGGGGTCCAGTCCAGCAGCTCCCCGGTCGAAATGCGCACCGCCGCGAGACGAGTCCGCATCGTGTAGGGGACCGGCGAGGAAGGCGGCGCCGTCGCGAGCCCGAACGATCCGCCGAGGAACAGCGTGTCGCCCACGACGAGCGATGCGTAGACGGGCCCGTTCAGCTCCGGGAACGCGGGCATCGGCTTCGGCAGCTCCGACCTCGGCACCGGGATCGACTGGAACGCGGTCGCCACGAAGACGCCCCCGTCGAACAACTGGACGGCGGCCGCGGGGTAGATCGTCGTTTGCGGCGCCCAGCCGGCCGAGCGCGCCGTCGTCCGCGAGAGTCGAGCGACCACGGGCCGGTTCCCGCCTCCCGGGAAACCGAGCGTGCCGCACGCGTAGACGTAGTCCGGTGTGACCGCCAGGCCCTTCACGACGCCGCCCAGGGGATCCCAGTCCTCGAGCGAGTTGTCGGCGAGATTCACCGCGGCGAGGCCCGTCCGCGGGCGGCTGCCGATGAAGCCGAAGCCGCCCCCGACGTAGAGGTCCTCGCCGGAGACGGCGAGCGCCCCGACCCAGCCGCTCGTTCGGGGGATCGTCCGGCTCAGGCGGGCCGTCGTCGGGCTCAGGGCGAGCACGCCGAACTCACCGCCCGCGAACAGCTCGGTGTCGCGGACGGCCATCGCGTAGGCCTGACCCGAGACCGGCGGGCGGTACTCGAGCACGGCGCCCGTGTTCGCGTCGAGAGCGGCCAGCGCGGGGTGCGAAATGCCGTCGATCTTCGAGAATGCCCCGCCCACGAAGACGCGGTCGGCGATCCGGGCGAAGCAGGCCACCTGCGCGTCCGCCGTCGGCGCCCAGCCGGTCGGCAGCGCCGTCGTCGCGGAGACGGCGGCGAGCCGCGTGCGCGCGACTCCCCCCACGGAGGTGAACGTGCCGCCCAGGAAGACCGTCGAGTCGCTGCAGAAGATGCCCGTCACGGGACCGTTCGGCGCCGGGTTCCATGCGTCGAAGCTCCCGTCCGGGGCGAGGTGCGCGGCGTTCTGGATCTCCGGGGCGGCGGTCAGCTGAAAGGCGCCGCCGAGGAACAGCCCTCCGTGGCCGTCCGGCGTCACGCAGAGGACGTTGCCGCTGTAGTAGACCGGCCGGCCCTCGGCGGTGACCGGATCGAGGATGCTGAACGCCGAAGCCTGCGCGCGCGCGGCCGAGTGCGCGAAGAGCATCGCGAGCGCGGCAGGGAGGAAGGTGGCCGCACGGGAGCCTCTCCCGGCGGAACGGTGGCGGTGCCCGGCCCGGCCGGCCGGACCCGCGGATGGCGTGCTCGTCACGCGTTCCCTCGCAATGTCGCGCGATCGAGGGCCGGCGGCGGCCGCCGGCCGGCCCGTTCGACCGTCCTGCTTCGTCTCACCTCCCGGTCAGCTGCTCCAGCCTGTCCGGGTAGCGCGCGCCCTGCACTTCGATCCGCGACGCGGCACGTTCGATGTCGGCAAGGTCCTCCGCCGTCAGCTCGACGTCCGCCGCGCCGATGTTCTCGGCCAGCCGGTGCGCCTTCGTGGTGCCCGGGATCGGAACGATCCAGGGCTTCTGCGCGAGCAGCCACGCGAGCGCGACCTGCCCCGGCGTCGCGCCCTTGCGCCTGCCGATCGAGGCGAGCAGGTCCACGAGCGCCTGGTTCGCCTTTCGTGCCTCGGGCGTGAAGCGGGGGAGCGAGTTACGGAAGTCGCCCTGGGCGAACTCCGTCGAGGCGTCGATCTTGCCCGTGAGGAACCCGCGGCCGAGGGGGCTGTAGGGCACGAGGCCGATGCCGAGTTCCTCGAGCGCCGGGATCACCTCGGCCTCGGCCCGCCGCATCCACAGCGAGTACTCGCTCTGCAGGGCCGTGACCGGCTGCACCGCGTGCGCGCGGCGGATCGTCCCGACGCCGGCCTCCGACAGGCCGAAGTGCTTCACCTTGCCCGCGGCGATCAGGTCCTTCACGGTGCCGGCGACGTCCTCGATCGGCACGTTCGGGTCCACGCGGTGCTGATAGAAGAGGTCGATCGTCTCGACGCGGAGCCGCCTGAGCGACGCGTCCGCGACTTCGCGGATGTGCCCCGGCCGGCTGTCCAGGCCCGGCGGGCCGGTCATGCCGCGCGGATCGTGCTGGGCGCCGATCGCGAAGCCGAACTTGGTCGCGATCAGGACCTGGCCGCGGAAGGGCTCCAGCGCCTCGCCGACCAGCTCCTCGTTCACGAACGGGCCATAGGCCTCCGCCGTGTCGAAGAACGTCACGCCGCGTTCGACCGCCGTCCGCAGCAGCTGGATCATCTCCTGCCGGTCGGCGGGCGGCCCGTACGAGTAGCTCATTCCCATGCAGCCGAGCCCGAGCGCCGAGACTTCCGGCCCGCTGCTTCCCAGCCTGCGCTTCTTCATCCGTTCTCCTCCTGCGGCACGGCCTCCGGCCCGGCGGCTGTCCGGCGGGTGCGGGCCTCCCGGGCGCCAGGGCTGCCGCCGCATCGTACGACTTCGGCCCCGGCGTGGCTCCCCGGGACCGCGCTCGCCGCCCTCAGAGCGGTCGGCCCGGCACGCGGTTGCGCGAATCCTCCCGAGACGAGGGGGTGAACCGCCCCGAACTCCCGCATCTGTGGGTGCAGGCCAATCCGGCCCGAACGTCCATCCAGGGGAGGTGAATCATGACCCGCTTCGTCCGCACCGCCGTCCTGTTCGCGTCCGCCGTCTTCGCCCTCTTCGCCGCCGGCTGCGGCAAGAGCCCGACGGCTCCCGACCCGATGTCCACCGAGCCGCCGCCGGCCCAGGTGAAGACGCCCGTCGGCGTCATCGTCAGCTCGATTTCCGTGACGAAGTTCCCGAGCAAGACGACCGGCGGGAGCGACTGGGACATCTCGCTGTTCACGGCCGACAAGCGCCCGGACCTGTACGTGTCGCTGGCGGTCCCGAACACGGTCCCGGACTACACCTCGAACACGGTGAACAACGCCGAGTACGGGAAGGTCTACACGTTCACGAAGGCCGCGAGCGTCTACGACGGCTCGCTGCCGCACGCGCTGGCCTACGACACCTCGCACCGGATCTACCTGATGGACGCGGACGCGGGCGGCGATCCCGACCGGCTGGGCTGGATCACCGTGAACGTCCCCGCGGCGTACAACGGGGACAACGCCTCGGCCTTCGACCACACGTACACCGACAGCGGCAAGCGCGTGAGCATCCGCGTCCGCGGGACGTGGAAGTACTGAAGCCCGGAAGCCCCTGAATCCGCGGGCCCTGCGCGCAGCGGGGCCCGTCGGCCTACCGCCCGTCCATCTCCTCCATGAGGCGCGCGACCTCCTGGAGATCCGCGGGGCCGAGGATGCTCCGGCTCATGGGGAAGAGGATCTGCTCCTCCTTGGCGAAGTGCGCGTCGATCCGCTCGAGCAGGTCGCGACAGACGTCGTGGATCTGCTTCGCGTCGCCGCCCCGGTCCGCGAGACCGGCGAGCCGTTCGCCGCCTTCGACGATCGCCGGGTGATCCACCTCCTGAAGCTCCTTCAAGGTGGACCGGAACCGCTCCGCGCCTTCGTGGATCTCGGCGTGCTCCATCCGCATCACGCGCGTCGGTCCGAAGTCGGCTCCCATCGCCCGTTCGACGGCCGGGAAGAACGCGTCGTCTTCGCGCCGCGCGTGGGCCACGAGGTCCGTGGACATCACCCGGGAGACCGCCCCCAGCACGGGCAGGACCGCCGGGACCGAGGCCGGGTCCCCGGTCTCGAGATCGCGGACGGCCTTTCGGAGCGGCTGGAACCGGGCAAGAAGCGAGACGTGCTCCTCGAGCAGCCTCTGGATCGGGTCCTTCGACATTCGCGTCCTCCTCGGGCAGGCCGCACGGGGATCGTCCCCGGCGGGGGTTGACAGCCTACCACTCAACGCATATGTTCATGCGCAGAGATTTTGAGTTGCCGTCCGGCTCCCTTCGGATCGCACGCGCGGGGCCCGGCCGGAGTCCACGGGAATCCCTGGAATCCCCTGTCACTGGAGAGACCATGAACCGCCATTCCTTCATCCCCGTCCTGGTGCTCGCGGCCGGGACATTCCTGTTCGCCTACGGCTGCGGATCCGGCGGATCGTCCACCGAATCCGGATCGGCCGGGAGCGCCACGGGCGAGGCCGCGAGCCCGGCCACCGCCACCGACCCGGCCGCCGACCGGGCCACGGCGGAGAAGATCTTCGAGACCCGCTGCGCGACCTGTCACGGCAAGGAAGGGCTCGGCAACGGACCGGGGGCCGCGGTCCTCAATCCGAAGCCGCGCAACTTCCACGACCTCGAATGGCAGAAGGCAACCTCGGATTCGACGATCGAGATCGCCATCGTCTACGGCGGCGCGGCCGTGGGGAAGAGCCCGGCCATGGCAGCGAACCCCGACCTGCAGGCCAAGCCCGGCGTGGTGACGGCCCTGCGCGAGAAAGTCCGCTCGTTCGGCAAGTAGCCGCCGAGCGTCCCAGGACGGCGCGCCGGGCCGTGTGGTCGGCGCCGCCACGAGGAGGCACGCAATGTCGACGCGAAGTGGAATCGGAACCGGGATCCGGGTCGCGGCCCTGCTGGTGCTGGCAGGCCTGCTCGTGTCGTGCAGCGGCGCGGGCAACAAGTCCGGCACCGACATCGCCGCGCTCATGAAGGAGCGCAAGCTCACCGACCAGGACGTCGTGGCCGCGCTCAAGACCTACACGCCCACCGGACGCACCGACCCGTACGTGATGTTCTCGTCCGGAGGACACAGCGGACAGGTCATCGTGATCGGTGTGCCCAGCATGCGCATCCTCAAGTACATCGGCGTCTTCACGCCCGAGCCGTGGCAGGGCTACGGCTTCGACAACGGCACGAAGGCGATGCTCGCGAACAGCTCGCCAAAGGGGCACGAGCTGACCTGGGGCGACACGCACCACCCGGCGCTGTCGGAGACCGAGGGCGACTACGACGGCCAGTACCTGTTCGTCAACGACAAGGCGAACGCGCGCATCGCGGTGGTCAACCTGCAGGACCTGGTGACCACCCAGATCGTGCACAGCGGGATCCTCAAGTCCGATCACGGCGGCGCGTTCGTGACTCCCAACACCGACTACGTGATCGAGGGCGGGCAGTACCCGGCCCCGCTGGACGGCAGCTACGCGCCGCTCGACCAGTACGACGAGAAGTACCGAAGCGCCGTGGTGTTCTGGAAGTTCGACCGCGCCGCCGGACGGCTCGACCCGAGCCGCTCGTTCGCGATGGAGCTGCCGCCCTACATGCAGGACCTGACCGACGTGGGCAAGCTGGCCAGCGACGGCTGGTGCTTCATCAACAGCTTCGACACGGAGCGCTCGCACGGCGGCATCCAGCAGGGCCAGCCTCCGCTGGAGTCGGGCGCCTCGCAGAACGACATGGACTACCTGCACATCATCCCCTGGAAGAAGGCGGCCGAGGTCGCCGCCGTCTCCGGGAACACGCGCACGATCCAGGGCATGCGCGTCATCCCGCTCGAGGTGTCGCTGCGCGAGGGGCTGCTCTACTTCGTTCCCGAGCCCAAGAGCCCGCACGGCGTGGACGTCACGCCGGACGGCGCCCGGCTGTGCATCTCGGGCAAGCTCGACACGCACGAGACCGTGTACAGCTGGGCCAAGATCAAGTCGCTGATCGACGCCGGCAAGTTCGACGGCAAGGACCCGTACGGCATTCCGATCCTGCCCTTCCAGGACGCGATCGACGGCCAGGTCGAGCTGGGACTGGGGCCGCTCCACACGCAGTTCGACGGCCACGGCTACGGCTACACGAGCCTGTTCATCGAGTCGAAGATCGCGCGGTGGTCGCTCGGGGACCTCAAGCTCGTGGACAAGATCCCCGTGCACTACAACATCGGGCACCTCTCCATCGCGGGCGGCGACACCGAGCACCCCGACGGCCACTACATGGTGGCGATGAACAAGTGGTCCATCGACCGGTTCAAGAACGTCGGCCCGCTGCTGCCCCAGAACTTCCAGTTGATCGACATCTCGGGCCCCACGATGCAGCTGCTCTACGACATGCCGATCGGCCTCGGCGAGCCGCACTACGCCCAGATCATCAAGGCCGACAAGGTCAAGGCGATCGAGATGTACACGCCGGTCGGGACCGATCCGCTGACACACCAGGAGGACCCCTCGGCGACGACGGACGAAAAGGACGCCCGCATCGTGCGCAACGGTCGGATCGTGGATGTCTACGTGACGCTCGTTCGCAGCCACCTGGTCCCGGACAACGTGACGGTCCGGAAGGGGGACACCGTCCGGATGCACCTGACCAACCTGGAGCAGGCGCAGGACGCGACGCACGGGTTCTGCATCAACGACTACGACATCAACCTGTCCATGGAGCCCGGAAAGTCGACCGACGTCACGTTCGTCGCCGACCGGGCCGGCGTGTTCCCGTACTACTGCACCGAGTTCTGCTCGGCCCTCCATCTCGAGATGGCCGGCTACCTCCTGGTGCGGCCGAGCTGACGCGGGCCGGCGGGGGTGGGGATGCCCGCCCCCGCCGGATCCCACGATCCGGACCGGAGTCGTGAATCCACTCTTTCGAAATCCGCCCGCCGGGAGCAGCCGGCCCGGCGCCCTCGTGGCCGGCGCGCTCGCGATCGTCGCGCTCGCTCTGCTCGCGGGCCGCTTCACCCGCCCCGTGCCGGACGCCGGGCCCGCGTGGCAGGCGCCCGTGCGGCCGTCACGCCCGTCGGGTGCGGTCGCCGTGCCCGCCGGCGCCGACCTGCAGCGCGTGCTGGACCGGGCCGCACCGCACGCCGTGCTGGCCCTCTCGCCCGGGCGCTACGACGGGCCGCTCGTCGTGCGCCGCCCGGTGGTGCTCTGGGGGCCGCGGGCCGCGGTCGTCCGCTCGCCCGGGCGCGGCACGACGATCGAGGTGGCCTCGGACAGCGTCGCACTCCTGGGCTTCACCGTGGACGGCAGCGGCGGGCGCTGGGACCGGCTCGACGCGGCCGTGCACGTCGGGGGCGACGACGTGCGCGTCGAGGGCCTCGAGGTGCGGAACGCGCTCTTCGGCATCGTGGCGGAGGAGGCGCGTCGCGTCTCCGTGGTCGGCAACGACATCGCCGGCGACCCCTCGCAGCCGCCCGGCCTGCGCGGCGACGCGATCCGGTTCTGGGAAACGAGGGAGTCCGTCATCGCGCGCAACCACGTCACGCACTCCCGCGACCTCGTCGTCTGGTACTCGCCGGGCAACCGCATCGCGGGCAACCTGGTCGAGGACGGCCGCTACGGCACGCACTTCATGTACAGCAACCAGTCGGTGGTCGAAGGCAACCGCTACCTGCGCGACATCGTGGGAGTCTTCGTCATGTACTCGCGCGGCATCCGCCTGCGCGACAACATCCTCGCCGGGGCCATGGCGGCCGACGGCATGGGGGTGGGCTGCAAGGAGTCCGGCGACCTGCGCTTCGAGGGCAACCAGTTCGTCAAGGACCGTGTCGGCCTCTACCTCGACACCTCGCCGCTCGAGAAGGGCGACTCCAACACGTGCTCGGGGAACCGGTTCGCGCTCTGCCAGACCGCCATCGTCTTCCACAGCAGCGAGTCGCGAAACCGCTTCGAGGACAACCAGCTCGCCGACAACCAGGCGCAGGTCGAGGTCGAGGGACGCGGGACCGCGATGGGCGTGACCTGGCTCGGCAACTACTTCGACGATTACCGCGGCTACGACCTGGACGGCGACGGCGTGGGGGACGTGCCCTACGAGTCGCGCAGCCTGTCGGACCAGCTCACCTCGGGCCGCCCCGAGCTGCAGTTCTTCCGGGGCGCCGTCGCGCTCGATCTCGTGGACGTCGCGGCACAGGTCCTGCCGCTCCTCGAGCCGGTCACCCTGCTGCGGGACCCGCGGCCGCGCATGCGGCCGGACGCCCCGGCGCCGGACCGGGCGGAGGTGGGCGATGCGCGTTGAAGTCCGCGATCTCCGGCGGCGATTCGGCCCGGTGACGGCCCTCGACGGGGTGTCGCTCGAAGTGCCCGAGGGACGCCGCGTCGCGGTGATCGGCCCCAACGGCTCCGGCAAGTCCACGTTGATGCGGGCCGTTCTCGGACTGATCGCGTTCGAGGGCTCGGTCCGTCTCGACGGCCGCAGCCCGTTCGAGCATCGCGCCGCGCTGGCGCACCGGCTCGCC
>Ga0315540_10001920_pt1 | contig 11755 bp, 8 predicted proteins | sample SalMarSW160110MG_FD_203677 | JGI IMG/M metagenome (GOLD analysis project Ga0315540, IMG submission 203677) | Salt marsh sediment microbial communities from the Plum Island Ecosystem LTER, Massachusetts, United States - Salt Marsh Sediment SW1601-10 ... | reverse complement strand
TTCGCCCATCCCTCCGGCACCGGCTTTCTCTATTATTTCATAGGGACCCAGTCTTTGTCCGACTGACAGACTCACTAATATACTCTTTGCTTGAGATTGTTGGCTTTACTTCTGTTTCCTCTTCGAAGAGAACTTCCTTCTCAATACGCTCTCGACGATTTGCTGCAAAGCAAATTCTGAGGCCACTGCATGCATCTTAGGCCGCTGCAGCGTGTCTTCATCAACTCAAATATGTATTACGCTGTCAGTGGCTTGCCCTATGATGCTTCTACGCAAACTCAATATACCGCCCTTTGCAAGTTGACATAAATATATCAACTTGTAGCACAAGCACAACAATAACAGCGACTAGTGCAAGCCACGTTGGTACTTGGTTGGCTGTGGCCTGGTTGAGACTTGATTGTGACCAGATTTGTCGCAGGTCATTGCATGATATTCCATGACATACAAAACGAATGGAAGGATCATCAACTCATCCGAGATCACATTGTGCTGTATGCGAATGAATCACAGGGAAACACAAAAGTTGGAGGCAGGTAGAATCGAAACCCATACTCGCGTTGTGGTACAAGAACCTACACCGCCTTGTGGCCAAATCGTGACCGATTCCTATACGACAAATGAGAACCATTACTTCTTAAGTTGTTCGGGCCAGTTCTGGACCAGTATCATTTCGTCTATCTGGTTTTGTGCGACATATTCAATAGTCAGGAGTTTCTTCTCTTCCCTAAAGATCTGGAACCAGGGTAACGGGCCGTCTCCGATTTTCCGCAAAGGCCTTGACCTACCAATCTTAAGACTTGCTCCAGAGCCATCAACATCTACCACATTGATCATACCATCAAGGTCTTTGTAGTAAATTCTCCGACCGTCAGGACTCCATTCGGAGAAGAATCCGCCACTATTTGACACCTGCCATTTTGCTGAATATTCTGGGAAAGTCGAAACATAGACCTCCCCCGTTCCTGATTCGGAAGAACCGTATGCTATCCATCGACCATCAGGCGATACTTGAGCACCCCCTTCTGTAAATTCTGTCTTAAGATATACTAGGTCAGCAAATCCTCCGTTGTTGTCCATTTTATGTAGTATAATATCCCAATCTGTCTGCGGGTCTTGTTCGTCAATGACCAGGTACTTCCCATTTGCAGTAATTTGACTTGGCGACAAGACTAAATCTTGTGTCAGCTCTCCCCCCACAATTCGTTGAGGCGCTTCGGTACTGTAGACGTCTTGTATGTATAACGCCATCAAACCGTCGCGGTAAGATCCATAAACGACTTGAGAATCATTGGGCGTCCACCTAGGTTGCCAGTCATTTGCATCTGAAAATGTGAATCTTCGTTTTATTGATCGATCAAGGTCGTAAATCCAAATATCGCTTTTGCCAGTTTGTCGATCCTCTATCTCGCAAGCCACATAACGATTGTCATGGGACAGTTGGTAGCTTTTGTATTCATCCATTCCGCCAACTGTGTCTTTGACGTTACCTTCCAAATCATAAAGAACCATTTGGGATCCGGAATTGACTACACCCTTCCGATAAATCAAATAGCCGTTATCCGACGCGTCAAAAACTCCCAGACTGAGAGGACTATCATACGATACATTTTCAGCAAGAGGTCGGGCACTACCTTCGAGTTCCATAGCAGAGGCGTCAAACTGCTGAGCCATGAGAAGATTGTCTCTCATGAAAAGCAGCTGCCCGTTGGCGTAGACCGGGTTAGACTTGGCGTAGAGCAGGTGCGTTATCTTCGGATTTGAGATTGAACTGACGCAAATGTCATCCTTTTCTCCGCCGTAGTCGCTTTCCTTGCGGTTGAAGAACAGAAAATGGTCACCATCCGGAAGAAACCTGGCATAACGATGTGTACGGTCATTCTGAGTTGAATCAAGTTCGGTCAATTGGACAGGTTCTCCCCCGGCTGACGGAACCATGAAGAGAGGACCCTTATAATCCGGCGTAAATACAATCATGTCATCTCTGTTCCAATCACCCGACCGACCCTGGCTGGCATCACAAATTGTTAATACCGGGCCGCCTGTTGACAGTACTTTCTTTAGCTTATTCTTCGCAAAGAAGGCTAGATATGCTCCATCGGGTGACCAAAAAGGAAAGGATGCATCTTCAGTTCCCTTGAGTGAAACGGGCGTGATTGAGTTGAGCGGTCGAACCCACAATTTTACTTGATGCTCCAAACTATCGATTGCGACAAACGCGATCCGGTCCGCTGTGGGTGATATGACCACACTTCCACCTGCAAACGTTCCCAACGTGCTTCCGTTAGCAGGTCGAATCGTGCTCACAATCATGGGTTCGGGCTTTGTCTTTTGAAAATAGAATAGGTATGCAAAAAGCATCGTGCTTAGAATGGCTGCGGCGCCTATTGCCCTGGCCAGATCAAACTTGAATTTTCGCTTGGCCGCAACCTGGGCGGGAAGACCAATCTGAGATCCGCCCTGCAAGATCCATCTCAGCTCATCTGAAAGATCGGAAACGGACTGCCATCGTTTCTTTGGATCCTTGGACAGGCATTTCTTGACCAGACGTTCTAGCAACGGAGGAGCTGTGGGGATGAGCACAGATATCGAAATCGGTTCCTGGCCCATGATTGCCGCTATCAGCGTCGCATTGGAACTACCCTCGAATGCTCTCTTGCCAGTGACCATCTCATACATAATGGCTCCAAAGGCAAAAACGTCTGAACGAACATCAGCCTCTTTACCCTCAAGCTGTTCCGGGGCCATATACTGCATCGTACCAATGATTGTATTAGCTCCAGTCAGGGGCGTTGATCGCGTGACGGCCGATATCTGCTCGTCGGCCTGATTCAGCTGAAACTTAGCCAGACCAAAGTCCAACAGCTTTGTCCCCTCGCCGGTGAGCATTATGTTGCCCGGCTTAAGATCACGATGAATCAGACCGTTATTATGTGCCGCATCCAAGCCACTTGCAATCTGAATTGAAATTTGAAGCATTTCCTCATAAGGGATGGGCCCCCTTGATAATCTCTCGGAAAGAGTCTCTCCTTCAAGGAATTCCATAACGAGGTAGTCAACGCCGTTTTCATTACCAACATCATAGAGAGTACATATGTTGGGGTGGTTGAGACTTGAAATCGCTCTAGCTTCACGCCTAAAGCGTTCTTTCAATTCCGGGCTTCCCGCAATATTCGAAGGAAGAACTTTTATCGCTACCGTCCGGTTGAGGCGCGGGTCGTTGGCCTTGTAGACTTCGCCCATCCCGCCGGCACCGGCCCTCTCAATTATCTCATACGGACCCAGCTTATGCCCTGGCTCTATACTCACTAAAGACCTCTATCAGAGATTCACTGACTTACTCTTCACTACTTCTTGGTAGCGCATTTCCGCTTCAGCATGTTTTCAACGATTTCCTGTATGGTTGTCTTGGATGCAGCGGCTTCCACTTTGAGCCTTTGATGGGTTACTTCATCAAGCCGGATATGGATTACTTTGTCAGTTGCGTGTCTTATGGTTCGTCCACTCATTCCCGAAATTCCGTTGCTTATAGATTGATATAAATATCTTAATTTCAAAGCTAAACCAACTATGATATCGATAGTAAAAATCCAAGTTTCTTGATGATCAATTGTGATCGAAACAAGACCTTCTCCGTTTTAGAATATTCAAGGCTATTGCGAAATATGGGGGGAAGACCGAGGGGGCAGGGAATTCCACCAGCCCCGGTAGTTGTCATACTTGGCTGGTTGACGCAGAATTACAACAATTGGAGGTGGGGGGAATCGAACCCCCGTCCGAAGAAACTGTCAACTAACCCTCTACGCGCGTGTTCTTCCTTTTATTCTCGTTAGTGGGACCGCGGGAAGACATCGCTGCCCAAAAACCAGCTTCGCTAAATAAGTTTCACTTCGCGGCCGCAAAGCCGAGCCTTGAAGCTAGCCGTCAATTGTTGATGCCTGTTCGCGGCGCCTGACGGCGGGCCCCACGGCAGACAGCTACCAGCTAATTAGGCAGCAATGGCGTAGTTGTTGCCATTTAAGTAGGTTTGTGCCCGTTTAACGAGATTGACACAATCTCGGCGCGCAGGCTAATCCCCAGTAACCCCGTCGAAACCAGGTCACCCCCGTAGTCTTGACTTGCCGCAGCAGCCGAGGACGACTGCCACGCAGATCGCAGGACTCGCAGGAGCCCTGCGCTACGGGATCCCACAGGCGGGAATCTCTAGCTTGCCACGTAATATAGCAGAAATGGTCGGCAAATGTTCCGGAAATCTCAATCGCAGCAAAGCATTGACGATCACTACGAATCCTGTTATCGTCAGATGTGACAATTCCGGACTTAAGTCTGGCGCACGCGTCACCTCAGTTCTTTTGTAACCAGCCTGACTGGAGGGTGCAGGATGCTGATCGTCTCACGATTTCGAATCACATTACTTCTGATGACTTTTTTGGCCATCTTCACCTGGTTCGGGAGGGCTCAGGCGCAGGACTCGCTGCTGGTAAACATAGAGATTGACTACATGGTGAAGGACGGCTACGCCTACATCCCGACACAGTTCCAGGTCGATCAGCTCGTCAATGTTTTTGCCTGTGAGGGCATCACACTCAATATTGTCCTTGATGATACAATCCACTACGTCCACGTGTACTCTGATCACACCGTAGACAGCCTGCAGGCCATCTATGACGATCACCCCGGCGAAATTCAATGGAAATGGTGCCTGATTGGCGTAACATCGTCAACCAGATCGTTCGGCGGCGGGCGCCGCTTTTTCACTACTGGCGGAGTACAACCAAATACGCAACCACCCCTGGGGACGTTTATGCATGAATTGGGTCACACTATTGGTCTCGGCCACCATGCAATGTATGCGCCAAATTTTCCCAGCGTAATGAACTACAGATATCTCGGCGGAAGGATCGCGGCACAAATCGCCTGCGATGGGTTAGCGTCCGAATGCCCCAGCTCTTTCCGAATGCTCGATTATTCGCATGGAACGCTTCTGACGCTCCGTGAAGGCGACCTCTATGAGCCTGAGGGGATGGGTCTGGGGCCGGTTGACTGGAACTGCAACGGTGTAATCGATTCGACTCGTTACTCTTACAATTTGCGACGGAGAACCAGGTGTAGCCCTGCAGTGCTGGGACCGGGATTGGTTGCCAACGACAAAGATGAATGGTCTGTAGTGCGAAGTGTTATCGCAGGGTATAACTCCGATCCGCAAGTCGACCACGGGGATACGGTGACCGTCCATTGCGATGGCCTGGAAGATCTTGAGAAAACCGCAACTGAGTCATACGCTGACCCGACGTACCCGATGTGCATGCTCTTTTATGGGGATTTTGCGGGTCAGAGTTGTGATTCCATCTGGGGTAGGGACATTGATTCCGATGGAGTTTACGATTTCTGCGACGATTGCCCGTTCCTGCCAGACAGCGCCTGCTGCTGCCGCCTGCCGGGGGATGCCGATCTGTCGGGAATCGTATCTGTCTCTGACATTTCCACGATCATCAATTACATTTTCGGCGGAGGGACTCTGGAATGTTATGACGCTGCTGATGCCAATGGAAGTGGGTTTGTCTCTATTGGTGATGCCGTCCGGGTAGCCAACTTTGTTTATACCGGAGGGCCGGTTTTCCCGGTATGCGGAACCAGAGGTCTGTGACAGAAATCCGCGTCCAGCAGTTGCATGGTGCTGACCGTGATGAACTTTGGCCGGGGCTCTTTTGTGGTCCCGGCACGTGTCAGTGCAGAGAAAGAGACCGGTCCTTCGCAATTTTGAAGCCGGGTTCTCCCACTTCCGGATTCGAAAACCCAAGCTGCATTTTCGGCCCTACAGGCATTTACCATTGACATCATACATCGACTCTTTTATCTCAATTATATGGCTGGATGCACCCTTGGTATCTTAAAAAGGAGAAATCGCATGTCTCGCTGGATTGTTGCCTGTGCAGTTGTGGGCTCATTGCTGTTAATCGTCGGTTGTGCCGGTACGGTAAAAACTCTCGATGGCCAGAACCTCCCCAGAAAAGAGGCTGCGAAACCTGAACTGAGACACAAGTTCCGAGACGGAGACCGTCACACAAATATTCGCGCCGAAGTCGTAAACGTTGACGGCATGATGGTTGCCTTCGATACTGAGAAGGTTCTCTACCTGCAACCAGGCATTCATACAGTCAGGATTGGACTAATAGAATGGGCTCGAGGCGGAGGTTGGGCCCCAGCGGCGTTGAATCTATCAGGCAGTTCCCACGGACTCTATGTTACTCTAGAACCAAACCAGACTTATCGACCGGGCTGCAAAATCGAAAGCGGCTCCTTTTCCGTCTGGCTTGAAAACAATGCGACTGGCAAAAAGCAGACAGAAGAGTTCTAAACCATCTCTTCCCCCTGGCAAGTCAATCCGAATTCTGCGAGCCGGACCTCACGTATGCGAGACACTCGCGGAATTCACCGACTTCGCTCCTATTTCAAAAAAAGTTGCGAGTGATTTCCGTGAAGTTAAATTTGCAGCGTGGTCGGGGCGCCCACTGCCGTTTAATAGTCAAGATGGATTACAATTCAGAGTCTTCGAGTCGGAGGCGTTGTGGAAAACGAGAAAAGCTTTAATTGCCCCATATGCGGGCAGAACAAATCAATGCGTGAGGGGCGGCCGGAGCAGTTCGTCAGCGGACCGGTTGCCGAGTTGATCAGGAAGAAGCATCCCGACTGGGGTGCCGACCACATCATCTGCCAATCATGCCTGCGCGGCTTTCGACAGGAGTACTTGACTGAAGCAATTAAGGAGCAAGTGGGAGAAATCTCCAACGTCGAGCAGGAGGTGCTCGATAGCCTCAGGGAGCATGAGGTCCTGGTGAGAAATGTCGAGCAGGAATTCGAGGAGGCCAAGACATTCGGGCAGAGGCTGGCAGACAGAGTAGCGACGTTCGGCGGTAGTTGGAGTTTTATCATGCTCTTTGGCGGCGGTCTTATCATCTGGATCGCTATCAACAGCTATGTTCTGCTGACACGACCCTTCGACCCTTATCCCTACATCCTGCTCAATCTGATACTCTCCTGCGTGGCGGCGGTGCAGGCACCGATTATTATGATGAGCCAAAACCGGCAGGAAGCGAAAGATCGGCTCCGGTCAGAGCATGATTACCAGGTGAATCTCAAAGCCGAAATCGAAGTCCGACAGCTCCATATCAAGCTTGATCAACTCATCAACCATTCGTGGCAGCGGTTGCTTGACATTCAGCGGCTGCAGGTTGATTTGATGGAGGAGATGGTTTCCAGTAGCAAGGAATGAGACTCAACCGATTCAATCTAATGCGGTTACGCCTATCGTTGCCTTGAGCGCCGGCGCCCAATACTTCTATTCCAATCTGCTAAAATCGGATGCTGTCATATTTTTTCTTGACACAAATTCCAATCGCGCTATAATTTGCAGATCGATGCCGATATACGGCATTGCAACCTGGTTAATCGTTTTACGTATAGTAACTATCATCCAACACCAGAGGCGGAAGCTAATGATCATCATGCTGTTTAATTTCACTCCCCAGTCAACGGGTGAAGTGTATCCGGCAGGGAGGGTTTCGTCTCGGATGAGGTTAGCACAAACGTGATTGTGCAGTTAACACGTGATCTCACGAGCCGGACCCTTTAGAGCGGGTTCGGCTTTTTTTGTCGCTGCCAGACGGGTTTGGCCGTTACCCGGAACACCGAAAGATGTGATTCGTAAGTGGCAGGTTCAAACGTAGGATAAGTTGATGAATACGGCATACTATCAGGACGAACAGGAACACGAGATCTCAGCAACGCGGGCGTTTCGCGCGCTGCTGCCTCTATTAAAACCGCACCGGAAACGGCTTGCCGGCAATCTCAGTCTGATGATTATCGCGACCGCAATGGCAGTGGTCGGCCCGGTTCTGGTCCAGCAGGCTACAGATATCGCAGTCGCAGCCACGAAATTTGCGGGCTTGAGCCAGGGCGCTCTCCCTCCTGACGCCGCCGGCTCCGCGATTGTTACGATCGTGGGGAGTGCGACACAAGCGATGTGGATCTGTGCTATTGCTTTCCTGTTAACGTTTCTTACGGGCGCGGTCATCGAGTATTTCCAGCGGGTGCATCTCGAGATCATCGGGCAGGATGTCATCACCGCCCTGAAACGCCGCTGTTTCGACCACCTCATGGGCTTGAGCATCAGCTTCTTCGACAAGAATCCGGTAGGACGCTTGTTGTCGCGGGTCGAGTCGGATGGTGAATCATTGCGTCGCTTGTTCGCAAACATCGTGGTCATGGTGGTGCGCGATGTCATGCTGCTGTTCGGTATGCTCACCGTCATGTTCATCTACAACTGGAAACTGACCCTGGTGGTGCTGTGCGTTGCACCGATTGCAGTCTGGCTCGTTTGGTTGTATCAGCGTTACACGACGCCGCGGTTTTTGCAGGTTCGTAGACGAATGGCTGACATCGTCGCTGGATTGACAGAATTCCTCCAGGGAATGCCGATCATCCAGGTGTTTAACCGCCAGGCAACGATCAAGAACCGTGTGCGGGAGCTGAATCGGCTTAAGTTTGTGAAGGATGCGGAGACTCATGTAAGTAACGTGGTGTTCTTTAACATCATGTACTTCCTGCGCCGAGTCGTGATCGCAGCGGTCGTTCTCGTTGGTGCGCAGATGATATTGACCGGTGTCGTCGGCGCCGGTGAAAGTGAAGTTACTGCCGGTGTGGTGATAGCCTTCATCATGTACATCGAGCGCTTCTTCGAACCGATCTACAACGCCTCGGACGAACTGCATGTGCTGCAGCAGGCGATAGCCGGAGCCAGGCGTATCTTTGCCCTGCTCAACAATACCGACCGAATTGTCGAGCCGAAGCACCCGATTACGTGGAAATCGTTCGAGGATGTGATCCGCTTCGAGAACGTCAGTTTCTCCTACGGCGGTGATGATAACTATGCCGTGCGAGATGTCTCTTTCGAGATCAGGAAAGGCGAGAAAGTTGCGCTGGTCGGCATGACCGGAGGCGGCAAGAGCACGATCATCAATCTCCTGCTGAGATTCTATGATCGCACGCGCGGCTCGATCACGGCGGACGGAATCGACATTCGCGATATAGAGATCGCTGAGTTGCGCTCCAAGTTTGGGTTGGTGTTGCAGGACATCTTTCTCTTTCCGGGCAACATCAGGGAGAATATAACACTTGAGCATGAGAGCATCACCGATGAGTCGCTTTACTCGACCACAAAGATCGTCAGCGCTGATCGTTTCATCGATCGCCTGCCTGACAGGTTCGACACTGAAGTCGCCGAGCGCGGCGGTAACCTGAGCCGCGGCGAGCGGCAGCTGTTGTCATTCGCCAGGGCGATGGTGTTCAACCCGCAGGTGCTCCTGCTGGATGAGGCCACCAGTTCGGTTGACCCCGACACTGAGCGACGCATCCAGACCGCGCTTAAACGGCTGTTGCGCGGCAGAACGTCGGTGATAATTGCTCATCGCCTCTCGACAATTCTCGATGCGGACAAAATACTGGTTGTCCGCAACGGAGAGATTATTGAGCGCGGCAGCCATCCAGAGTTGCTTGCTTATGGTGGCTACTACGAGAAACTTTTCCGGCTGCAGTTCATGAAGCCGGAGAAAGACACCGAAACTGATGTCGATACGGTGAAGGTGATCTGATAGGTGATGTTATGCTACAGAAAATAAAATGGATGATGTCAGCCTACAGCGAACACAAGGTTCGGCTATTGCTGCTGATAATCCTGACGCCTATTCATGCGGCCGTTTTCATGATGGACCCGCTGGTGTTGAAGTACATCTTCGACAGCATCTCGGATCAGAATCCGACCCTGCCCCGGTATCTGCAGTTCCTGGAGAACTGGGCGCGAACGCTGGGATTGTCGCAGATCGGCGGCGCAGTCGCAATCTTGATACTGTTCGCGGCGACCACACTGGTGATCTATATCTCCCTCCAGGGAACGCGCGCCTGGATGAACATGCGACTTGAGTGGATATTCCGCCAGCGTGCCTTCGACGCCACTACTGAACTGGGGCCTGATTTCTTTAACAAGTTCAGGACCGGTGATCTGGTGACGCGCATGACCGATGATGTTGCCGAGAAGTTGTCATGGTTCGCATGCTCCGGGATCTTCCGCTTCTATGAGGCAGTGCTGCTGGTAGCATTCGGGTTGTTTAACATGCTGACTCTCGATTCGAAATTGACCCTTTATACAATGGCGCCGCTGCCAATCCTGATTGTCGTGTATATTTTCACTTCATCTAAACTGGATAATCGTTTTGACTGGCTGCAGTCGCGCATCTCGCTGGTAAATAACACGATGGAAGCGGCGTTTTCCGGGATGCGAGTTATCAAGGCTTACAGCCGTGAGCAAATGTGGCGCCGAAAATTCGAGCGCATCATCAATGATCGGCGCAGTGCGGAAATCAAAGCTGTGCGCGCCTGGTCGGCGATAGAGATGCTCTACACCCATATCTGGCAGTTTGGTTTCTTCCTTGTTGTCATGTTCGGTGGTGCGATGGCGGTGACAGGAACAATCACAATCGGCGACTTCGTGGCCTTCATGGTGTACTTGCGCATCATGGTGTACCCGATGTTCGACATCGGTGCATTCCTGGTCAAGGGCCGCCAGTCCGCGGTAAGTATCGACCGCTTGCAGGCGATTGACTCCTTCCCGCCGATGGTGGTCAACCGCGATTTCAACACGGTAGAGATCGACTTCTCGCAGATCAGTTTTGCGGATGTCAGCTTCCACTACGGCAATGAAAACCGAACCGCCGTGCGTGATGTCACCTTTGAGGTCAACCGTGGTGAAACGGTTGCGCTGGTGGGCAGAGTTGGCAGCGGCAAGAGTACGATAGTGAGTTTGCTGACGCGCACGATTGATCCGACTGCCGGCGCGGTGCGTCTTGATGGTCGGGAAATCACGACTCTGCCGCTCGAAAGCTATCGCGATATCATCGGCTATGTTCCCCAGGAGCCGATCTTGTTCAGCGAGACTCTGGAGAACAACATCCGTTTTGGTAACGGCGACGCCAGCAACGAAAGTCTGACCGAGCTGATAGAACTAGCCCAGTTGCGCGAGCAGCTGGAGCGTTTTCCGAAGGGACTGCAAACCCTGATTGGTACGCGTGGACTGAACATCTCCGGTGGTGAGAAACAGCGGGTAGCGATTGCGCGCGCGCTGGCGCGGCAGCCGAAGATCCTGATCCTTGACGACTGCACCTCAGCACTTGACGCTCGTACCGAGGAAGACCTGTGGGCGGCACTCGACGAGGTGATGCCGGACATGACCTGCTTTGTGGTAACCCACCGGACCAGGGAGATGCAGAAGGCCGACCAGATCCTGCTTTTCGATGAAGGAATTATCGCCGATCGCGGCACGCACGAGGAATTGCTGATGCGCTCCGAATTATATCGAGAACTATACGAGCGCAGCGAGCTGGAGGAGCAGGTGAAGGGATAGACCGCACAGCAGCGCAGCGTCATCTTGACTATGGTTGTGTCGGTTCTTGCTTCGACGCGGTAAGACGCGTCGGAGTGTGAACCGACACGTTTTCTCCATGTAGGCGTCGCACCCTTCAGGGTGCGGTCGCGCGCTGATTAAAGATGATACAACATCAAATACACCACAATCCCACTCACCGACACATACATCCACACCCACCAGAGCCAGCGGGTGATTCGCTTGTGCTTCTCGAAGCGCCCTTTGAAGGCGTGCCTCACTGCGAGAATGATAAAGGGTATCATCGCCGCCGCCAGGAAC
>Ga0315540_10001919_pt1 | contig 11757 bp, 10 predicted proteins | sample SalMarSW160110MG_FD_203677 | JGI IMG/M metagenome (GOLD analysis project Ga0315540, IMG submission 203677) | Salt marsh sediment microbial communities from the Plum Island Ecosystem LTER, Massachusetts, United States - Salt Marsh Sediment SW1601-10 ... | reverse complement strand
GCTGCTTCAGGCGCAGCGCAAAGGTGACCTGCTCCGGGTACCGCTCGGCCATGGCGATCACCGAGTCGTAACCCAGGTAGTCGGGCAGGGCAAGGGCGAACACGTGCAGGGCGTGCGACTCGATGGTGGCGCCGAGCAGCAGCAGGCCCCGCAGGCGGCGGATTCGTTCACTCTCCTCGATGCCCATCGCGCGTTCGAGCGCCATCAGGGCGGCGACGGTGTGGTTCGCCGAGCAGATCGCGCACACCCGCGTGATGATCCCCTGGACGTCCAGGAAGTGCCGACCCTTCAGCAGCGCCTCGTAGTAGCGGCTGCCCTCGTGGATGTCCATGTTCACGTCCTGGACCCGGTCGCCCACGATCTTGACGAAGATCCCGCCGTGCCCCTCGACGCGACCAAGGTGCGGAATGGTGATGGTCTTACCGGTCGCCATGGCGTGCCTCCTGCTCGAGCCCGAGGGTCATCCACACCGGCGCCGAAAAGCTCTGCATGCGGGCCCCGATCTCCTTCCAAGAGATGCCTCGGTCCGCAAACATCGTGATGTTGGCGTCGTAGTGCGGCTCCTCGATGGGGCCGCGGCAGCCGGCGCACGCGACGCCGTGCGACGGACACCGGGCGCCGCAGCCGGAGCGCGTCATGGCCCCGCAGCAGACCTCGTGGAAGTGGACCACCCGGCACAGGTTCTCCCGCGTCTTGCACTCCCAGCACACCGGCACCCGCGGCAGCTCCGGTACCGTTCCCGTGAGCAGGGAGCTGACCGTGCTGAGGAACTCGTGCCGCTCGATCGGGCATCCGGGCAGGCGCAGCTCGAAGGGGACGAAGTGTGTCGCCGGGCGGGCCTCGACCGTGTCGAGAAAGCGGGCGTCGTCGTGGTAGACCTCACGCTGCAGGACGTCACGCGGCAGGTCGTTGCGCATCGACGGGAGTCCGCCCCACACCGCGCAGGTTCCGATCGCGACCAGGACGTTGGTTCGGGCACGGATCTTCTTGAGGTCCGCGAGGTCCCGTTCGGTCGCCACCACGCCTTCGACGAAGGCGATGTCCAGCCGGCAGGTGTTGTCGTTGCTCGACTTCACCATCACCCAGTCGACCAGATCGAGGCGCCGGGCAAGCCACAGCAGGTGGTCCTCGCAGTTCAGGATCTGGAGCTGGTCCCCGGCGCAGCCGGTGAGACCGAAGATTCCGACCTTGGGCTTGCCGTTCGTCGCCATCCCGCACTCCTCAGGTGTAGATCAGCTCGGGCAGGTTGATGGCGTCCCAGTACGAGAACACAGGTCCGTGGAGGCAGGTGAAGGTGTAGCCGACCGCACAGTGGCCGCACTTGCCGATCCCGCACTCCATGCGCCGCTCCAGGCTGAGGTAGATTCTGTCCTTCGCAAACCGGCGCTCTACCAGCTTGTCGAGCATGAACTTGTAGAAAACAGGCGGGCCGCATGCGACGGCGTAGGTGCGCGCGACGTCAAGCTCCACCTGATCGAGGAGCTCGGTGACCACCCCGACGGAGCCGGTCCATGGGTGGCCGTGCGTCTGATCGACACTGAGCACGATCTCCGCGTCGCCGCGACGGGCAAGGGACGTCAGCTCGTCGCGAAACAGGACCTGATCGGGGCTGCGGCTGCCGTAGAGCAGGATCACGCGTCCGAAGCGGTGGCGGAGGTCGATGAGGTACTGGAGCAGCCCTCGCAGCGGTATCATCCCGAGGCCCCCGGCGACCAGAAGCAGGTCCTGACCTTCGAGCTGCTCGAGTGGGAAGCCGTTTCCGAGCGGGCCTCGGATGCCGACGAAGTCGCCCTCGCGGATGTGGTCGAAGAGGAAGTTCGTGAGCACGCCGGCGCGCCGGATTCCGAGCTGGAAGCTGCCGCGACGAGTCGGAGATGAAGGCAGCGAAAACGGGCCCTCACCGACCCCCAGAACCGACAGCTCGACGAACTGTCCGGGCCGAAAGGAGAACCGCTCGGCGAGGGCAGTGTCGTCAAAGCGGAGCTCGTAGAGACGGATGTCGGGGACGAGCTCGGACACCCGCATGATCCGCGCAGGAGCGGGCAGGTAGGGGTTGGTCCCGCTCGCCAGATGGCGAGGCGCCGAACGCACCGGCAGCGCCGCCGGGATCTCGACCGTCATACGTCACCTCGCATGTACTGAAAGACCTCGACCACGTTGATGCCTGTCGGACAGTTCTCGATGCATCGGCCGCAGCCGACGCAGGAGGGCATGCCGAACTCGCGGACGAAAGCCTCCTGCTTGTGGTAGTAGCGGTTCTTGACCCGGTCGGCGCGTTGGTCTCGGAAGTTGTGGCCTCCGGCCACCAGCGCGTAGTCCAGGTACAGGCAGGAGTCCCAGGCCCGGATCCGCAGCGAACGGTCGTCATCCTGGATCTCGTCCACGACGTTGAAGCAGGCGCAGGTGGGGCACACCATCGAGCATGAACCGCAACACAGGCACTTCGTCCCCAGCTCCTGCCACACCGGGTCGTCCTTTTTCAGCTCGAGCACGTAGGGCAGGTCGCTGACGTCCAGAGCGAGCGAGAAGGCCGCACGCCGTTCCTTCAGTCGATGCAGGTAGTCCCTGGTGTCCTGCCGCGTTGCGGGCTGGAACAGGTGCTGGTTGGCCTGCACGATATCGTCCCCTCGCGAGGAAGCCACGGCGACCAGGTAACGGTCCCCGAGCGGGGTGAGAGCGAGGTCGAAACCCTTGTCCACGCTCGATGTCCCGAGGCTCTCACAGAAGCAGCGTTGGTCGGGCCAGCAGCCGTACCCGACCACGGTCAGGGACTCGCGGTTGGCCTGATAAAAGGGGTCGACATAGTCGGTCATGTAGAGAAGGTCGAGGATCGCCAGTGCGTGGACGTCGCAGGGGTGGGCGCCGAACAGGACCTGTGGCCCGCGCAGACTGTCGTCGCTCGGTCGGCCCGCGCTGCCGGTCGTGCCCTCGAGCATCGTGAAACGGGGTGCAAGCAGGAGCTTCTTGAAGGGCACGATGGTGCGTAGCGCATCCGGGCGTGCACGGTCCGGGTCGTCGATTGCTTCCAGGGAGAAGACTCCAGGCGCGCGCTCCACCGGGGCCCAGACGGTTCCCCACGCCTTCAGCGCCTCGACAAAGTCGGGGAGGAGGGCCGAGTTCATTCGAAGAGTCTGCATGCTCGACTCCAACTCGTGAAAAAAATCACATACCGAACAAATATGGCTCCTCGGGAGAGGCGACGCAAGCCCCTCCTCAGCCGAGCGTGACTCGCGCTGTGAGCTGGGAGAGTACGGCCAGCAGCGAGCCCGGATGGATCGGCTTGGCCAGCACGCCGTCGGGTCCGCGCAGCCCGTTGTGCGAGCCGATGTATGACTGGCAGTCATCCTCCAGTACCTGGTCGCTGCCGGTGATCACCACCAGAGCCAAGTCGGCGAGCTGAGGATCACGGCGGATCGTCACCAGCAGGTCGAGGCCGGATCGGCCCGGCATCAAGACGTCGATCAGGACAACCTCGGGCCGACTGCGGCGCAGCTCGGCAAGAGCGCGGGTGACATCGCTGGCGGATCGGACCTCGAAGCCGTGGTCCTCGAGCAGCGCGCTCAGATAGTCGACGATGTCCGGGTCGTCGTCGACGATCAGGACTCGGCATGGCAATGCGGCTGCGGCGTTCATACGTCGGTTTCGGCGGTGGCCGGGACCGCCGCCGAGTCAGTCATCGTCTCGGGGTGGGTGCTTGGCCGAGCCCGCAAAGGGAGCCGGATCAGAAAGCGGCTCCCGCGGCCCGGCTCCGACTCGACGATGATGGTGCCGCCGTGCTTGTCGACGATCTTGTTGGCAATGAAGAGCCCGAGGCCGGTGCCCTTCACGCCCTTCGAGGAGAAGAAGAGCGAGAATGCCTTCTCGCGGGTCTCCCGGTCCATGCCGATGCCGTTGTCCTCGACCTCGACAACGAGCCATGGGGGTGTCCGGCGTGCGGCGAGGCGAAGGAAGTGGCCGCCCCCGGATCGATCGGCGCGGCACGCGTCGAGCGAGTTTTCGAGCAGGTTGAGGAGCATGGCCCGGATCGCCTGCGGATCGCCTGGAAAGCTGCCAACGTCGTTGGCGAACTCGATGCGCACGTCGACGTCCAGGTCGCCGGCTTTCTTCTCCAACCCCTCGCGCAGCTCGGCGACCATGGCAGCAATGTCGATGTCGACGACCTCGAGCTCGCGGTCCTTCGCGTAGTAGAGAATGTCGAGGACCATGCCGCGAATCCGGTCGACGTTGCGCTGGACCATTTCCCAGCCCTTCTCGACCCGCTCCGGCTTGCCCTTCTCGAAGCCCGAGTTGACCATGTAGATGCCGCCGTCGAGACCTGTCAATAAGCCTTTGATTCCGTGTGAGATCGATCCGACGAGGAGGCCGATGGAGGTGAGCTGTGTCTGCAGCTGGCGGATCTGTGTGATGTCGACGCTCATCTCGATCACCGCCTCGACCTCACCGTCGGCGTTGCGGACAGGCGCGGTCGTGCACAGCACGTTGAGCTTGTCGCCTGCCCGGGAAATCACGACCTCCTCATGGTCGCGAAGCTGGCCGTCGGCGTGGGTCTGCGCCATCCGGCACACCAAGCAGGGCTCGTCGCGGTGCTTGTACACCCGGTAGCAGTAATCGCCCACGGCGGGTCCGAAGGTGTCCCGGAACCTGCGGTTGGCGTGCTGGATCACGCGGTCGGGGCCCTGCACGGTGATGAAGCAGGGGACCTCCTCGAAGAGCTGGGCGAGGCGACCCTCACTGCGCTCGAGCAGGCTTTCGAGCCGTTTGACCTCGCCGATGTCGGTGTGCATCTCCATCACGGCGATGACGTGCCCGAGGCTGTCCTGGATCGGCGTCGTGTGAACCATCACCGGTACCTCGACCCCGGCGCGGGTGGTCAGCAGCTGCTCGCTGCCGTGGCTGCGACCGTCGCGGAAGGTGGCCTCGACCGGGCAGCTCGGGCAGACTTCCTCGCGGCCCTTGTAAACCCGAAAGCAGGCCTCCCCGATCCGATCCCCGAAGTCCTCGCGAAAGCGCCGGTTGCCGTCGATGATCCGAAATTCCGGATCATGGATCGAGAGGTAGCAGGGCATCTCCTCCCAGTACTGTCGGTAGCGAGCGTCTGCGGTGGAGATCGTGGTGTCGAGGTCAGCTTCCATCGCCGCCTCCATCGCCGGAGCGTCGGAGCCCGGGCGCCGGAGTATCTCCGGCGCCCGGGGTCCGGTCGTCGTCAGTTCGTCGGATGGACGTGCTTGGCTTCGAGGTCGAGGATCCGATGGAGGTTCTCGACCAGTTGGTCCTCGTCGACCGGCTTGGACATGTAGCCCTCGGGAGGGGCGACAGGCCGGTCATAGATCACCGTGCGGAACTCGGGGTGGCCGGTGATGACACACACCGGAATCTCCTCGGTGCCGGGTGCCCTTCTGAGCTCGGTGAAGGCTTCGACGCCGTCCTTGCCCGGCATCGACAGGTCGAGGGTGATGAGGTCCGGCTTCTCGGCCGTGGCGACCGCAATCGCCTCGTCACCATCCGCGGCCTCGAGTACACGAGCTCCCGCGTCCTCGAGGACCGCCTTGAGGAATACGCGGACATCGTCCTCGTCATCGACGACCAGAATCGTCCGTCCAGCAAGGGGCAGAGCCACCGCCGGCCTGGCAATCTCGACCTCGCCGGGAACTGTCGCGGGCTCTGCGCCAGACTCTCGTGTCGGGAGGACAAGCGCGTTCGCCACCAGGTCGACCAGCTGCATGACCTTGCAGTCGAGCTTGTAGTGTTTGATCAGGTCGTTGAGGCCGTCGACGCAGTTGTGGCACGACGTGACCACGATCTTGGCGCCGGTGGCGGCGATTTGATCCGCCTTGACCTTGGCCGACTTGAGGCGGCGCGGGGTGTACTCCGACATCGACATCGCGCCGCCGCCGCCGGTGCAGCAGTAGTTCTCGGCGCGGTTCGGGTACATTTCCTGGAAGTCCATCGTCACCAGGCGGAGAAGCTCGCGTGGTTCTTCGAAGAAGCCGCAGCTGCGCGCGTTGTTGCACGAGTCGTGGAAGGTGACCCGTTCGGCGTTTCGGGTCGGGTCGACCGTGATGCGCCCGTCCTTGATGTAGCCCAGCATGGTCATCACCGAGCTCTCCATCGGGAAGGGCTGGGCCTCGCCAGCCCAGTTGACCGCCTCGCAGCGGGTCGAGCGGTAGCCGTGACCGCACTCGGAGATCACGATCTTCTCGACCCCGAGCTGGCGCGCCTTGTCATACTCGCGCTGCCCACAGGTGCCGCCGAGGCCGTCGTCACCGGAGAAGAGCCCGAAGTTCGTGTTGTCCCACCCCTCGGACGGCATCGTCCAGTTTTCGCCGGCCGCCCAGAAGATGAGTGCCGCCTCCTTGATGGTGCGTGGGTCGTACTTCACCTCCCGCGGGTTGATCGCATACATGATCCGGGCGCCCTCGCGGTCGACGGGGATCGTCGCTTCGGCGTGACCGAGGTCCTCCTCGAGCTCCTCCGACATCCACTCGAGGGTGTCGAGGTAGTCCTCCCTCAGCACGCCCATCTGGTTGCCGAGCTCCCACTGGTCCTTGGACACGACGCGCACGCCCTCCGGCATCACGCCGACATGGGTCAGGAGACCGCGCATGATGCGGTTGAGGGTGGCGGTGTCGACGCCCATGGGGCAGTTGAAGGTGCAGCGGCGGCAGTTGGTGCAGGTGCCGAACGCGATGTCCTGCAGTTTCGTGAGGTCGTCGTCGGTGAGCGGGACCTTGTCCGCTCCGACCCACCACGGAAAGGCGCGACCGGTCCAGTCGTGGTTGCGTTTGAAGAGCTTGCGGAGCTGGTCCGCCTTGTAGCTTGGCGTCATCTTGGGGTCGTCGGGGTGGGTGAGGACGTAGTGGCAGGACGTGTGGCACATCCCGCAATGGACGCAGCCGACGATCGAGCCCACCACCTGACGGTTGAGCTTCTTCTGGAGCTGCTGCTCCATCATGCGGATCTTGTGGGTTTTCGCTGGTGTCGCCACGATGCCCTCCTAACTCCGGACCCGGACCAGCGGCAGGCTGCCGCGATGGCCGAGGGCGCGGCCGATCCACAGACGCGTGAACGGGTAGTAGAGGTAGTGGGAGATCTTCGAGAACGGCACGTAGACGAGGAAGAAGGCGGTCAGGAGGAGGTAGGCCGCCAGCCAGCCTTCTCCGGCCAACGCCTGGTAGCCCGCAATCGAGGCCTGGGTCAGCGTCCCGAGCAGGAACCACACCGTCAGGAGGGCGAGCGAGAAGTAGTCGTCGGGTGTGCTGATCAGCCTCATGTGCGGCTTGGTGAGCCGACGTGCCATGCGAATCATGCCGACGACGAATGCGGCCGCGAGCAGGGTGCCGAAGATCCATGCCACGGATTGCGTTCTCACGAGTCCGGGAGCGAGGCTGGACAGGAACGCGAGCGAGATTCCCGCCGTCACCCCGAGGTGGAAGAGCACGAAGCTGACGTAAAACAGGGGATCGGTCCGGGTGCTCTCCATGGACCACGGCATCACGACATTCCCGAGCGAGTAAACCGCCCCTTTGTGGGCGTTGGTCCGCTCCGGTGCAGCCGGCGCTGAGCGGTCCTTCCCGCCCTTGAACGAGAACAGCCACACCAACCGGGTGGTGTACACCGCCACCATCACGGCGAGTGCGATCCAGTGGATGACTTCTGCAGTCGCCAGCAGCGAGCTCGGTTCGTGCTGCATCTCATGCTCCTTCCGCGATCACGGCCTCGAACGGCCGGTACTCTCGGGTGTCGACGGCGACAATGCGGACCTCCTTGAGGCCGCTGCCGTTGCTCAGGTGCTCGGACACGGTGTCCACCATGACCCGTGCGCACAGGTCGAGAGGCACCTGGTAGAGGCCCGTGCCGATCGGCGGAAGCGCGAGGGTCTCGACGCCCGTCTCCTCCGCCCTGGCGAGGGCGGCGAGGGTCGCGCGACGGAGCTTGCCCGCCTCATCCTCCTCCCGGAACTTCGGCCCATTGGCGTGGATGATGTACTTCGCCTTCAGCAGTCCGGCGTCGGTCACGACGGCCTCGCCGGTCGGGCACCGTCCGATGGCGTCGAGGTCCTTCTGGATCTTGATGCCGCCGCGCTGCTGGATCGCGCTTCCATAGCCCGAGCCGAGCTTGACGTCCTCGGTGATGTCGAAGACGAAGGCATCGATCTCCATGTCCGTGATGTCGCCGCGGACGAGCCGCAGCACTGCGTTTCCGATCGTGCGCTCGACCATGCCTGTCCCTCCCCAAAACCGAAACGCCGTCCGCGCGGGGCGGACGGCGTTACGGGCTTTCCTTCTTTCGGGACCCGGGTGGCGTCCAGCCACAACCCGGGCCGGGCCCGCCCTCGACGGTGACGAGCTGCTGATCACCGATCAGCTCGGGCAGGTGCACCCAGCTCGGGTCGAGGAGATCGCTGAGAGTGAACGAGTGCAGGACCTCGGCGATCCGCGCGTTGATGAGTGAGTAGACGACGCGGCACTCGCAGAACTCGGACCGTGGGCAACCCTCGGGGTCGTCGACACAGTCGACGACGCAGACAGGGCCGATCGCGGCCTCGATGACCTGGCCGACGGTAACGGTATCCGGAGCCTGTGCGAGCCGATAACCGCCCGACCTACCCGCCACACCGCGGATCAGCCGGGCGTTGCGAAGGGCAAGGGCGAGCTGCTCGAGGTAGCCGCGCGAGAGGTTGGTGCGCGCCGCGACCGCGGCCAAGCTCACCGGCTCCTCGTCGCCGCCGTTCCGTGCGATGTCGAGCATGAGGCGCAGGGCGTATCGAGCTCGAGTCGAGAGTCTCATCGTGCATCGAAGCTAATCCCATATCTCATACTTGTCAACTATGTTTTTATATTTAAGAGTGAATCTCAATATTGTGGTAGAAACAGTCTGGCGGAGGCGACCAAGTCGTGGCGCCGACGCCTGTTGTCGAGCACCCCGAACTGCAGCGTGGTAGGCCAGATCCGGGCAGTGGCCACCAACGACGGAACAAGTCGCAATAAGAAAGTCCTGAAACAAGTTGTATTCGCGATCAGAGCGCGGTATCTTCGAGAGGTATCGTGGGTCTCGGGCCGGTCCCTTCTGAATGAACGTACGAGGCCGCAGGGACACGGGAGTTGCAGTTGGGATTGGGACGAGAAGAGACCATGAGACGAGTGATCGGTGCGACCTCCGCGCCCGTGAGCTGCGCGCGAGGACCGTCGCCGCCTTCGAGAAGGCGAGTCGTCCTCTGGCGTTCGCGAGGTGCTCGCGGCGCCTCGTTACCGAGAAGAAACGGTTACCCCTCTGGAACACGGCCACTTCGACCCAAGTCACTGGAGAAAGGAGGCATGAGGCCGGTTGTTTCGATGTGGTAACGCGGCGGCGGAGAGGTCCTTCCCGCGCTGCCCTGTCGTTGACCTGGAGCGATCAGCGCAAGTCAATCATAGACATACGCTTAGGTGCTGTTGTGAAAATTGGCACAAACGTTGCTCGATTCTTGCATGATGATTGACGTGCGCGTTCTTTGACGATTGTGAGCCACACGAAAGGAGGAGTCGTTCATGCCGAGTTTTGTCAACCCAGAAAAGTGTGACGGATGCAAGGCGCTCGACAAGACCGCCTGCCAGCACATCTGTCCGAATGACCTCATGGTGCTCAACAAGGAGCTCATGAAGGCCTACAACCAAGAGCCGGAGATGTGCTGGGAGTGCTACAACTGCGTGAAGATCTGCCCCACGCAGGCGGTCGACGTGCGCGGTTACGCGGACTTCGTGCCCATGGGAGCATCGGTGGTTCCACTGCGTTCCACTGATTCGATCATGTGGACCGTGAAGTTCCGTAACGGCACCGTCAAGCGGTTCAAGTTCCCCATCCGAACCACTGATGAGGGCACCGCGGTCCCGAACGGCGGCTTCGCCGGCGATCCCGACCTCGAGGGGCCGACCCTGTTCACCGAGCCGGCTTCTCTCGGGCTGCCCGCCGTGTGGACCAAGTGAAGGAGGGGAACATGACAAACTTCGAAACGGTCCAGGTGGAAACTGACCTGCTCATCCTCGGTGGCGGAATGGCAGCCTGCGGCGCCGCCGTTGAGGCCGCCCACTGGGCGAAGAAGCACGGTCTCAAGGTAACTCTGGTGGACAAGGCGGCTGTGGACCGCTCCGGTGCCGTGGCGATGGGCCTGTCCGCCATCAACCAGTACGTCGGCCTGAGGGACGGCAAGAACACCGTCAAGAACTACGTCGACTACGTCAGGAACGACCTCATGGGCGTGGCCCGCGACGACCTCGTCGCGAACATCGCCCGCCACGTAGACTCCTCCGTGCACCTGTTTGAGAAGTGGGGCCTGCCGATCTGGAAGGACGAAGAGGGCGCCTACGTCCACGAGGGACGTTGGCAGCTGATGATCAACGGCGAGTCCTACAAGGTCGTCGTGGCGGAAGCGGCCAAGAACCACCTCGGCGCCGAGAACATGATCGAGCGTGTGTTCATCATCGGCCCGATCATGGACGGCGACGAGTGCAAGGGCGCCTACGGCTTCTCTGTCCGCGAGAACAAGTTCTACATCTTCAAAGCAAAGGCCACCTTGGTCGCGCTCGGCGGCGCGGTCCACGTCTTCAAGCCCCGTTCCTCCGGTGAGGGCGCAGGCCGCGCCTGGTACCCGCCGTGGAACTCCGGTTCGTCGGCCTACTTCACCATCAAGGCCGGCGCCGAGATGACCTGCCAGGAAGTTCGGTTCATCCCGGTCCGCTTCAAGGACGCGTACGGTCCGGTCGGAGCCTGGTTCCTGCTCTTCAAGTCGCGTGCGACCAATGCCTTCGGTGGCGAGTACATGGTCGAGCGTCGGCCCGAGCTCGACAACTGGAAGCCTTACGGCCACGTCAAGCCGATCCCGGCGAACCTCCGCAACTACCTCGGCATGCTCGACGTGATGGAGGGCAAGGGCCCCATCTACATGCGGACCGAGGAAGCAATCAAGAAGATCGCCGACCAGGCGCCCGACGAGAAGGCCTTCAAGAAGAAGATGAAGGAGCTCGAGAGCGAAGCCTGGGAGGACTTCCTCGACATGACGATCTCGCAGGCGATCCTGTGGGCCGCGACGAACACGCAGCCCGAGGAGAAGTCGTCCGAGATCGCCGCTGCCGAACCGTACTTCATCGGCTCGCACTCCGGTGCCTCCGGCGCCTGGGTGAGCGGTCCGAAGGACCTCGCCCCCGACGAGTACTTTTGGGGCTACGAGTGCATGTCGACGACCAAGGGCGTGTTCTGCGCCGGTGACGCCACGGGCGCTTCGTCGCACAAGTTCTCGTCCGGTTCCCACGCCGAGGGCCGGATCGCCGGCAAGGCCGCGATCCGTTACATCGTCAACGAGAAACCGGCGATGCCGACGGTCGACGCGTCCGTCATCGACGAGCTCAAGGCGGCGACCTACAAGCCGTTCGAGCTCTACGCCGAGAACAAGGACAAGACCACCCAGGCCGACGTCAACCCGCACTACATCCTCCCGAAGATGTTCATGATGCGTCTGCAGAAGCTCATGGACGAGTACGCCGGCGGCGTCGGATCGCAGTTCACGACCTCCAAGTACCTCCTCGACCGCGGGCTCGAGCTGCTCGGCCTGCTCAAGGAGGACTCTGCGAACCTGGGCGCGAAGGACCTCCACGAGCTCATGCGCTGCTGGGAGAACGTCCACCGCATGTATCAGGCCGAGGCCCACGTCCGCACCATGCTCTTCCGTGAAGAGACCCGCTGGCCGGGCTACTACTTCCGTGCAGATTTCCCGAAGCTGGACCA
>Ga0315540_10001918_pt1 | contig 11767 bp, 6 predicted proteins | sample SalMarSW160110MG_FD_203677 | JGI IMG/M metagenome (GOLD analysis project Ga0315540, IMG submission 203677) | Salt marsh sediment microbial communities from the Plum Island Ecosystem LTER, Massachusetts, United States - Salt Marsh Sediment SW1601-10 ... | reverse complement strand
TGGCGCGGGCGACCGTCCGATTCGGTGGGCGGGGGGACGCTCGGGCAGATCAACGTGGGGGGCGACCAGCAGTGGGGCGGCGAGGTGGCCGACATCGAGACCTTCCTGATCAACGCCGATCAGGGCCTGTACCGACTGTATGTGCCATATCCGCCCGATGACCAGATCCTGCGTTATGAACCAACTGCCGATGGCAGCGGCTTCTCGGCTCCCAACCCGTACTTCGTGGCCTCGGGTGAAGACGTGGCTGCCTTCCACCAGTTGCTGGTCGACGGCGACGTGTACGCGGTCACCAGCGACACGGTGCTGCGCTACTTCGATGGCCGGGATACGACCTTTGCGCTCGACCAGCCCCCGGACAACGGTGATCTGCGACCCGGCCATGATTACCGGCTCATGACTGCCTCCGGTGACCGCGGCGTGGGACAACTGTTCGTCTGGGACAAGCTTCATCAGCGCATCGTGGTCTTCGACAAGGCCACCGCCACGTACGTCGAGCAGTTCGTCGCCGCACCCGGCTCGACGGCCTTTGCGGACATCGTGGGCATGTACCTGGTCGACAGCGGCAACGGGCCGCCGGTCCTCTACTGGGCCACAACCGCCGGGATCTTCAAGACCGTTCTCGAGACGCCCGGTGCCGCGTCATCGCCGTCTCCGTCGGCGTTGCCATCGGTCTCCCTGCCAGCGTCGATCACGCCCAGTGGATCACCGGGCCCCACGACGAGCCCGTTGGTCAGTGCCTCGCCGAGCGCATCACCCACCATCCGCCCGCGGCGCACGCCGCTACCCCAGTAGAACCGCCGTGGACGGCGGCCACGACTAGAATTCGAACATGTCCGCTGGGGGTGACACGAACGGCGGCGGCCTCCACGAGATGGTCGTCGAGAGCGTTCGGGTCCACATGCTCTCCTCCCAGCACGTTGTGATCCTGCGCGACACCGAGCGTGAGCGCTACCTACCCATCTGGATCGGCCCGTGGGAGGCGAACGCGATTGCCATGCGCCTGCAGGGCGTCACGCCTGAGCGGCCGATGACGCACGACCTGTTCAGCGTCACCCTTTCTGAGCTTGGTGTGACCGTCAAGCAGATCGTCGTGTCCGATCTTTCCGAGGACACGTTCCGTGCGCGCCTGCTGCTCCAGCTCGACGGACGCGAGGTGGATCTTGATGCCAGGCCAAGCGACGCGATTGCCCTGGCGGTGCGCACCGGCGTGCCGATCTTCGCGACCGACGCGGTACTCGATCGCGCGGGGGTGGTGCCCGAAAGCGCGGAGGAAGAGAAGCTGTCCGTATTTCGCGAGTTCGTCAACTCGCTCAACGTTGACCTGCCCGACGAGGGCGAGAAGCAAGATTAGGCGCGCAGCACCGGCTCGCCGCGCGACAAGGCTCGCCGCCGATTGGCCCACAGGCGCAGACGCAGGCTCCAGAAGTCGCGCACGGCGCGCAGGACGACCCTGGGATTGGCACCCGACGCAGTTCCTGCGGTGCGTGGATAGTGCGGCACGCCCGTCTGTGCGATGTGGCGGCCGGTCTGGTCCAGCTTGATCAGCAACTCGGCCGACATGAAGGCGCCGCCCGACTCGAGATGGACCCCTTCGAGGGCGGCGCGCCGGAAGATCTTGCACGCGCAGTCCGGGTCGCGTACCGCCAATCCGAAAAAGATGCGGACCGCCAGCCGGTAGGCTCGCGCATAGGCGAGCCGGACGAACGAGTCAGCCCGCCGGAGCCGGAAGCCGATGACGATGTCTGGCTCATCGGGTGCCTGCAAACGATCGATCAGCAGAGCGAGATCGGCGACGCGGAACTGGCGGTCGCCGTCGAGAAATGCGATCAGGTCGTAGCGCGCAGCGCGGAAGCCACTGCGCAGCGCGGCACCATAGCCGCGGTTCACCTCATGGTGAACCGCGTGGACCTCCGTGTGTTCACCGGCCAGGCGATCGGCGATCGCCGGTGTTGCGTCGCGGCTGCCGTCATCCACGGCGATGATCTCGAACCGTTCAGCAAGCGTGGGCAGCACGCTGAGTGCCTCATCCACGAAGGGGATGATGTTCTCGGCCTCATCATGGGCGGGAAAGAAGAAGGAGAGCTCGGCGACGCGCGGCCGGTCGGCGGGTGACGATGCGACCTGGGCCACCGGCGGATTATAGGTGCGGGCCGGTGCCTACCCGGACATCGCCAGCCCGAGCCTGTACTTCGTAGATTTCGCCGGTGGCCAGGTTGGGCAGCGGCGTGAGTGCGTAGCGCTGCTGGTAGGCGCCCAGATCGTAGGGCGTGCGGATGAGGAAGACGGGACGCCGCCCGAGGTTGGCGTCGATGACTGCCTGCGGGCTGCCCAGATCATGCTGCGCGATGGTCGAATCGTCGATGACCGTTACGTCGGGCCGCAGGTGCTCCACGTACTGGCCGTACCACAACGTGGTCGAGTAGCTCCACCAGCTGATCACGATGGCATTCGGCGGAAGTTCTGCCATGGCCGTGTTCAACCAGTCGCGCGCATAGTGATCGGTGGACTGGTCCATCAGCGGTAACTGGGAAGGCACGGCAACCAGGGCGGGCAACGCCAGCAAGAGGGTCGCGACGGAAAGAGCGACTGTCGGGACCATGTCGCGCGACACGGCGATGCGCCTGCCGTGTGACGCCGCGCGGCCGAGTAGCCGCCACGCCTCGCCCACGGCGAGCGAGCCAAGGACGGCGGCGCACATGATCGGTACCAGGTAGTAACGGCCGATATCGGCGTTGCTGTAGCCGAGGGCGAAGAACCATGTGACGGTGAACCAGGTGATCAGCAGCAGGATCAGGCCCGGGCGCCGATACGCGCCCACGCTGGCGCCGACGAGCGCGAGCGGAGCGAATGGTCCCAGCTGGGCGAAGGTCTCCGCCACCACGCGCCGGAGCGCGTCGCCGAGCGCCGGCCACGCTCCCAGGTCACCGTGGAATTGCGTGGCCAGCACCACGTACAGGAAACCTTGAAGCGTCTGGGGATTGCCGTAGTCGAGCGGCGGGTTCATCGCCGAGCGCAGTGGCAGGTAGGCGTAGATCGCCACGGTCAGGCCAACGAAAGTCAGAACGCAGGTCAACAGGAATCGCCAGCGACGGAACACGCCGGGGTCCACGAAGAGTACGTACAAGGCAATACCGGGTGCCAGCAGCAGAGTCAGGGCGTGGTTGCCGAGCGCAACCGCGTAGACGGCCGCGGAGCCGATCAGCCAGCGGTCGGCCGGTCGCCCGTGCGTGGTGCGCTCTCCCCAGACGACCAGCGTGAACAGGAGCAGAGCAATCAACGCCAGGTGCAGGGCGTGCGGATCGGCAGCGAGCGCAATGGACCAGGGCTCCGAGGCGAGCGCCAGCACGACGCCGGCAACGATGCCGATCAATGCGCGGCGCGTGAGCATGGTCACCGTCAGCGCGACGAGCCCGCATGCCGCCGAGACGGCCAGCGCCGACATCAGGTTGGCGCGCAGCGCCTCGTTGCCAAGGGGCTGCAGGAGGACTGAGGCCAGCCACGCGAGCAGGGTGTAGGTCGGGTAGCCGGTCGGATGGGCAATGCCCAGCACGGGTCCGATTGCCTGGAACTCGGCGGTATCCCAGAAGCCCACGCCCGGCAGCAACGTCCGCCAGTAAAGCGCCAGGGCGGGCAGCGCCACGACGAGCGCGGCGAGCACCATGCGCCGACGGATGGTAGGCATCAACGTGCCAGTGGTGAGCTATTCACCAGCGCAGCGCCACGCCCCAGTAGACGCCCCACGCGTTCACGAGGATGGAGAACGCGACAAGCGCGGCGGCCACACGGCCGACGCCATAGCGGGTCATCGCGAGCGCCACGAGGATGAGCGCGAAGGGCGCGAAGTCGAGCGTGCGCCGGAAGCCGAACTGGACCCACCCGGGCCCGAAGTTCATGAGGATGCCAAAGCCAATCGCGACTGTCGCCAGGATGGCCCCAAGCACCAGTCGGTTCCGCCATCTCTGCATTGCCAGCGGTACCCCGAGCAGATACGCCGGGCTGGTAAGCAGGATGCTCATGCCGATTGGGTCCGGTTTGATCAGCGCGCAATTCGGATTGAGGAATGACAGGCCGCAGGACAGGTCGATCGTGGGCATCCAGCCGAACATGATCAGGGCGTTGCGCGGCACGTTGGCGATGTCCTCGAGGCCCTTCGTCTCGTCGATCGGCAGCCAGGAGGGCATGTAGCCGTGGTACTCGGTGTGAAATAGCCAGTCGTAGGCCGGGTTGAAAATGTGGCCACTCGAGGCGACGTTGTAGGCAACCAGGAGGAGACCGGGCAAGATCGCGCCCAGACCGGCCGAGAACGCTCGTCGCCAGAACGATCCGCCGCCCCCGATGAGCACGAAGAACGGCGCGCCGAGGACGGTCGTCAGGCGTGACAATGCGGCCAGACCGAAGACGAAGCCGGCCATGAACTGGAACGGGTCGATCTGTGCCCTGACTGTGCGGTAAGAGCGCAGGAACAGGCTGCGCTGCTCGAACGTCGCGGTGAGCGTTCCCTGACGGGCTGGAGCGGGCCGCAGACCACCTGCCGCCTGGTCGGCGAAGCGCCCCAGCTTCGCGCGCACCTGCTCACGGCGCTCGGCGTCGAGAGCAATCGTGATACCGAGCAACAGGAAGGTGGTGGCCACCACATGTGCCAGGAACCACGTCGTCGAGAGCATCGCCGAATACCAGTGGGCGGTGCCGAAGGCGAAGAACAGCGTGGTCATGAACACCGCCGCGCGGTTACCGGTCACCCGCGTCAGCATCCGCCAGGTCAGGCCGATGTTGATCGCGCCCAGGACGGCGCCGAACAGCTGGGCGTCGGTCGCCAGGCCAAAGACGGCGACGAACGGCAGGAGCAGCACCGCCGGCAGCGGCGGGAAGGGCAACAGGCCGTAGCTCGGCTGGCCGGGCGACGACGGCAGCGGCATTACGTCGTTGAGATAGGCGTTCTGGTAGGGCCCGACGCTGACCGGGTAGGAGATGACGAAGCGGCCGTGCAGGTAGGCGTCCGCCTGCCACACGAAGTGGTTGTACCAGCCGATCCGCGAGGGGTCGGAGAAGACGTAGACGATCAGCGCGAGGACGACGAAGAAGAGGCCGATATGGGTCAGGCTCAGCCGGTCGAGCAGGCCGTTCAGCCAGATCTCGAAGCGGGGCGCGGTGCGGGCACCGGCGCTGTCAGAGTAGGTCGCTATACTCGGCTGCACCTCGTCAACCTCTGGAGGTTCGGTCGAAAGTGACAACGCCCCAGGCGGATGGGGCCGACCGGGCCGCAATCTCCGGGAGCCCGCTCAGAGCAAGTGCGGCCGCCTCCGGCCTTGCGATCGTACTGCTCGTCGGGCTGCTCCTCCGCCTAACTATCGCATACGTTCTGTTGCCCGGCTCCGGCTTCAAGTCGGACATCGGGACGTTCACGGCGTGGGCAGTCCAGCTCGCCAACCATGGCTCGGGCACCTTCTACGCCACGGCCGGTTTCGCCGACTACCCGCCCGGCTATCTCTACATCCTGTGGTTCATCGGCGGGCTCGGCCAAATGCTGGCCCCGTTTGCCAACGGTGACGCGGCAAGCGCGACGACGACGCTGATCAAATTGCCGTCGATGATCGCCGACGTTGTCGTCGGCTACGTGCTCTTCCGCACAGTGCGTGGCTGGCTGGAGCCGCGCCGTGATGCCGCGCGCCTCGGCCTTATCGCCGCCGCCTTCTACCTCTTCAACCCGGTCACCTGGTACGACTCGGCGATCTGGGGCCAGACCGATGCGGTTGGCGCCCTGGTCACGCTCCTGACCGTCGTCGCGCTCGTGCGCGGCAACTCGGAGGGCGCCTCGATCCTGGCTGTGCTCGCGGCCGTCATCAAACCCCAGTTCGGCGTACTCCTGTTACCGGTCGTCGGCATCGTCCTGGTGCGCCGCCACCTGCTTCGACCGGATTCCGGGCCGCACAACGAGGTGCTGCTACCCCATGGCCTGCCCGCCGTCCGCCGGTGGCTGGCCAGCGAGCAGGGTCCGCTGCGGCTCGTGTCCTCATTCCTCGCCTCGCTGCTCGTGCTGTTGCTGTTGATAGCGCCGTTTTCGCTTGACCTGGTTGGCTTCTTCGACGTGCTGAGCAAGGCCGCCGGTGGCTATCAATACCTGTCCGTCAACGCTTACAACCCGTGGGCGCTGATCGGCTCCGACGGGCGCCTGCCGCTCGCCTTCGGCGGCGGCTGGTCCTCGGACACGGTGCCGCTGCTGGGACCGCTGCCCGGCGTGTTCATCGGCGCTCTTCTGCTGCTGGTCGGCTTCGCCGTCGGTGTCGTGCGCGCCGTGTGGTCAGACGATCGACGCAGCATCATCGTCGTCACGGCCTTCCTGGCGCTCGCCTTTTTCGTCCTGCCAACGCGCGTCCACGAGCGTTACATGTTCCCGGTGTTCGCGCTGTTGCCGCTGCTGGCCGTCGTCGACCGGCGCTGGTTGTGGACCACCGTCGCGCTGTCGATCGGTGCTTTCATCAACCTGCACGGCATCCTGACCATCGACCTGTATGGCTCGTCGAACGTGGTCACGCTGCCGTTCGGGGATCTCTTCCGCTCGCCACTCGGGGTGGTCACCGCGGCTGCCCTCAGCGTCGGCGGCTTCGCATTCGTCGCATGGCAGATGCGTCCCTCCGCGATCGAAGAGCCCGATCCGTTCAACGGCACCGAGCAACCAGCCTGGGGACCGATCGAGGAGGAGTACTCCGAGCCGGAACCGCCTGGCCCCGGACTTTGGCAGCGGGTGACCCAGTTCGCCGGCATGGCCTCGGCCCGCCGCGACCGGAGCGCCAGCCTGGTCGGCGAGACGGGTGGTCACCTGGACCGGCGCGATCTGGCACTGATGCTGCTCTTCTTCCTGGCCGCGCTGGTGCTGCGCACGTACCGGCTCGAGGTGCCCTTCGGCCCGCACTTCGACGAGGTCTACCACGCGCGCACGGCGAAGGAGTTCCTGCAGGACTGGCAGTACGGCATGCCGCACTCGATCTACGAGTACACCCATCCGCATCTGGCCAAGTACGCGATGGCAGTGGGCATCATGGCGCTGGGCGACAACCGGGTGACCAGTACCACCGAACTGGACACACAGGTGGTCGCTGCCGCGACAGAGACGCGCTGGAGTCCATCCGATCAACCCGATCAGCGCGACGGTGATCGCCTCTACGTGGTCACCCCGACCAACGTGCGCGTCTACGACCTGGCCACTCAGCAGCAGGTGGCCACGATCACGGGCAGTTACAGCGCAGTCGCCGTCGACCAGGCCGCACACGTCCTGTTCCTGGCCAACGCCAGCGGCCAGGTCTGGCAGTTGCCCACAGCCGAGCTCGACCTGATCCGGATGAATGCCCAGGCGCCGACGCAGATCGCGCCGTCGCCGCTCAGCCAGGTGGCGGGGCTGGCCGGCGACTTGAACCGGTTGTCCGTGGCAGGAGGCCACGTGATCGCCGTTTCCGCGGGCGGCACGCTGGCGAGCATCGATCCCTCGTCGGGCGCGGTGACCGGGCGCACGACGCTTGCCTCACCGGCCGGGCTGGTCGAGGTACCGGCGCACGCCCTCGTTGTCGTCGACCCGTCACAGGTCCCGGACACGTCCGCCCTGGCGGCACGGCTGGGCCCGATCATCGGCGTCAGTCCCGAGACCATCCGCGCCGAGCTCGACGCGGCGCCCGGTCCGGTGGCCGTCACCGGCTATGCCGACGCCTTTTTGGACAACATCCAGTCCGCGATCGACGGCGGCGACCTGCCCGGCGTTTCGGTCCAACAGGGAACCGGGGTTGCCGTCGCCACGGCGTCGGGCATCGCCATCCTCGATGCCAATTCGCTCGGCCAGCTCGACTTCATCACCAACGCGGCCCCCGTGACGGGCATCGACCTGATGGCCTCCGGGCTTGACCAGCCGACCATCTATGCGGCTGCCGGCAAGCAGTTGATCACCGTCAAACTGCCGTCCGACGGGGCACCGATGGCCGGCGACACGGTGCCCATGCCGAACACCGTCACCCAGGTCTACTGGAACCCGGCCACGACCGAGATCCACGCTTTGGGCGTGACCCAGGACGGCAGCTCGCCCACCGTCTACGTGGTCGAACCGCGCGGCAACTCGATCTACGCCGACGCCCGCCTCAACGCGCAACCGATTGCGGTGGCCCTGGACGTGCAGCCACTGCGCCCGGCCCAGGATCGCGACAACCTGCTCGCCCTTACGGCGAACGGCCAGCTGATGACCGTTGACATCGGCAACAACCAGTTTGCGTACCGCTTCCCCGGGGTTCTTGGCGGCGCCCTGTTGTCGCTTTTCCTGTACCTGCTCACGCGCTTCCTGTTCCGGCGCCGCAGTGTGGCGGTGATTGTCTCCCTGCTGGTTCTCGCCGGCGGCATGTTCTTCGCCAACTCGCGCATCGCAATGAACGACATCTACGTTGCCGTGTTCATCGTTGCCGCGTTCGCCGTTTTCGTGCCGTTATGGCTGGGCCGCTGGCAGCGGTCCTGGCAGGTCGTCGGCGGCCTGCTGCTGGTCGGCGTGCTGCTCGGCCTGGCGCTTGCATCCAAGTGGGTCGGCCTCTATGCGCTCGGTGCCGTGGCACTGCTGATCCTGCTGCGCTCGGCCCTCGGCCGTTTCGTCGCCCTGGTTTTGATGATCCTGATGACCGGGCTGCTGGGTTACATCGCGATCACGCCCAACCCGGCCGTGATCAACCCGCAGATCAACTACCCATTCCTGGCATTGATGTTGCTGCTCACCACGCTGCTGGCGGCGGCCATGGTCCTGCGGCCGGTGCGCTTCACCATGGACGAGCTGCGCTTGCTCGTGGCGGGGCCACTGGTTCTCGGCCTGCCGCTCCTCGCGTACGGCGTCTACGGGCTGGTAACCGGTCCGACCGCGCTTGCGGAAACATCGACGCCGACGCTGCTGGTGTACGTCGGTGGCGGCCTGGCCGTCTTCGGCCTGGCCTGCCTGGCCGGCGCCTGGCTGGCCGGCCGGACCGGCCGCGGTCCGCTGGCACGCCATCCGCGCGCCGTAGCCGACCCCGCCGCGCCGCCGCCGCCATCCGGCTGGCTGCGGCCGGGCAGCGGCTTTCTCGGCCTTCCGTGGCTGCTCGGGCTCGGAGTGATCGTGGCCATCCCGCTGGTCGTATACGTCATCAGCTACATCCCGTGGATCAACCTCGGCAACCAGTGGTTCACCGGGTATCCACCCGGCCACACGGGCCAGACCTTCCTCGACCTGCAGATCTCGATGTACGACTACCACGACTACCTGCGTGCCACTCACCCCGCCTCATCGCCATGGTGGGCCTGGCCACTTGACCTCAAACCGGTGTGGTTCGCGCAGTTCAACTATGCCAACGGCACCACGGCGGTGATCTATGACACCGGCAACATCGTGATCTTCTGGCTGTCCCTGCCTGCCGTGGCCTGGGTGTCGTGGCAGGCGTGGCAGCGGCGCAGCCTGCCGCTGACCTTCATCGTCATTGCCATCATGTCGCTGTGGCTGCCCTGGGCGCGTATCGACCGCGCCACGTTCCAGTACCACTTCTTCACTGTCCTGCCGTTCTCGTTCCTGGCGCTGGCCTACTTCCTGGCTGAGCTATGGCATGGCCCCTCGCCGCCCACCTGGCTGTTGGCGCGCGCCTCGGCGGCGCTGGCGATCATCGGCGCGCCGCTGCTGTGGCTGTTGCGCCTGCCGCTCTGCGGACTTGCCCGCACCGAGCAGGTCAACGCCGGCACGGAGGTGTGCGGCGCACTGTCGCGCGACCTGACTTTGACCGACATCCAGGTCGTCGGCCTGCTGCTCGCGGTCAGCGGGCTGGCGCTTGCCGGCGCACTCTTCTACGGCAGGCTGCGCGCACGCTCGCCGGCGTTTGACGAGGATGACGGCGGTCGTTCGGCGGGATCCGGACGGAGCCGTGCGATCAGCGCCTCGGCGATGCTCCTGCCGGGCATGTTCGGCCTTGCCCTGCTGGGTGTGACGATCGTGATCCTTGGGGCGGGTCTGCCCGGCACGCCCGTCTTTCAAGCCAATGTCCTGGCCGAGGAACCCGCGCTCATCGCCCTGCTGCTGCTCGCCGTACCCGCCTACTTCGTGCTGCGTGCTCTTGACCCGCGCCGCTTCGTGATCGGCGTGCTGGTCGCAGCAGGCGTTTGGTTCGTGGTCTTCTACCCGAACATCGCCAACCTGCCGGTGCCGACGCCGCTGTCACAGATCCACCTGGGCCTGCTTCCGACCTGGAACTGGGGCTTCCAGTTCGGAGTGAACCTCGACGAACCGAATCGGGCCTCGCCCGACCTGGGTGGCGTTTTGATGATCATCATGGCGGCTTCCGCCATGTGCATCGTGGCCGCCTACGCCGCACACGCCTGGGTGGTCGATCGGGGGCGCGGTCACGGGTTCATCCCGCCGGACGGACGGACGTAGCCGGCGGCTGGTCGCGGATTGCTCCCGGGCACCGGAGGGCAACTACCAGGAGCAGGTCACCGTTGGCGCGTCGCTCTGCCAGACGCCAAGATGGACGTACGTGGCCCCGACGTCCAGGTGTGCAGGCTCGGACGGCTGAGCGGTCGTTCTGACCAGCACGAACTCGATGCGTTGGGGTTTGAAACCCACCGTGCCCAGGTCGAGGCGCCACATGTAGGTTCCGCGCCATTGCGCGACCGCCGCGCGCGCCATGTCGGCGCTCGCGCCGCTCGATACTCCCTGCTTGATCCCTGGCGCGGTGTCTGGAAAGGCTCCAATCACATAGAGCGGATGGCCATCCACTCCATCGCCGTTCCAGCCGATGACCAGCTGATCCTCCCCGTTCGGCAGGAGGGTGCTCTGTGACCATGACCATTCATACGACACCGTGATGTTCTGGGGAAGGCCCGAGCCGGGCGTGCCACAGTCGACGGCCAGCGATGTGTTCAAGTCGGGTTCACGGACATCGAAGTAGCCGCCCCAGCTGAACAGGGGTTCGCTGACAAGTTCCAGCGTGATCAACGCGCCGGCGATGACCATGACTGTGCCGCCACGGGCGCTGAGCCTGGGGAGTGGCCAGCGGTTGGCGGAGAAGAGCACGACCCAACCCGCGGCCAACAAGGGCAGCGGGATGCGGAGCGCTCCTCCGATGAGGGCGGATGTGAAGGCGAGGGCCCCCCAGGCCGCCATCAACAGCAGCAGCGGTCGGATTGTCGAGACGGCCCACTGGTGGCCCCGATCCAGGCCGCGCGCCACCACGACGTACAGAATGGCGAGGCCCCCGGACGCGGCATTGAACACGACGCCCTGCAGGGCGGACGCATCTACCGACGAGGGAATCGTGGCGAGCAGGATCCCACCCGCGTTGAGTACGGCCAGGATCTTAAGGGCGAGGGAGGCCCGCTCCTCGAGGGATCCCAGCACGGGCTGGTAGATGTCGGAATCGGCTGCCATGGGGACGGCTCAGTTTCGCATCGCTCGCAATCGCTCAGTGCATCGGCGCGACGGGCTCGGCCAGTGCCGGGTCCACGTGGGCCGGTAGGTGGCCCTGCGCTGCCGCGCGGCGCATCACGAACAGGTAGTAGTCCTCGACTTTGGCCGCTATGTTCTCCCAGCTGAAGTGGATGGCTCGCTCGCGCGCCGAAGCACCCATGCGCGCACGCAGGTCGGGGTCCAAGAGCAGCCGGGCGAGGGCGTCGGTCAGCGCGTGGACGTCGCGTGGCGGTACGAGCAGCGCCTGTTCGCCGCGCCGCACCACGCCCTTGTAGCCGTGGATATCACTGCACACGATGGGTAATCCCGCGGCGAGCG
>Ga0315540_10001916_pt1 | contig 11779 bp, 11 predicted proteins | sample SalMarSW160110MG_FD_203677 | JGI IMG/M metagenome (GOLD analysis project Ga0315540, IMG submission 203677) | Salt marsh sediment microbial communities from the Plum Island Ecosystem LTER, Massachusetts, United States - Salt Marsh Sediment SW1601-10 ... | reverse complement strand
TCTCCTATCGCTTCGCCTGCCGGGTCGGCATGTGCGGCTCCTGCGCCATGGTGGTGAACGGCCGGCCGCGCTGGACCTGCCGCACCCGTGTCAGCGAGGTGGTCGCGGCCGACGGCCGCTTACGGCTAGAGCCACTGCGTAATTTTGCCGTGGTCAAGGATCTGGCGGTTGAGATGACGCAGTTCTTCGACAAGTGGCAACAGGCGCGAGGGTTTTTCGAGCCGGGCCCGCAGCCTGAAAAAGATTTCGCCGTGGTGGCGCCGGAGACTACCGAACGCCAAGCCGCCGACGCCGGCATCGAATGCATCGGTTGCGGCGTCTGCTATTCGGCCTGTGACGTGGTGGCCTGGGACGGCGACTATCTCGGGCCGGCGGCGCTCAACCGCGCCTGGACGCTGGTCAACGATGTGCGCGACCGCGGGCAAGCCACACGGCTCGACGCCGTCTCCGGCAGTGCCGGCTGCCAAGCCTGCCACACGCATATGAACTGCACGCAGTTTTGCCCGAAGGAAATTGCGCCGACCTATGCGATCGCCGGTTTGAAGCGGGCGGTGGTGCGGCGAAGCCTGCGGGGCGGCCGGTGAGCGCCAAACTGTTCGCTGCCCAACGGCTCACCGCCTTCGTGCTGGCGGCTGCGGTCACCGTTCATCTCGCCGTCATCCTCTACGCGGTGCGCGGCGGATTGACCGCCGCCGAAATCCTCGCGCGCACCCACGGCAATGTGGCTTTCCTGTTGTTCTACGGCTTGTTCGTGATCGCGGTGGCGATCCATGCGCCGATCGGGCTGCGCGGCATCCTGCGCGAATGGACGCCATGGCGCGGCCGGTCGCTCGACGTCGCGCTGGCGCTGTTCGCGGTGCTGCTGCTGGCGCTCGGCTTCCGCGCCGTGTTCGCGGTCTTTACGTCATGATACGCGCGGCACACAGGCAACGCGGATTCGTGGCGGCCATGCTGCACCGTCTGTCCGGCATCGCGCTCGCTATTTTCCTGCCGCTGCATTTCCTCGCGCTCGCGACCGTGCTCAACGGCGCCGGTGCGCTCGATTCCTTCCTCGCGCTGACGCGCCAACCGGTGGTCGCCTTCTTCGAATGGGGCATCGTGGTCACGCTGGCGATCCACATGACGCTGGGTCTGCGTGTGCTGGCGGTCGAGTTTTTCGACTTCCGCGAAAAGACCCTCACTGCGCTGTCGGTCTGCCTCGCCGCCGTGTTCGCGGTCGGCCTCGTCTTCATGCTCAATCTCGGATGACGCGATGATCGCCGGTTATCCGATCGACACCGTCGCGGTCCTCTGGCTTGGCGCCCTCGTCGGCGGCATCGCCGCCGGCGGTGCTGGCTTCGCTTTCGGTTTGACGGCATCGTCGATCTGGCTGCACCGCATCGATCCCGTGCATTCGGCGCTGCTGATCAATTGTTGCGGCACCCTGCTGCACCTGACCACCATTTGGCCGCAGCGCGGCCATATCGAGGTGAAGCGGCTGTGGCCCTTCGTGGTGGCCGGCCTCGTCGGCATCCCGATCGGTGTGCGCCTGCTGCTACTGCTGGATGCGGATCTGCTCAAGGCCGTCCTCGGCGTGTTCCTGCTCGCTTTCGGAACCTATGCGCTGCTGGCGCCGCGGCTGCACACCATCCGGGCCGGCGGACGCGCAGCCGATGCCGGCATCGGCTTTATCGGCGGCATTCTCAGCGGCCTCGGCGGCTATTCCGGCGTGCTGCCGACCATCTGGACGCAGTTGCGCGGTTGGTCGAAAGCGACCGCGCGCGCGGTCTACCAGCCATACATAATCGTCATTCAATCGTTCACGGTGGTGGGTATCCTGTGGACCACCTACGATCATGCCGGCCTGATGCTGGTCCTTTTGGTGCTGCCGCCCCTGGCGCTGGGGACCTGGATCGGCTGGCAGCTTTACGGCAAGCTCGACGACCGGCGCTTTCGCCAGGCGCTCGCCGTGTTGCTGGTCGCCTCGGGCGCCACGCTCGTGTTTTAGTCGGGAACAAAATGCCATGCAGCTCGATCTCAAGGAAGTCGAGGAACTCGCAAAGACGCTCTACATCCGCGCGCTCAAGCTGTTGCCGAATGACATCAAGCAGGGCTTCGAGCGTCTCTTGCTCGAGGAAACCGACGCCACCGGTCGCACCATCCTTGGCACTATGGTGGAGAACATCGCGGTCGCCGAGCGTACCAAGAATTTGCTGTGCCAGGACACCGGCATCCCAATCTACAACGTCAACATCGGCCGCCACGTCGAGTTCGACGGCGCCGCCATGAAAGACGCCATCCGCCGCGGCTGCGCGCGCGCCACCAAGGAGCATCCCTTGCGTTCCTCGGTCGTGCATCCGATCACGCGGGTGAACGAGCAGACCTCCTGCGGCATCGGCGTGCCGGTCATCAATGTGGATTTCGACACCCGCGAGGAAACCGTCGAGATCGAGATGATCCCCAAGGGCTCCGGATCGGAGAACGGCTCGTTCCTGCAAATGCTGATCCCGGCCGACGGCGTCGCGGCGGTCAAGCGCTTCGTCATCGACAAAGTGATCGAATGCGGCGGCCGTGTTTGCCCGCCCACCATCGTCGGCGTCGGCATCGGCGGCACCTCGGACCTGTGTATGCATCTCGCCAAGGTGGCGGCCACCCGCCCCCTCGGCACCACGTGCGCCGATGCGGAAGGCGCCAAGATCGAGGCGCAGCTGAGCGAGGCGGTCAACGCGCTCGGCATCGGGCCGCAAGGCCTGGGCGGCCGCGCGACCGCGTTCCGCGTGCATGTGGAAGTCGCCGCCACCCACATCACCATGAACCCGGTGGCGGTGAACATCCAATGTCATTCCGCGCGCCGGGCTTCGGCAATCATTACGCCCGGCGGCATCGCCTTCGAGTAACCAGCCATGACCCATCACGTGCTCGACATGCCGATCACCGACGCGCAGGCGCGCGTACTCAAAGTGGGCGACACTGTTACGCTGGAGAAAACGTTGTTCGGCATCCGTGACGCCACGCTGATCGCCATGTTCGACCGCGGCCGCACCACCCGCTTCGATCTCAAGGGCCACGCGGTCGTCCACACCGCGCCCAATGTGCGCAAGGTCGACCCGCGCCCCGGCAATTCGTCCGGCTATGAGCCGCTCTGCATCGGCACAACCACCTCGATGCGCATGGAGCGCTTTACCCGTCCCTTGATGGAACGCGAAGGCGTCAAGCTGATCATTGGCAAGGGCGGCATGGGACAGGCCACGCTCGATGCTTTCCGCGATCTCGGCGGCGCCTATCTCGCCGTGGTCGGCGGCGCCGCCGCGCTCGAGACCACCTGGATCGAGGCGATCGAGGAGGTCGACATGGACGACCTGCATCCCGAGAGCTTGTGGAAGTTCCGCATCAAGGGCTTCGGCCCGCTGCTGGTGACCATGGACTCGCACGGCAATTCCCTGCACGCACAGGTCAACGCCGAAGCGGCGGCCCGCCGCGCCGCGGTGCTCGCCAGCATCGGCGGCGACTGAACGTGCAGACGCTGACGACCGACGTTCTCATCCTCGGCGCCGGCGGCGCCGGCCTGTTCGCAGCGCTGCACGCCAAGAAGGCCAATCCCGATCTCGACGTCACCATCGCGGTCAAGGGCTTGCTCGGCAAATGCGGTTGCACCCGCATGGTGCAGGGCGGTTACAACGTGGCGCTGTCGCCCGCGGATTCGGTCGAGCGGCATTTCATGGACACCATCGAGGGCGGAGGCTGGCTCAACAACCAGGACCTCGCCTGGCTCTTGGTGGAAACCGCGCCGGTCCGCATCCGCGAGCTGGAAACAGAGCTCGGCTGCTTCTTCGACCGCAATGCCGACGGCACCGTGCACCAGAAGGCCTTCGCCGGGCAGACCTTCGACCGCACCGTTCATAAGGGCGATTTAACCGGCATCGAGATCATCAACCGCCTGGCCGAGCAAGTCTGGCGCCGCGAGGTCAATCGCCTGGAAGACCACCGCGCGCTCGACCTGATCCCGAGCGCCGACGGTTCCGACCTTGCCGGCGTGCTGATGCTCGACATGCGCACCGGAGAGCCGCTCATGGTGCGCGCGCGCGCGACGCTGCTGGCGACCGGCGGCGGCCCCACCATGTATCGCTATCACACGCCCTCCGGCGACAAGTCCTGCGACGGGCTGGCGATGGCGCTGCGCGCCGGCGTGCCGCTGCGCGACATCGAGATGGTGCAGTTCCACCCCACCGGCCTGCTGGCGGGCGAAGGTACGCGCATGACCGGCACCGTGCTGGAAGAGGGATTACGCGGTTCCGGCGGCTATCTCACCGACTCCGACAACAAGCGTTTCATGTTCGACTACGACAAGCGCGGCGAGCGCGCCACCCGCGATATCGTCAGCCGCTCGATCATGGACCGCATCCGCAAAGGCTTCGCCAGCCCGCATGGCGGCGTCTATATCGAGATGGGGCACCTCGGACCAGACCGCGTGCGCCGTGAGTTCAAGGGCATGGTGGAACGCTGCGCCGATTGCGGCTTCGATCTCGCCGCCGGCCGCGTCGAGGTGGTCCCGACCGCGCATTACATGATGGGCGGCGTGGTCTTCGCCCCCGACTGCACCGCGCCGCTCGCCCGCCTCTACGCCGCCGGCGAGGACACCGGCGGCGTGCATGGCGCCAACCGGCTGGGCGGCAACGGCGTCGCCAATTCCACCGTGTTCGGCGGTGTCGCCGGCGATACGATGGGTGCGCGCACCAAGCGCGCGGGCGCCCTGCCCGAGCCGGACCAAAAAGCAATTGACGCCGCTTACGAACGCGCCTTCGCGCCGCTCGGACGCAAGCCCGGCAACCTGCCGGAGATGCGCGAACGGCTCTACAACATCATGTGGGACGATGTCGGCATCCTGCGCACCGCCGAATCCCTTGCCCGCGGCGCGGCGGCACTCGATGCGCTGGCGAAAGACATCGCAGACTGCGGCATTTCAGACTCAAGCCGCCGCTACAATCTGACCTGGATGGACCGGCTCAACCTGGAAAATCTCACGCTGGTCAGCCGCGCCATCTGCGCCGCCGCCGATTTCCGCCGCGACAGCCGCGGCGCGCACTTTCGTGAGGATTTCCCGCAGATTTCCGACCTCGACGCCTCGGCCTACACGACGGTACGGCTGATCGATGATCGCCCGCAGGTCGAAAGCGCGCCGGTGGTATTCACTCGGGTGCGCCCCGGCCAATCGCTGCTCAAGCCGCAAGCCGCCGAATAGGTCGCCCGGTGGCCGCGGCCAAGAGCCCGATGGGCTTGAACCCCTTGTCGGGACCCGTCTACCCTGTCACCAATCAATAAGTGACGGCACTCGCCAGGGGAGGAAACATGCCGACGAACAGCAAGCATCCGGAAACCATCGCCTTGCATGGGGGCAGCTATCGCGCCGATCCCGCAACCACTGCGGTCGCGGTGCCGATCTATCAGACCACCTCCTACCAGTTCAATTCGACCGAGCACGCCGCCAATCTGTTCGCGCTCAAGGAATTGGGCAACATCTACACCCGCATCATGAACCCGACGCAGGCCGTGCTCGAAGAGCGCATTGCCGCGTTCGAAGGCGGCGTCGGCGCGCTGGCGGTCGCTTCGGGACAAGCAGCCTCGCTGTTCGCGGTGCAGAATATCTGCCACGCCGGTGATAATTTCGTCTGCTCGACCGACATCTATGGCGGCACCTGGAACCTGTTCCAGAACACCATGAGCACCATGGGCATCGAATGCCGTTTCGTCGATCCGGCCGATCCGGAGAATTTCCGCAAGGCGAGCGACGACCGCACCCGCTGCTGGTACGGCGAGACGCTGCCGAACCCGAAGCTCGCGGTGTTCCCGATCGCCGAAGTCGCCAAGCTCGGCCGCGACATGGGCATCCCGCTCATTATGGACAACACCGCTTGCCCGGTGCTGTGCCGGCCGCTCGAGCACGGCGCCGCCATCGTCATGCACTCGACCACCAAATTCATCGGCGGCCACGGCACTTCGATCGGCGGCATCCTCGTCGATGGCGGCAATTTCGACTGGGAGAAGCACGCCGACCGCTTCCCCATGCTCAATACGCCGGACCCGAGCTACCACGGCGCGGTGTGGACTCAGGCCGTCAAGCCGCTCGGTCCCATCGCCTACATCATCAAGGCGCGGGTCACGCTGCTGCGCGACATTGGCGCCGCCGCCTCGCCGTTCAACTGTTTCCTGCATATCCAGGGCCTGGAGTCGGTGGTGGTGCGTATGCGGCAGCATTGCGCCAACGCGGCGGCCGTGGCCGATTACCTGTCGAAGCACCCGAAGGTCGCCAAGACCATCTATCCGAGCAAGATGAGCGGCGAGCCGAAGCGGCGCGCCGACGCTTATCTGAAAGGCGGCTATGGCGGGCTGGTCGGCTTCGAGCTCAAGCAGGGCGGCCGCGAGGCCGGCTGCAGGTTCATCGAAGCGCTGAAGATGTTCTACCACGTCGCCAATATCGGCGACGCCCGCTCGCTCGCGATCCATCCGGCCAGCACGACGCACTCGCAACTCACGCCGGAAGAGCAAGCACAGACCGGCGTCACCGACGGCTATGTGCGGCTGTCGATCGGCATCGAGCACATCGACGACATCATCGCTGACCTCGATCAGGCGCTGAAGGCGGCCTGAGTTCGGCGCCGTTTCGCCATCCATCGCCATCGGGAGCTTCCGGATTTACCTCCGGAAGCTCTCTCAATTTGGGCGGAACGCACGGCCCTCCCGCCTGCATCGACGGAACCGGCACGTGCAGCCATGGGATGTTATTCAAAATTTTCGCGCGCCACTGGCTCGACAGCGGCATCGACAATACCCATCCTGGCAAGTTCGACGGCCATGGCGTGGCATCCCTGCACTACTTTTCGGAAATCGTTCATTCTGTCGCGGATTTCTGTTGCCGCTGCTTTCTTCACGTACCTAATATCGCCTCGATCGCGGCGGCGCTCGTTTGTGGCGGAGATGATGTGCAGCCCGAAAATGCCCTAGCGCGAGTTGCGCAGGGTGTGTGACCTTTTTCGGATTCCGTTACGAGTGGCGCGAGGTGAAATTCTGAACGGTCTAGTCATTACCGCCGACGACTTCGGTCTCGCGACCGAAGTGAACGAGGCGGTCGAATTTGCCCACCGCAAAGGCGTGTTGACCGCGGCCAGCCTGATGGTTACCGGGGCAGCGGCCACGCGTGCCGTGGCCCTTGCCAAGCGCCTTCCCGGCTTGCGGGTCGGGCTGCATCTCACGTTGCTGGACGACAAACCGGCCGCGCCGCCCAAGGAAATTCCAGATCTGGTCGACAGCCGCGGCCGCTTGCGGCGCGACAAGTTCAAGTTGGCCTTCGCGCTGGCAATGCGCCCTTCGGTCCGACGCCAGCTGCGGCGCGAGATCGCCGCGCAATTTGCAGCCTTCCGGCGGACCGGGCTACCGCTCGACCATGTGAATGCCCATGGGCATTTCCACGTCCATCCGATGCTGGCGGGCGAGGTGGTGGCGGCTTGCATCGAAAACGGCGCCGCGGCGCTGCGGGTGCCGCGCGAGCCGGCATCCATCGTGGCGCGCATCGAGGGAGCGGCGTCGCCGCAAGCGCACATTGCGGCGTGGACCGGGATGTTACGGTCGCGCGCGCGGCGCGTGCGCCTGCTGACGCCGGACACCGTGTTCGGCTTGCGCTGGTCGGGGCAAATGACGGCGCCGCGCCTTGGCGCCCTGCTCGAGCACCTGCCCGAGGGTCTGAACGAGATTTACACCCATCCGGCGACTGCGGATGCGTTTTCCGGCCATGCGCCGGGCTACCGCTATACCCAGGAACTGGCCGCCCTCACCGACCCCGAGGTGATCAGAAGTCTGGGTCGATGCGCCCATCACGCCGGCGGCTATTCGGACTTCATCGGTGCGCCGCGCGCGCGGCTGGCCGAAGTCGGCTGATCAGGCCTTTCGCTCCGCCACGAAACTTGCCGCGGCCGCCAGTGTCGACGCCTTCGGACCAAAGACCGACAACGCCTCCGTAGCCTCCGTGACCAGCGCCGCGAGACGCGCGCGCGCGTTCGCAACACCCAACAGCTCCACGATAGTGGCCTTGCCGGCAGCGGCGTCCTTGCCTGTCTGTTTTCCGACGGTGGCCGCATCGCCCTCGACGTCCAGCAGATCGTCGGCGATCTGGAAGGCCTGGCCGAGCGCCATGCCGTAGCGTTCGAGCGCCGCGCGCCGCTCGTCCTGCACGTCGGCCAGCATGGCGCCGGCACTGCAGCCGAAACGAATGAGCGCGCCGGTCTTCATCGCCTGCAACATGAGCACGTCCGCTTCGCGCGCCGGTTTCGGCGCATCGGCAAACCGCCCCTCCGCCGCCAGATCGAGCATCTGCCCACCGGCCATGCCGCCGAGGCCGGCCGCCCGCGCCAGCGCGGCCACCAGATTGATCCGCGCGGACGCGCTGGGCGAGGTCTCCTCGCGCGCGAGAATGTCAAACGCGATGGTCAGCAGCGCGTCGCCGGCAAGGATGGCGGTCGCTTCGTCGAATTGCCTGTGCACCGTCGGCCGCCCGCGCCGCAGGTCGTCATCGTCCATGGCCGGCAGGTCGTCGTGCACCAGCGAATAGCAGTGGACGCATTCAAGAGCGGCGGCGGCCATCAGCGCGTTTTGCCGCGGCACGTCGAACAGCGCCGCCGACTCGACCACCAGAAACGGCCGGAACCGCTTGCCACTGCCGAGGCTGGCGTAGCGCATGGCCTCGCGCAGCCGCGGCGGGCGCGCGATCTCGCCTTCCGCCGGCTGCGCCGCCAGCAGCCGGTCGAGCAGGTTTTCGGTATCCTTGGCGATCTCGCCCAGCCGTTCGACGAAAGCCGCTTGCGCGTCTTTGTGCCCGCCTTGCGACGGCCGTGCAGCGGATGCGAAAGCCATCCTCGGTCTCCTTTCCTGTCGGTCTTCGAGCAGATTACTCAACCGACTCGCGCCGGCAGATGCCCCGTTTCCCGAAACCATTCAATGGCATCTCTGATGCCTTCCGCATATGGCCGCGCCCGAAAACCCAACTCGCGCTCAGCCTTGGCTGCGGTGAAATACATGCGGTTCTTCGACATGCGCAAGCCGTCCACGGTGACAAAAGGCTCCCGCCCGGTGCCGCGCGCCATGGCTTCCGCCATGACAGCGACCGGAAAAACGACCGCGCGCGGAATTTTCAGCCGTGGCGACCGCCGGCCGGCCTGTTGGGCGATCGTCACCAGAATTTCCGACAGCGACGCGTTTTGGCCCCCAAGGATATAGCGCTCGCCGACGCGGCCGCGCTCCAGCGCCGCGAGATGGCCGGCCGCGACGTCGTCCACATGCACCATGTTGAGTCCTGTTTCCACGAAGGCGGGCATGCGCCCGGCCGCTGCCTCGACGATGAAGCGGCCGGTCGGCGTGGGCTTCACATCGCGCGGACCGATCGGCGTCGACGGGTTGACGATGGTCACCGGCAGACCGCGCGCCACCATGCTCTGCACCAGTTGCTCGGCCAGCAGCTTGCTGAGTTTATAGGAACCGATCGCCTGGTGTTCTTCCAGCGAGATGGTCTCGTCGGACGGATCGCCGGCGGGCCCGGTTTTCAGTGTCGCGACGCTGCTGGTGTAGACGATCCGTTCGACGTCTGCGCGCTGCGCCTCTTCCATGACGATGCGGGTGCTCAGCACGTTGTTTTCGACGATTTCGGCCGGGTTTCGCGCCCACAGCCGATAGTCGGCCGCGACATGAAAGACCCAGCGCACGCCGGCCATCGCCCGGCGGACGGATTCGGCGTCACGCAAATCGCCCCTGATGAATTCGATATCGACGCCAGCAAGATGGTGCTGCGGACTGCTGCTGCGCACGAGTGCGCGCACCGAGAAGCCGCGCTCGACCAGCAAGCGCGCCACGGCCGAACCGACAAAGCCGCTTGCTCCGGTAACGAGCGCTTTTCCCGTCAAACTCATTGGTTTTGCAGCCAAACCGATCGCCTCGCGGAATTCAAGCCATGCTCGGGCCTGTTGTTCCACTGCGCTTGCGCCGATGGCGGCCTTGTTGGAACCTACCATGTTGGCGCCTGGTTTACGTGATTGTCCGGAGGCTGGATGAAGGGTGCGCCACGCCGGGGGGTGGCCTTTAATGCTTGAAATCATTGCCTTATTTGCTTTTGCCCTCTGGCTTTATCTGCTGGCGGCGCGCGGCGGGTTTTGGCTGGCCAGCCAGCGGGACGACCGGCCCGAGCTGGCGGGCCCGACGGCCTGGCCACCGGTTACCGCCGTGATCCCGGCGCGCGACGAAGCCAACAGCATTGCGCGCTGCCTTCGGTCCGTTCTCGGCCAGGATTATCCCGGCACGCTTAAGGTCGTCGTCGTCGATGACGGCAGCCAGGACGGCACCGGCGCTATTGCGCGCGAGGCCGCGGTGAAACTTGACGCGCGCGACCGGCTTGTCGTTTTGCAGGGCCGGCCCTTGCCGCCGGGCTGGACCGGCAAGGTGTGGGCGCTCAAGCAAGGCGTCGACTTCGCACTCGCGCAAATTCGCAAGCCGAAATATCTGCTGCTGACCGACGCCGACATCGTTTATGCGCCACAGGCTCTGCGGCGGCTCGTCAGCCGGGCCGAAAACGGGCCCACCGTGCTGACCTCGGTGATGGCGAAGTTGCACTGCGCGAGCTTCGCCGAGCGCTGCCTCATCCCAGCCTTCGTGTTCTTTTTCCAGATGTTGTATCCGTTCGCCTGGGTCAATCGCCGCGATCATGCGCCCGCGGCCGCAGCGGGCGGCTGCATGCTGGTGCGCAGCGAAGCGCTGGCTAGTGCCGGCGGCATCGACGCCATCCGCGACGCACTGATCGACGATTGCGCGCTCGCCAAGCGGCTCAAGACGGTCGGTCCGATCTGGCTGGGCTTGAGCACGCGCGTGCAAAGCATTCGCCGCTATGACGGATTCGGGCCGATCCGTAAGATGATCACCCGCTCGGCCTATGCCGAATTGCGCTACTCTCCGCTCCGCCTTATCGCCACCACACTGGCCATGGCACTTACTTTTTTGGCCGGCCCGCTGCTCGCCGTTTATGGCTCCGGCACGGCCGCGCTGCTGGGTCTTGCCACGTGGGGCGCGATGGTCATTGCCTTTCAGCCGACGCTGCGCCTTTATGGCCTCAGCCCGTTTTGGGGCCTCGCCCTGCCATTGATCGCGCTCGCCTATATGATCTGGACTATCGAATCCGCGCTGCTATACGCCCGCGGCCGCGGCGGCGCCTGGAAAGGCCGGGTCCAGGCGGCTCCGCGAGGCGCGCGATGACGCTCGCCGCCGACCTGCGCAGCGGCAAGGACCACCGGGGCGAAAACTTCCCCGTTGCCTCGCGCCTCATCCAGGCACGCCACCGCAAGCCGATCATGGCGTTCTATGATTTCGTGCGCACCGCCGATGATATTGCCGATCATCCCACGCTGCCGCAGGCCGAAAAGCTCAATTTGCTCGACGGCCTGGAAGCGACGCTGCTCGGCCAAAGCGACGCCGAGGCGGAGGGCGTCGCGTTGCGCACGGCGCTGGCGGAGCGTTCGATGCACCCGCAGCACGCCCAAGACTTGCTGACGGCGTTTCGCATGGACGTCACCAAGCAGCGCTACGGCAAGTGGGACGACCTGATGAACTATTGCCGCTATTCGGCCATGCCGGTCGGCCGCTTCGTGCTTGATGTGCATGGCGAGCCGCATGCGACGTGGCCCGCCAACGACGCGCTGTGCGCGGCGTTGCAGATCATCAATCACATGCAGGACTGCGGCAAAGACTATCGCGACCTCGATCGCGTCTATAT
>Ga0315540_10001914_pt1 | contig 11786 bp, 11 predicted proteins | sample SalMarSW160110MG_FD_203677 | JGI IMG/M metagenome (GOLD analysis project Ga0315540, IMG submission 203677) | Salt marsh sediment microbial communities from the Plum Island Ecosystem LTER, Massachusetts, United States - Salt Marsh Sediment SW1601-10 ... | reverse complement strand
CGACAGACAGCGCTCGTGCTCAGGAAGACGCCGACCAGTTGAAAACTCCCAAGCAGGAATTACCTTCCACCCGGCCGCCGCGCTGAAATCTTCCTTGTCAACCTGACTCAGGCAAGCTTTCCACGAATGCTGTGTGCGCTCTTGTGAACATTCCTCAAAACGCTATGCACTCAGAATCCAGAATCGGTTAGAATTTGGGTAACATGTCTGTTAGCGGGAGGGCTTTTACTTTCCTGACGGCTTTCTTGTCGCGCCCTGGACAAGCGGCCCACACCTGCCGCGGGCAAACTGAAGAGTGAGGCGATGCCAGTGACTGATGCGCCGGGCGGGCAGACTGATCCTGCCCAAACGTGGTACAAAGACGCGATAGTCTACCAGATCCATGTCCGCGCTTTTCATGACAGCAACGGCGACGGCATCGGCGACTTTCGTGGTCTCACCCAGAAACTGGATTACATTCAGGAATTGGGCGCTACCGCCATCTGGCTTCTCCCTTTTTATCCCTCCCCTTTGAAAGACGATGGATACGATATCGCCGATTACTTCAGCGTCCATCCCAGCTACGGGACCCTCGATGATTTCAAGGTGTTCCTGGACGAAGCCCATTCGCGCGGGTTGAGGGTGATCACGGAAGTGGTGGTGAATCACACTTCAGACCAGCACCCCTGGTTCCAGCAGTCCCGCAGTTCCCCCGACAATCCTTATCGTGACTGGTATGTCTGGAGCGAAACGGATGATCGCTACCGGACCGCGCGCATCATCTTTGTCGACACGGAAATGTCCAACTGGGCCTGGGACCCCATTTCCAAGTCTTATTACTGGCACCGCTTCTTCAGCCATCAGCCCGATCTGAATTATGACAATCCGCAGGTTCGTGAAGAGGTGTGGAACGTCATGAAATTCTGGCTGGCGATGGGCGTTGACGGCTTCCGGCTGGATGCGGTCCCTTACCTGGTGGAGCGGGAAGGCACGACTTGCGAAAACCTTCCCGAAACCCACGAGATCCTGAAAGACCTTCGCAGGCGGCTCGACGAAAATTTCCCCGGCCGCATGCTGCTGGCGGAGGCCAACCAGTGGCCTCAGGACCTGAGCCCTTACTTTGCCGATGGCAATGAATTCCACATGGCGTTCCACTTTCCGCTGATGCCCCGGATGTTTATGGCCATCAAGCTGGAAGACCGCAAACCCATCATTGAAATCCTCCAGCAGACGCCCCAGATTCCCGACAATTGCCAGTGGGGCATCTTTCTTCGCAACCACGATGAGCTGACGCTGGAGATGGTGACCGACGAAGAACGCGACTACATGTACGATGAATACGCGCGGGATAAGATCGCCAAGCTCAACGTCGGAATCCGCCGCAGACTGGCGCCCCTGCTGGAGAATGACCGCCGGCGCATCGAGCTGATGAACGGCATGCTCCTCTCCCTCCCCGGCACCCCCATCGTCTATTACGGGGATGAAATCGGCATGGGTGACAACATCTATCTCGGCGACCGCAACGGCGTCCGCACGCCGATGCAGTGGAACGGGGGCTGGAACGGCGGATTTTCAACCGCCGACCCCGAACGCCTCTATTCCCCCTTGATCTCAAACGCCGTCTACGGCTACCAGGGCATCAACGTGCTGTCCCAGCAGCGATCCGAGCATTCGCTGCTCTCCTGGATGCGGCGGATCGTAAAATTGCGCAAGGAGCGTTCAATCTTTGGGCGTGGAACCATCGAATTTCTGGATCCGGAAAACCACCGCGTCCTCGCCTATATTCGGCAGTGGCAAAACAGCCGGATCCTCGTGGTCAACAATCTTTCAAATTCCGCCCAGGCGGCGGAGCTCGATCTCAAGCATCTGCGGGGATATATCCCCATTGAAATGTTTGGAGGCAATCCGTTTCCGCGAATCGGAGAGCTTCCTTACCTCTTAACACTGGGTCCGTATCAATTTTACTGGTTCCGGCTGCGTCGGTTTTAACCTCTCAGGCCTTAAGGGAACAGTGGGGCGCGGTCAAGGACCCCGGAGGAACAGCATTGGCCGAGGAAACTTTTCTCTCGGACGAGTTTATCCGCAAGCTTACGGCTGTCGGCGAAGTGGACATCCTCGTCGCGGTGCCCACCTTCAACAATCGGGGCACCATCGAACAGGTGGTCAATGCCATCCAACTGGGGCTGGTGAAGTATTTCCCCCGCGAGCGCGTTGTGCTGATCAACCCCGACGGCGGGAGCAATGACGGGACTCCCGAAGCTGTCAAAAACGCATCCATCCCGGACTTCCGTTCCCTGCTTTCGTCAAGCCCCCTGCGCACCATTCATCGGATTTCAACCATCTACGGCGGGGTCGACGGCATCAGCAACTCCTGGCGCATCATCATGGCTGCGGCAGACCTGCTGAGGGCCAAGGCCTGCGCCGTGGTATCGCCCGATCTCGAAAGCATCACTCCCGAGTGGATCGAAGCGCTCGTACGCCCCGTCTACAAGGAACAATTTGACCTGGTCACTCCCATCTATCATCGGCACAAGTACGACGGCCTGCTGATCAAGAACATCATTGCCCCCACCATTCGCTCCGTTTACGGCGTAAAGGTCCGCGAGCCGGTCGGCGGTGAATTTGGTTTCTCTGGCCGGCTCGCCTGCCACTATATGGAACAGGACGTCTGGCACGAAGAATTTGTCCGCGCCCGCACGGAAATCTGGCTGACCACACGGGCGATCGCGGACGGGTTCAGGCTGTGCCAGTCGTTTCTGGGCCCCAAGATCCATGCCCCGGAGTCCTCAGCCCAGAACATTGTCGCTACCATTCAGGACACCCTCGGGGCCCTGTTCCGTTGCATGGAAAACCAGCAGTCCTACTGGGTTTCCAGGAGCGAGCCGCCCCAGCCGGTGCCGGTCTTCGGCTTCGAATATAGCTCCGGACTCGAGCCGCGGCGCATCAACAGGAAGAAGATGCTGACCATGTTCCAGAACGGCGTCAGCCAGCTGGCTCCGATCCTCGAATCCATCCTTTCAGAAGAAACACTCCGGGAAATCCAGGGGGTTTCACAGCAGGACGAAAAGCACTTCCGTTTCCCAGACGAACTCTGGGTGAAGACCATTTATGAATTCGCCGCTTCTTACCACCACTCGGTCATGAACCGTGAGCACCTCCTCCAGGCCCTCACGCCCATCTATCGCGGGCGCATCTATTCGGTCGTCCTGGAGAGCCAGCGCGCGGACGCTGAGCAAATCGAAAGACGCATTGAGGCCCTGGGCCAGGAATACGAAAAGCTGCGGCCTCAACTGGTGGAGGAGTGGGCCCGGAAAGCGTGAGGTGAATGATGGCACAGCTTGTTCTGAACACACTCAGTCGTACGCTGGGGAATTTCTTCAACGCGGTCGCGTTGTTTCTGCCGCGCATTCTGTCGATGCTGGTCATCATTGCCGCAGGCTTGCTGGTGGCCCTCATCCTCAAGGTGATCGTCCGCAGGATCTTCGGCATCGCCAGCTTCCGGAAGTATTGCGACTCGGCGGGCCTCACCCAGATGATGCGCAAGGCCGCTCTGCCCGATCCCGTCGAGTTCCTGGGCCAGGTCGTATTCTGGGTGATTTTGATCGTCTTCATTGTCCTGGGAGTGGACGTACTCGGCATCAGCGCCCTGCGGGAGCAGATCTCCAGGTTCTTTCTGTTCCTGCCCCAGATCTTCGTGGCCATGGTGGTTCTGTTCATCGGATTGCTGATCGCCAATTTCTTTTCCCGCGCCACCCTGCTGGCCACCACCAACGCCAATTACCCTTCGGCCAGGCTGTTGAGCAGTCTGGTCCGTGTCCTCATCATCGTTTTCTTTGTCACCATGGCGCTGGAGCAGATCGGCCTGGGGCGCCGCGTGGTCCTCATCGCCTTTTCCATCGCCTTCGGCGCCATGATGATGGGCACGGCTATCGCCTTTGGACTGGGCGGCCGCGACGTCGCCAGGCGGTTTCTGGAAAGACAGTTCGTGCAGAAAGAGGAAACCGCTGAAAAAGACGAGGAGATATCGCCGCTCTAGCGCAGTGCGTCGCAGTTCCCGTTACCTGTCACGAAGCGGTTCCTGAGGTGCGGGAGCTTGCTCCCGCCTTGGAGCGCGGTAGCGCCAGCTACCGCCGTGGAATTGAAGAAGGAGGCCCCAAGCCGCCGCACTCCATAGCCCGCAGGTATGTAATGATCTGTTGAATGCACCACACTGGGCCCTTTCGGCCAGTGCTGACATACTCGCGTGGCGCGCACGTCGCGGCTCCTGCGATGTGTGCGATGAAGGCTTCGCTCCCCTGCTTTTCCAACCTGCTATAATGGTTCACCGGAGGCAGTCACTCACGCCATGAAATTAGGAATTGATTTCGGGACAACCCGAATTGTGGCCGCGTATGTGGACCGCGGCAACTATCCCGTCGTGGTCTTTGAAGCGCCGGACGGAAACTCGTTTGAATGGTTTCCGCCGGTGGTGGCCGTGAAGGGCCGGGAGAGGCGCTACGGATGGGAAGCCTGGGCGGCGCAGGAAGAGCCCGGTTGGACGATGGTACGTTCCCTCAAGCGCGGCCTCGATTATGCCGGCCCCGCCACTCTGGTCCAGATCGGCGAGCAGAAGATCCCCATGCAGGACCTGCTTCGCGAACTGGCGCTGGCCCTCCGAAAAGCTCTGACGGAAAGTTCCACCCTGCCCGCCGGAAAGAACGAGACGCTTGACGTGATGCTCGGCGTCCCGGCCAACGCCAACAGCAACCAGCGTTTTCTCACCGCGGAAGCGTTCCGACAGGCGGGCTTCAACGTGCTCGGACTTTTGAACGAGCCCTCGGCCGCCAGCATCGAGTTTGGCCATCAAAAGCGCACTTCGCACCAGTTCAGTGAAAAAATGCGCATCCTGGTTTACGACTTTGGCGGCGGAACCTTTGACGCCTCGCTGGTGGAACTGGGCGAGCGCGAGCACGTCGTCATTTCTTCCGAAGGCATTCCCACCCTCGGCGGCGACGATTTTGACGAAGTGCTCGCCGGCCTCGCACTGGAAGAAGCCCGCATCAGCGTGGTCGATCAGGACAGCCTTTCGCAGGCCGAGATGTTCCGCCTGCATGAGGAGTGCCGCCAGAAAAAGGAGAGCCTGCATCCCAACACCCGGCGCATTGTCATCGACCTCGGCAACGTGCGCGCGGGCTGGCCCCAGGTGACGGTGGCCATCTCTGATTTTTACGATCGCTGCCGGCCGCTGGTGGAAGAAACCCTGCACGCCACCGAAGATCTGCTGGGAGCACAAGGCATTACGCCTGGCGGCGCGCCCCAGCGCGACGAGCAGCGTCTGGAAGCGCTTTACATGACCGGCGGGGGCAGCGAACTCCCGCTGGTGGGCCGCATGCTGCGCGAGAGTTTCGGGCGGCGGGTGCGGCGTTCGGCTTATACGCGCGCGGCCACGGCCATCGGACTGGCCATCCAGGCCGACGCCACACAGGGCTACGTCCTGCGTGACAAGTTTACGCGGCACTTCGGCGTCTGGCGCGAGGCGGAGGGGGGCAACCGCATCGTCTTCGATCCTCTGTTCACCAAAGGCACGCCGCTGCCCGGCCCCTCCGATCCGCCGCTGCTCAATTCCCGGCGCTACTTCCCGGTCCACAACATCGGCCACTTCCGCTATCTGGAATGCACCCATCTCACCGACGACGGCCGCCCCGCGGGCGACATCACCATCTGGGACGACATTCGCTTTCCTTTTGACCCCTCGCTGCGCGAGAATGCCGCGCTGGAGCAGGTTCCGGTGGGCCACCTGAACAACGGGCACCGCTCGGAGGCTGAAGAAAGCTACGCCTGCGACCGCGGCGGCGCGGTGACGGTCACCATCCGAAACCTGCCGGAAGGCTACAACCGGAGCTACCGGCTGGGACGCTGGGCCACTTCTGAAGCCCTGGTGGTGCCCGGCCGCAAAAAGACGCGCACCCGGCGGGGACAGGCATCGGGACAGTAAGAAATTTCCACGGGTGGCGCAGACGTCGCGCTTCCTGCGATGTATGCGACGGCTGGCGCTCCCATCGCGCTTTTCGCAATGCCGGCCTTTCAGGAGGGCACGGCTTCAGCCGTGCCGTTATAGTTGCGGATTGAGCAAGCGGCTTTAGCGGGTAGCGCAGACCTCCGGTTTTGAGGTCTGCGGTTCTTCTCAAATAAATGACAAGCCCTCTCCCGGAGGAGAGGGTGCCCCGCGGGGCGGGTGAGGGGTCTTTTAGGACGGTCCCACTCCAACGGGACCGGAACACGACTGCCACCCAATAGTTTTGTGCCCTCTCCGAGGGGAGAGGGTGCCGGAGGGACGACGGCGGGTGAGGGGTCCTTTCCTCTTCCCCATCACTGAGGAACAAAAAATGCGAATTGCTATCGGCGCCGATCACGCCGGCTTCACCATGAAGAACGATATCTCAGCTCTGCTTCGCGGGCTCGGGCACGAGGTTCTTGACCTGGGGGCGCACCAGCCCGACCCTTCCGATGATTACCCGGATTTTGCCGAGGCGGTCGGCAAAGCCATCGTTGAGGGCAAGGCCGAGCGCGGCGTGCTCATCTGCGGCAGCGGCGTCGGAGTCTCGGTAGCTGTCAACAAATTCCCCGGCATCCGCGCCGCCGTTTGCCACGACGCCTATTCCGCCCACCAGGGAGTTGAGCACGACAATATGAACGTGCTCGTTCTCGGCAGCCGCATCATCGGATCCGAGCTCGCCCGCGAACTGGTGCGGACCTATCTCGCCGCCAGCTTCTCCGGCGATGAACGCCACGTCCGCCGCCTCGCCAAGGTGGACGCCATCGAACGCCGCTACCTCGCGTCCAAATCCGCCCCCTCGCAGTAACGCGAACCTCCGGGGTTGAGGTCCGCGGTTCTTCCGGTTGAGGCTCGCTCGCGGTGCTGTTTCCTGGCGCCATTTCAGAGCTCCGGAGTTCTTTCCTTTTCCGCCGTTATTTCCTTGTCAGCGTGCGTCTGCTCAAGGCGGGCCGCAAGGCGCTGCGCCCGAAGGTCGCCGCTTGCACTGTCGCTTGGCTCAGGCCTGAAACGGTGCTACGCTTTCAGGCAGGAGGGTCCTATGCGCAGCCTTCGTATCCTTTTATTGTCATTGGCAGTTGCCTTCTGTGCCGCCGGCATGAACGCTTGGGCCCAGCGGGGCGGCGGCCACCGCGGCGGTGGATTCCACGGCGGTGGTGGTGGATTCCATGGCGGCGGTGGTAGTTTCCATGGCGGTGGTGGATTCCATGGTGGGGGTGGCTTTCGCAGCGGCGGCGGCTTTCGGGGTGGCTCCGGAAGTAGAAGCTTTCGTGGCGGGGGTGGCTTCCGAGGCGGTGGAGGATTGCACGGAGGGTTCGCGCGCGGCGGCGGTTTGCGCGGCGGTCACAGAAGCGGAGACTTCCTGGGTGGTCGTGGATGGTCCCGCGGCGGCAACGGGGGAAGATTATACGGCCGTGGCGGCTATGGCGGCGGCGGTTTTCGCGGCGGCTACGGCGGCAGAGGCTTCTATGGCGGTGGTTACGCTAGCAGAGGATTTCGCGGTGGTTATGGTGGCTGGGGCTATGGACGCGGCTACCGCGGCTGGGGATATGGGCGCGGTTACGGCGACTGGGATGATTATTGGGGCTTCAGCTTCGGCCTGGGATATTGGCCCTCGTACTACGGGTCCGGTTGGGGATATGGGTATTACGGATATCCGTACTATTCCTACTACTACCCCTCCTATTCGTACTATCCGCCCTACTACACACCTAACGGGTGCTACCCGAACGGCCCGTACGATTGCTACGCGTCCGGGTATGGCGCGGCTTATGATCCGCCCGACCCTTCGCCGTCTGCATACGCATATTCCCGCAGAAGCGTTCAGCCGGCAACACGCGCATTGGATGCGGATGGCCAATGGCACCGCTTCGGCCGTGCTCCGGTTGAACGCGTCGCGCCGTCTCAAGCCACGCCGCGCTCTCAGACCAACAACCTGGCGGATCATTACACCGCTCCCATAGCCGATGGCCAGTGGCACCGGTTCGGGCCCGCCCAGGTGGTGCGCGTCGCTTCACCCCAAGCCGTCCCGCACCCTCAAACGAACCCGGCGGCTGATACTGTTAGCGCTTCTCTGGTTGAGGGCCGATAACGCCATGGCGGCTGGCGCATAGATCGTCTTGTGACGCATCCGTCGCGTTGTTTGCGATTGATGCGATTCTCCGGCCTGCTGCGTGGTTTTCCTCTGTGACCTCTGTGCCTCGAAAATTTCGATCACGGAGGATACAGAGCCTCTCTGTGTCCTCTGTGTTAAAGGTCGTCCCCACAACCACGGGTACCGCATACGTCGCGTTATTTGCGATGTGTGCAATTCCAGGGCGGTAGATGCTCCCGCGCCTTGCCGGAGACATTACTAAGGACAGGCGTGCGGGCCAGGCCGCGGAGCGGCGACAGAACTTAGCCCATGGCCACCGACTCGGTCGGGGTCAACTCCAGCCGTGGCAAAACGAAATACCATCAGCCACCCAGCCCCCCGCAGGGGCGAAAAGCGCCTTTCCCGCAAAAGCTGCTCGTCGCCCACGGCGGACACGCCTGTTGTGCGCACATTCGGGACACCGCAATCTGCAGAGCATTGAGAGCTGCTTTCTCCCTTGACATGTTATGAGCATATGTTCATAATTAAATCGTCGGAGAAGGAGTGTCACCACCATGGCAAGACCGTTCTGTTGCCGCCGCGTCGCCGCTGAGCCGGAAAGCAACTACTTCAAACCCCGCGGCGTCCCGCTAATGTCCCTCGATGAAGTCACCATGACCGTCGATGAATTTGAAGCCCTGCGGCTGGCGGACCTGGAGGGTTTGTATCAGGAACAGGCTGCCGAACGGATGGGAATTTCGCGGCCCACATTCGGCCGGATCATCGAATCCGCCCACAGGAAAGTGGCCGACGCTCTGGTCGGCGGCAAAGCCCTCAAGATCGAAGGGGGTGAAGTCAAAATGCTCGGACAAAGGTTGTTTCGTTGCAATGAATGCCAGCACACCTGGAGCGTCGCGTACGCCACGGGGCGGCCCGCAGAGTGTCCACAGTGCAAGAGCGCCAACATCTGCCGCGCCGCAGAAGAGCGGGAACGCGGTTGCGGGTTCAGGGCGCGGCAAGGCATGAGGGGAGCGAGAGGAATGGAAGGAGGACAGGGTTTATGAGAGTTGCGGTTGCATCGCAGGATGGTGTATCGATTTCGGCGCATTTTGGACGCTGCGCTTGCTTTATCATTTTCGACATTGAGGACGGAAAGGCGTTGCTGAAAGAAGTGAGGCAGAACGCACACTCTCATGACGGTGAGGGAAACTGCCACACCCCCGGCCATTGCGACCAGCCGCACAGCCATGCGGCGCTTTGCCAGACGCTCCACGACTGCCAGGCGGCCCTTTGCTACGGTATGGGATGGCGGGCCGCCGACGAACTGAGGCAAAACGGAATCCAACCGGTGATTGTGGACAGGAAACGTTCGCCGGAAGAAACCGTGGCCCTTTATGCCCAGGGAAAGCTTGTTCCGGCCGACAGCGCGTTTTGTGCCCCCCACCACCCGCATCACGACTGAGGTGGATTGCCTGCAGGCGCTGCGCCGCCGCGTATCTTTGCGTCCTGGCGTCTTCGCGTGAGCTGCTTTTGATGTTTCATGGATGCACAAAGAAGCTGGCGGCTACGGCACGCTACTGCGCCAGCGCCTCGTGAAGCATCTCGCGATACGCGTACCGCATCCGCCGAGTTGTTTGCGATGTAGGCGATCCTGCGGCTTGCCTCAGGGAATTTTTCCTCTGTGAACTCCGTGCCTGGAAAAATTCGCTCACGGAGGATGCAGAAGGTCTCTGTGTCCTCTGTGTTAAATTTCGAACTCACAAACGGCACAGAGGGACCGACACCACCGCTTAAAACCATTTTGAAATAGGATTTGACATCCAGCCCATTGATAATTAGCATCTTAAATGTTAGTTAGTTGACCACCTAAGATGCAGCCACCAGCCTCAACTTCCGGCCGCAACCCCCACCCCACCAGGGGCAAACTGGTGGAAGCCGCCCGCCGCCTCTTCTGGGAGCGCGGTTATGAAGCCACCAGCCTGAACGACGTTGTCGACCGCGCCCGGGTGAAGTCCGGCAGCCTCTACTACTTTTTCCGCACCAAGGAAGACCTGCTTCTCGCCGTTCTCGACCATTACGTTGACCTGCTGTGGCCCGCCGTCATCGAGCCCGCCTTCGGCCGCACGGCCGACCCCATCGAGCGGATCTTTTCCATCCTCAACGGCTACCGCGAGGGATTGATTTACACCGGCTTCACCCACGGCTGCCCCATCGGCAACCTGGCGCTGGAGGTGAGCGATGAATATCCTCGCGCCCGGGAGAGGATCGCGCAAAATTTCGAGGGCTGGCGCAGGTGGATCAGGAAGTGTCTGGATGAAGCGTCCGGCCGCCTGCCGCCGGGCACGGATGGCGAGCGCCTCGCGATGTTCGTCCTCGCGCTGATGGAAGGCGCGGTGATGCAGGCGCGGGCTCACCACAGCCTGGAACCTTTTGACGCATCGGTCGAGGAGCTGCGGCAATACTTCAATCGACTGCTCGCGGAAGGCGCGCGTGAGCGTAATCCGAAAGTGCAATAATCCGCGAAGTTCTGCAACCTGAAGGCCAGGGGTCGGCCTGTCAAAAACAAGGAGGGCTTCGAAATGAAGAAAATGGGGCTCACTGTCATCGTGGTGTTTCTGGTTCTTACGGTCTTGAACTTTGTGATTCACGGCGTCCTGCTGCAGCCGCTTTATCAGCAGACGCCGCAACTGCTGCGCGCCGGGCAGGACGCCCAGCAGCACACGCTTTTCATGCTGCTGGGGTTCCTGATCTTCTCCATCGCTTTCGTCTGGATTTACGCGCGCGGCCTGGAAGCCAGGCCCTGGCCGGGACAGGGCCTGCGTTACGGACTGGCCATGTGGCTCGTCGCCAGCGTCAGCCGCTACCTGATCTACTTCGCCATCCAGCCCTGGCCGGGCACGGTTGTGGCCCTCCAGATCGGGCTGGAACTCGTCATGATGCTGGTGGTGGGATTGACTGTCGCGGCACTCCATCGCAAGTCGGCATAGAAGTTTAAGGTTGGCCCGGTTGGAGCAGACACTCGCTTTGCAGTATCTTTGCCCGCCACCAGCTGATGGCAGGTCAGAAATCCCGGGGCGTTCACGCAGCGTTGAGGACCCCTGATACCTTCAGCGTCACGATGTTCCGGGCGCGTTCACCGTGTTGCTTTGGGCCAGGTTCTCTGGTTAGACTTGCGTGGTCATTCGATGGAGGGGCGGCAGCAGACTCGCATTCCAAAGGCAGGGAGCATTCCCCTAATGAAGAGAAGAGAATTTTTCAAATCGGTTTCCGCGGTTGGAGGCGCGGCGGGATGCGACGCTTCCGGCTGCGGGGCTTGGAGAAAGTCAGCGTGGAAACGGCCCTGGCCTGCATGGCCTTCAACCTCACGCGCATGCGGCGGGTGAGAAACCGTCCTGACCCGGCGAACTGAAAGGGGCCAGCCTCGCCGGCCTCCACACACGGCCGGCAAGCCCGAGCCAATTCGGACGGAATTCAAGTTCAACAACTTTTCGTCCGTCTACGCTCACTCCCCGTCCCAGTTGTCACGCAGACTCCCCTCGAGGAGATGGGTCCGATTGAGGTTCAAATTACAGATTCAATCAGCAGGCGTCAGCTTCCGGGCTTGGCCTGCCCGGCGGCTTCCTTTGCCGGCTGTTCACCCGGCTTGGGTGGAGACAGGATGTCGTCGATGGCCTTCTTGAACGCCGTGTAAGGAAACGCTCC
>Ga0315540_10001913_pt1 | contig 11789 bp, 7 predicted proteins | sample SalMarSW160110MG_FD_203677 | JGI IMG/M metagenome (GOLD analysis project Ga0315540, IMG submission 203677) | Salt marsh sediment microbial communities from the Plum Island Ecosystem LTER, Massachusetts, United States - Salt Marsh Sediment SW1601-10 ... | reverse complement strand
CTCACCGCCGTCGCTGAGACCCTCATCATCATCGCCGCCACCGCGACACTTATCAGGCGCTGGCCGTGACACACGCACTTTTCAAACACGCTCTAAGGCAGCTTTGTCTTGATCAGCGGCCTGCTGAATTCGGTAAAATGGTATTTGTGGCACTGGGTGCAATTCTCGCCCGCTCCTTGCGCGGTATGGCAATTGGCACACAAATCCTTTTTCAGAGAGACGAAATTCTGCGAATAAACTTGCGGATCGCCGGCTGCATAGGTTTTCAAATAGTCGTCGCTGGCAGTCGTCGTAAGGACGTGGCAGGCTAGGCAGCCCTTTGTGCCGGCCATTTCGATATGCGGGGCATGAGAAAATTTCGTGACCCGGGTTTTAACACCAGTGGGATCGAATGCCAGCCAGTTGACGATTTTGGCGCCGTGATTGTCATCGACACTATGGCATTTCGTGCATCGCCCGATTGAATCCTTTCGAGCCAATTGATCGAATATACGAGTGAACTGGCTTTCCTTATCCTTGCCAAAGGCTTGACCGGCAAAATCAAGCCATGTGTGCAAGAACATGTCGGCATGTCCCGTGGGGCGATAGCGGATGGTATAATCCTGCCGGTACCAGCCGCCATACTCGGCGTATGTTTCGGGATTGAACGGTTTGTTCACCGGCTCGGTCGTGGACGGCTCGGTAGATTTGCCAGCATCGATTCCCAACAGGTTGCCCGCCTTACTCTTTGACGAGTTGTTGTCCAGCGACAGGATATCAGAATTGCCGCTGTCGCTATTCGGCGACAAAATTGTGGAACTGTTGTCGTTGTTGCCTGGCGAAAGTATGTTGGAACCCTTGTTGTCATTGCCCGAAGGCAGAATGGAGGAGCCGTTGTCCTTGCTACCCGGCGACAGAATTTCCGAGCTCGTGTTATCGTTGCTTGGTGGCAAGATGGCGGAGTTGTTGTCATTGCTGCCTGGCGACAGGATATCAGAACTGCCATTGTCGTTGCTTGGTGCCAGGATGCTTTGGTTCGACCCGGGGGTGAGACCGGGTTCAGGCGATGTTGTCTTGCCCGTGTTTATTTTGTTGACCTGGTCAGTTGGCGCTTTCTCTTTGGCAGCAGGTGGCACGAACGACTTCGTTGGCTTGCCTTGATCGTGGCGCATCAAATCATCATTGAGATTCGGGAACCAGGCTCTATCGGCCTCCACAATCACATCGTGAGAGATGCCACCGGTCAGGCCAGCCATTTGCTGCTGGGCGACCTCATGCGGCATGGCCATTGCGGACGACATGTTGGTTGATTCCAGATTGTGGAGCAGACGCTTCACAGCCCAGCTGAATGCCTTGACCTTGGCGAGAGTGGCGTCGCTGGCCGTGCTTAGGTCTAGAAGATCGAGGCCAGCCACTCCTTTGACGACATCCTGGTCATTTTTCTGGCTGGCCAGCAGCGTCCGCATGAAGGCTGTCAAACCGGCCTCCGAATTCTGCGGCCACTCGCCGATGTCGACACCGCGTTCTGCCAATGTCGCGACATCCAGACCGGGGACCGCAATAAAGTCGATTCCTTTTGGACCCATCGCTACGTTCGCGCCGCTGATTTCACCGTTATGGCAGCTGGAGCACATAGAGTCATAAGACCGAATCTCCATGTACTTCTGCCCGGCACCCGGGACGTGGCAGTCCGAGCAAACGGTCGGAACAACCTGACCCGCCGTGGCTGCTTGCACGGCCTGCGGAAAATATTTCCCGAAATGAGATTTGTGATCGAAGACGATCCTTGTCCTGCGCATGAAAGGATATTGCGAAAATTGCGGATGTGATTGAGCGAAGGTGCCAAATTTCGAAACATGACAAGTTTGACAGACGTCATTTGAAACCGTTGTCAGCTTGGTGAAGATGCCTTTGTGCTCCTTGTGACAAGTCGCACAAAAAATCTCGGGTTCGCCCGTTGCCGACTTTAGATTGGGCACTGGAAATGCAATCTTCTGAATCCAACTGTCGTTAATCGGCGGCTGATTCTGCGGCTCGGCCTTGAGATCTGCGGTCATCTTGCGCAGTTGTTCAATAGGGCTCGTGTGGGCCGTAAAGGGGTGTTTACCCACATCATGACAGGTGGTGCACAATTTGGCGTTTTGTACTGGACTGACTGCGGCCGCAAATCGATGCAGCCATCCCAGATTGCCAAGCTTCACGCCGGCATGGCACATCCGACAATTGGTCGCCACCGCGTGGGCCTGCGAAAGCGGGCCAGGCATCAGATATTCGTCGGCCGTTCCTCCACCAATAATAAGGGCTACGATGCCGACCGCCAGCGCCGCCGCCCACCATGTGGTACGATTTCTCTTCGCCCGCAGGCTTGACTGTGACACGCAAGGCTCAAGCTGTTTGCAGCATCGCCCATCCGGAAGCGGGCCGCCCTCGCAAGGTCCGCCATCCTGTGGGGAACGACGACACTCCCATCGTCCGTCCACCATTTGGGGCCGGCAGACCGTCGTGACCCGGCATTTGCCGTCAGCACCCGGACCTAAAGGGCATGGGTTGCCCTCCACGAGATGGCCGCAGACCCATTTATCCTGTGGCCGCTCATAGCGGCTGTCCTTGAAGCCAAATTTCTGCAGAATTATCATCTCACGGGATTCCCGTCGAAAACGCATATTCGATCACGACATGAGCGATGATGGCGACAAACAACGCAAAGGTCGGCGGGATATGCAAGAAAAGCCAGAGTTTAAGTAAGCCGGCGTTGGCATATTGAATGTCGAGATTATTTTTGGCTTCCACGAGATCTCGCATTTTCCCGAGGCGCACTTTGCCCTCATCATCGAGGTATCTCTCCACTGTATCCAGCTCGCTTCGGATCCGGGCAATTGGTCGGTTCGACATGCGCAGATGAGCGAGGATATTACGCGGACGGGCAAAGTAGGCGGCGAGCACGTTCTTGTGAAGTTCAGCCAAGCTTACCTCGTTCTCGCCCCCGATGGAGTCCAGTGCCAGAGCCTCGGCATCGGCCGCCAGTTGCGCCCTGAATATCGGAATTCGCTCAAAGATCACCCGCTCGCCTTGCGACGCCAATCTGTGGGGTACGATCTTGCTGATGATTACTCCAATAACGCCGCTAACCGCCACCAGAATGAACAGCGTCCACAAGAGCCATTCCATGGGAGAGTCTGGAAACAGGCCCCTGGAATGAATCCAAAAGACGCCTATGGTCAAAAATCCGACGTAGTAGTGAATCAGCAGCCAAAATCTGACCCGTCCAAATGGCAAGATGACCATGCGCTTCCGCAAGGTAAAAAACATCAGGACTGCCATGCAGCTGGCCAGAATCCAGCCGTTGAAATACTTGGCATCGCGCAAGGCCACGCCATAACCCTTGTTGGCTAGAAAAAACAGGATGAATACAAATCCTGTAAGCACGACACTGAGCAGTGTGCCCTTGCTTAGAGCCCGACTCATCTGAGCCATTTTAACAACTTCTCCGTATCGCGAATATTTACCCGCACCAGCGCGTCATGGGGACAGGCCTGAACGCAGGCGGGGCCAGTTAGTTGACTGGCACACAAGTCACATTTGGTTGCCCTACTGATCGTCTTGCCCTCACGGTCCAGCATGAAAGCACCAGACTCATCACGGATATCCACCATGCGGATGTTGTTATAGGGACAGGAATTGGCGCAGGTTTCGCAACCGATGCAGGTATTGTCGTCGATCACGACGGTTCCGGTATCTTCGAGCCGATGGATGGCCCCCGTCGGACAACCGATCAGGCAGACCGCATCAGTACAATGCATGCACGCATTGACTACCATTGCGCTCTCGTAAGTCGGTCCATGGCGCGTGAAGCGCGGGTTGTTGTCATGCGCCGTTGCGCAAGCACGCACGCAGTCGTCGCAGCCAACGCAGCGGTCAAGGTTGATCACCATGGCCTTTTCGCCATTGATGAAGCGACGATCGACGAAAAAGTCCATCAAGCCCTGTCGCATATCCTCGCTGCTGTCGCTCATCGTTGCGGCTTTCGCGTTCTCTGCAACTGCGATGGGCTGGTGCGACAGCACATGCTTACGGACCAGGTAAGTAGGGATCCGTATGATATCGACATAGCCGATCGCACGCAGGCTAGTCCGTGCCGTAATGCTGCCGTTGTCGGGTGAACCGAGGATTTCGTCCAGCCCGTAGGTGTCGTTGCGAGAGAGGTAGCCGATCGTCCTTTCACCGTGGTCGATGTGCTCACTGACTCGTGCAAAACCGCTGTTGATCAAAAGCAGACCGTCGAAATGCGTTCCTTCTTGGTAGATTAGTTGCTCCTGCTCGATAACGCGGTCAGTGCCAGCTCGTCGCCCGATGGTACTCTTGAAGCGATGTGTCCAGTCGAAACTACCGTAGGTCTCAAACAGCGATTCCTTCGCAATCTCATCGAGCGCACTCTTGGACAAGTTCTTGAACGCCGGGCATTCCTGAAGACGTATTGCCAAGCCACGTTCATGATAAAGTCGGTCAATGCGCTGCTTGAAGGAAGACGACCAATTGCGGATTTCCCTCAGGCCCTGCCAACGCAATTCAAACAACAGCGTGTCGTCCTCAAAGGCAAAGACACTGGCGCTCCTCGGGCTCCGGGTGAGGGCAGCAAGTTCTCCGAACATTTGCGGCGCCTGTAACGTGAACGTCGAATACCGCGACACCAGATCGTCGACGTTGACCCGTTGCGACGGGTCCGCCCCTTCAGTGAGCCGGGCAAGTGATTTTTGCACATCATTGTTCGCCGTCCGCGACGCCCGGTATTCTGGCGGTTTGGCGCGCGCAAACAACTGCATCAGGGATCTCGACAACGACTTTCGGTTGACTGTCGTGCCTGGCAAGACACCCTCCTCGTCCGACGAGGGAGCCAATCCGACCACCGTACCCTCGAGAATGACGAACAGTGAGTTTCCGTAATCACCCTTGCGGATAATCACATCACCGCGCTGAAAACGCCGCAGTCGGCCGTCGTTGGCGATGATTCCCTCTAGCGGAAGCCATTCCGGAAAATCCGCTGGACGAAGATCTTCAAAATCCGGCAGGGAAAGTATGCGCGCTACAACATCTCCATCCAGCGCCTCTTCACCGAAGGGTTCATCCCAGCGTCGGTTGCGCTCATCATGAAGTTCCTTGTTCAAGTCGACACCTCGTCATTGCGCAACCTTGCCTTTGTATTGATCCGGCTTTGGAAGGTACTTATCGATCGCGCCAAAGGACGAACCGTCATAGCCCGAGGAGAACTTGAGCGCCAGCACGGAGATTTTCCCCGCCGCGTCGGTCAATTGAGCTTCGTTATTGAGTCTCAACTGCGCCGATGCTGCCACATCCGCTATCTGTTTCAGTTCAGGAGCCTCAGGCAGCAGCTTAGCCAGAATGGCCATCACCTTGCGGGCCTTGTCCGCCCGGGTGGCCATCTTCAGGGCGTAATCTGCCTTAACCGTTGCTTTGGCGACTCCGCGCAGGCTCATTTCGGCCTCGGTGATGCGACCGACAATGAACAGCATGCGCAGACGCTCGATCGAGTCCGGCCGGTTGGCAACGCCCTTATTGTACCAGAGGTTGTGACGAACCTCACCCTGCGACCAACTGACCAACTCGAAATCGCTGCCCGCCGTGTGTCCGCCCACATTGACCAGCTTTTCGTTCGGCACCAGATGGCATGTGAAGCAGTTCTTCGCCAGTTGGTAGGTCATTCTCGGTCGGATCATGCCGGCCTCTTCGGACTTCTTCCAGCGCGCGGCGATCTCGGCCTTAGTCTCCTGGCCTTCTTTTTTGCCGCTGAAGCCTGAATGAACCTTGATCCAATCCTTGCCGGCAGAATGGCACGACTCGCAGGAAATCCCGGCAATCGCCTTCGGCTGGCCGTTCTCCTCCTGCACTGTGAAATGACACCCGAGACATAAGCTGTCGGCTTTAAGCCGCTTGACACCCATCTTCGAGGCAATCTCTTTTGCTTTCTTGCTCTCCGGCAAAGCCCGGAAAGTCAAGAAGTGATGGGTTTGCTGCCAGATCAAGGCTTCCTTCTTGTGACATTCAGCGCATGCGTTGGGACCGACGACAAGATTGGGCTCGGTGGCCGCAGCAGGCGCCACGAGCATCAACAGCGCCACCGCAAGAGCACACTGCCACCGCGCTAGCATCAGGGTAATTTGCTTGATCGTCATCTCAAGTCCTCGTCTCTGCTATCTCGATGGGAGGTATGGTTATGCGAGTCTATCATGCATCCAGAACGATGTCGCCATCCGGGCACGCTATACAAACTAGCGCCGATCCCTGGGCGGGTTTGCTCGACGGTTTGGTAACGTAGGAGACTTTGCCTTGCTTCACCGCCGTCGCACAGGTGCCACAATTACCTGCCCTGCATCCTGAATTTATGCGAACGCCATTGGCGTCGGCCAGTTCCAGCAAGTTGGCGGACTCACTATCCCACACAACGGACTTGCCCGACCGAGCGAATTCGACCTTTACGCCTGCTCCTTCGCTGCTCGCTGGAGCCTCGCTCTTTTGTACCTTCTTGACCGACGCTGGACCAAACGCCTCGAAATGAACGTCGTCCTCAGGAGCGCCCCATTCGTATAATTGCTTCGTTATGGCTTCCATCATCGGCGGCGGGCCGCAGACATAGAATTCATAGTTCGACGTCTCCAAATAGCGTTTAAGGACGTCGACGGAGATATGGCCACTAGCGTCGTAATCGGTGCCTTCAATGCATTTATCGGTCGGCTCGCTATACACGATCACCGAATGAAAGTGGCTCCTGTTGTTGACAATCTCACGGATCTCGTCGTGCAGAGCCATATCATTGCTGTTTCTGACGGCATAGAAAAACCAGGTTTCCCGATGACTGTCGGTACCAGCCAGCCACTTCAACATGGACAATACCGGCGTAAGGCCCACGCCACCAGCGATCAGCACGACCGGTCTTTCCGAATGGGTATCGAGGTAAAATCCGCCATTCGGCGCCATGACGTCGACGACGTCACCTTCCTTCAGAGCCTTGTGGAAGTGATTTGATACCAGTCCGCCCGGCGCATCGGGTGGACCCTTTGGCGGCGGCCCAATGCGCTTGATGCTGACCCTGTACCGGTTTCGATCTAGCGGACTGTCGGAAAGGGAATAGCACCTAACGACTGCAGCCGGACGATCAGGGATATTCAGTTCGAATGTCAGGAACTGGCCCGGCAGGAATGGAGGTAGGGGCCCTCCATCGTGAGGCGCCAAATAGAAAGAGCAAATGTCGCCAGCCCGGTTTTCGATTCGCTTTTCATCGATACGGAACTTGCGTTTTCCCGACCACGTGAGTTCGCTGCGTTCGCGATCAACCTCTGCGCGCCTGATCAAGATGTCGGCCTGCCTCTCGAACAGGGCGATCTTGCGATCCTCCATCTGGCGGCTGCGACGCGCGCGAGCGAACTGCGCGGCAAGTCCGGCCACCGCTTGCATAAGCGCGGTCATTACGATCAAGCCGCCAAACACCTGCAGCGTCAGAACCATAAATTCGCCCTCTTGCAGCATAGCTGATCAATCATAACACGTATCAGAATCGCGTTCTCAATTCCATACGCAGCCCCGAACCAAAGCCGTGCACCCTTCCTTCCGACAAGAAACCGTCGACTTGGATGCTGGTCCGGTTGTCCAGGGCGTGGAGCCATTGTGCACCAAGAGCAACAGCGTCCTGAGCTTGACCGACAGTATCCTTGCGACCCCCCAGTTCGAAGGTCAGCTGGGTCTTTGCGTCGTCAAAAAACATCTGATAACCCAGAGCGCCGCCGACCACGTGGGCGGCCCTGTTCGACAAGGCCGGGCCAGCCGTACCGACTGCCGGAGACGCAAACAAAATTCCCGCCCGCCCGAGGGGCCCCCCGGTCGTAGGACCGCGCGCGGCGGAAGTGTAGTTTCCGATGCCCAGAAAGGCGTTGCCGTAAATAATGTTCTCCGACCCGGTCACTGTCCGCGAGATTTCCGACAGGAACAAGGTTCCGTTGTCCATCTGTGGTCCCTTTTTGTTCAGGGCGATGGAGGTGTTGACGAGAAAGGTCGTATTAATATCGCCGAAGATGCGCTGGGTCGACATGGCACCAAGAAGCAAGCCGTCACCGCCACCCGCGTTGTTGCTGGTGACGAAGGATGCATCCAGGTCGACGGTGCTGATGGGCAGATCGGTTTCGGTGAAAATACCGAATAGAAGGGCGCTGCCGTCATGGAGATTGTTGTTGCGGTTGATATGGTTGAAACCGAACAGCCCCGTGACCCGCATATCAGGCGTCAACCCCGGTATGATGATCGTATCCCGCGTCACGCCGAGGGCATCGATCGTGTCGTTGATCATAACGCCCTCTTGAAAGAATATCGGCTGGCGGCCGATCGAGAACCCGATATCGAGTCCCCTATTGTCGTTCGGATCGAGCCGGGGGAAAATTTCTCCAAATTCGCCTTCAAAAAAGAAAGTGTTGATCTGCGCGTTGAATCCGTTGGAAAATTTCGTGCCGGTCGTGGAGCGATGCACGACACCGGTATTTTGTCCACTATTCTTGGTCAGGGGGTTGATCCCCAAGAGAATGCGCTCTGTCGGTGAAAGCTTCAGATTGAAGAACAGATTGAGGGAGCCGACGCCGTATTGGCTGGGCTTGGCGACGTGGCCATCGTAAAAGCCTATACCTTCGCGAGCATCGCCAAATACCCACAGGCCAGGCTGCCATACTGCGCCGGTGGGTAAAGTGATCCCGGGCGATATGTTTCCACTCTTTAGGAACGGATCGCCCCATTCAAATATAGGTGGCGTCGGCGTTGGCTCCTGGCTCTTGGTCACCAACGGCTTGCTCTTGTTGCTCAAGGTGACGTCGTGGTTGTCTTTCGGCAACCGTTTTTTGGCTTTCACCTCGGCCTCGGTCATCATTGGCTGCGCCACCTCACTCAAGGCGCTGCTACTCGAGGCCTTCGCGTCGAGGCAATACCCCCCAAATAGGAGCACCAAGTAAACACAGACTGCGACAATGCCCGTTTGCACGATGACCCACCCCGCCAACTTTACTTGATCGTGACGTTCAGATTCCTGCGCCACAGGACCATGCTGCCACGGACAACCGCACGCGCGACCTGCGCGGGACTCATGCCGTAATCAAATCCAGCCCCCTGGATGGCGGCGATCAGATTCACCGGCACCATCTGCGATATAAATTTGACAGAGATCGAATAGCGCTCGCCGGCCCGCAGTTTATCGCCCGTAACCTCATACGTTGCCGTCCGGCTGCCGCCCGGCTCGATCGTTACCTTTTGTTTGCGCGCACCACGCGGGCGGCCATAGATAGTCGTCGCCCGCGCTTCCGGTCGAACAAACGGCAACACGTCAGCCGACGAATTGACGGCAAGAACCTGCTCGCGCTCACCGCCCCGCAACAGGCGGACGAGGAACTTCGACTGGAGCGAGAACAAATCCTTGTCACGCGGGAGCTCACCGTTGTGCACATAAAGCGAATGTGAATCACGAAGATCGCCATTCGGATCCCTGTCGCCCGAAACATAGACGACGCGACCATGCCTGTCCTTCACCGTGACATTCAGGAAAAACAGTCGTTCGGCATCGAAGCCAGTCGATACAGCATGGCCATCCATAGGATTGGTCACCACGACCGAGAATTTCAGGCCGTCGCGATCGCTGCGGATCAATTTGATATCGCTCAGCTTGAAACCGTTGCGCAGCACCTGCAAGCGCAACTGCTTGGCCTCTGCGAGGCGCTTGAACTGCACTTTCAAAATGTCGCGAGCTTCATAGCGATCATCGATGGATTGCCACGCCTTGGGAAACTTGTAGTTCTTCGGAATGTTGTTTTCGAATTTGTCGGTGCCCCATCCGGCTTGGTAGTTGAACTGCAGCCATTCCGTAAGCGTCTTGAATTTCGCCGCATCGACATTATGCGGGAAAATCCCCGGGTGAATGATCGAGTAGTCGGGACCGGCGAAGAAATGGTTCGTCAGTTTGCGGCTCCTGGTCGGCACGTCGCCCACGATGGCGGCGGGTCCATAATCATAGCCTGAAACGACACCCTGCACCCTGCCCATATGGCAATCCTGGCAGGTTTCGCCCCGCTTTGCAGAAGCTGACTGCTTGAATTCGGAGAAAGCCTCTTCGAGACGAAACCCGTTGAGCAAAGTCACGTCGTGGCAGGTGCCGCAAAAGCCGGGCTTGGTCAGTGCGAAAAACTTCTTGACCGTGGTGTGAATGCTGCGGCCCGGCTCGTCCTTGGACTTTGAAACGTGGTATTTCCCGGGCAGGCTCAGGACACGCTTCAATTCCGCATCGCCCGTTGGACCGTAGACGGGAGAATAGATGTCGCCCTGGACGAGCGCGAAGCGCCCGCTGATCTTGCCGTAATTCTTGTTGACGCGATGGCAGACAACACAAGTGATGCCTTCCCGTGAGGTTGGCGTGCGTTTCAGGTTAGATTCATAAAGCGACTCGCCAAGATTCATGCCCACCGGATTGTGGCAGCGGATGCAGAAATCGCCGTTGGTGGCGCTAGTCACCATATTGATCGTGGTCTGCATGGCCATGTAGACCGGGCTCAATTGAGCATAGGCATGCTGTGAAACAGACCATTGCTCGTATTGCTTGACATGACAGGTCGCGCAGCTGTTCGCCGAGGGGTACTTGCTTTCCAAGTACAGCTTTTCGTGTGCAGCATTGGCGGCTTTCAGTTTGGCCGCCGCAAGATCGTCCTTTTTCTTGCCCGCAGACGTCTCGTTGCTGTTGTCTTCGCCCGCTTTAAGCAGGTCGTTGGCGTTGGGCTGGGCGCTGTTATTCAGCAGGTCGTTGCCGTTGGCGTTGGGCTGGGCGCTGTTATTCAGCAGGTCGTTGCCGTTGGCGTTGGGCTGGGCGCTGTTGTTCAGGAGGTCGTTGCCGTTCGTGGCAGGCTCGGGGACCTTAGTTGATGGCGCAGGCTGCGGTGTCAACAGGTTGTCGTCGGTGCCGGCTGCCAACCTAAGTTTCGCACCTGCATAACCATTCACCTGGGCCAGATAGTTCCTCAGACCAATGGTAATGGCATCGTCAGCATGATGTACCGCCAACGGTATCGGCGAGCGGGTTTCGGCCATCGCCGAAAACGCTGTCGCGCCAGCGGTAATGAGCAGTCCAGAAAGGACGGCGACCGCTCCAAAAAGCCGAATGCGCACACCGGAAATCACGCTGCTCCCCCATCCAATGCCAATCTGAGATTGGTCGCTTTGTCGCACAACAGCAAATCCAGTGCGCCCCGTCAAGGAATGTCCGATGTCGCAATGTTTGGAACCTTCGTGTGAGGCTGTCGACAAGGGTTGCGGTCAACCTGAATTGGCCCCACGTCAGGGAATATCGAGTGGATAAGAGCCAGCTTTTGTTCACGGAACTGCTGTTCCTGCACCCATTTTATCGGAATTTGCTAATGCTCCGCGCAACTCTCGATCACCATCGGCAGTCGAGAAGGAAGCGTCCTCGAAGCAGGACACGGTATTTCAGTATTGGGCGCCGGGGGGCTTTCTTGCCTTGGAATGAAGTCGTAGCGCACCGCGACGGCCGCAGTTGCAATAGTTCACCAACGTCAAGCCGTGAAAAATTTACGAAGAAGTGGCCACAGGAATTGCAAACAAGTTTATCCCTCCCGTACTCTACAAACCCGGCCACTCAGAGCGTGTTTGAAAAGTGCGTGTGTCACGGCCAGCGCCTGATAAGTGTCGCGGTGGCGGCGATGATGATGAGGGTCTCAGCGACGGCGGTGAGTTGTTCGTAGTCGCGCGCGAAGCGACGGTTC
>Ga0315540_10001912_pt1 | contig 11790 bp, 12 predicted proteins | sample SalMarSW160110MG_FD_203677 | JGI IMG/M metagenome (GOLD analysis project Ga0315540, IMG submission 203677) | Salt marsh sediment microbial communities from the Plum Island Ecosystem LTER, Massachusetts, United States - Salt Marsh Sediment SW1601-10 ... | reverse complement strand
GACCGCATCGGCATCACCTCGTCCATCGATATTCTGCATGCCATCGCCCGGAATGAAGGCCCTGAGCGGTCGCTCATCACCCTTGGCTACGCCGGTTGGGGTGCCGGGCAACTTGAGCAGGAAATGGCCGATAACGCCTGGCTGAGCGGCCCGGCCAACCCCGAGATCCTCTTTCACACCCCCGATGAAGAACGTTGGCGGGCCGCCGCCGCGTCCCTGGGTGTCGACCTTGACCTTTTGTCGGGAGACGCCGGCCACGCCTGATGGCAAAGCGGGGTGCACAAACAGCCGGTCCAGGGGTGCAGACGCTGCTGGGGTTTGACTACGGACTCAGGCGCATCGGCGTGGCTGTCGGACAGGCGCTGACGGCATCGGCCACCGCCCTGACAACGGTGCGGGCGCGCCACGGCAAGCCTGACTGGTCCGCCATCAGCCGCCTGGTCGCCGACTGGAAACCGGACGCACTGGTGGTCGGAATCCCGTATCATATGGACGGTAGCGAGCAGGAGATGACCCGAAGCTCGGAACGTTTCTGCCGGCAGCTGGAAGGCCGTTACGGCTTGCCGGTGCACCGCGCGGAAGAAAGACTGACGTCCCATGTGGTCGAAGCCGGACTGGCAGCGGACGCCGACAAACACGCGGTCGACCCCCTGGCGGCGCAGGTGATTCTGCAGGATTGGCTCCAACAACACGCACAGCGATGACCGAATCATACAACATACCGACACTGATCGATCAGATGGGCGCAAAACTGCGCCAGCTGATAACGATTGATGCTCAGACGCTGATGGTAGGAATCCACACGGGCGGCGTCTGGATTGCCCGGGCCCTGCACGAAAAGCTGGCCATACAGGAGCCGCTGGGCGTGCTCGATATTTCCTTTTATCGGGATGACTTTACCCGCATCGGCATGAATCCGCAGGTCAAGCCCTCGCAGTTGCCATTCAGCCTCGACGACCGGGATATCATTCTGGTGGACGACGTGCTGCATACCGGCCGCACCATCCGCGCGGCCATGAACGAGTTATTCGATTACGGGCGCCCCGCATCCATTACCCTCGCGGTACTGGTCGAGCGCAGCGGCCGTGAGCTCCCCATCGAAGCCAACGTGGTCGGTCTGCACATGTCACTGGGATCGGGCGAACACGTGAAACTGAGCGGCCCCGAGCCGCTGGCGCTGGAGGTCAAGGGCCATACATGAGCAGTACTGACCTGCAGATTCGTGATGACGGACGCCTGCGTCACTTTCTGTCCACCGAAGGACTCTCGTACGGTTTGCTCAACGAGATTCTGGATACCGCCGAATCGTTCGCCGGCGTCGCCGAGCAATCCGTCAAAAAGGTGCCGCTACTGCGCGGCAAGACCATCGTCAACCTGTTTTTCGAGGCCAGCACCCGCACCCGTACCACCTTCGAGCTCGCGGCCAAGCGACTGTCAGCGGACGTTCTGAATATCAACGTCAACGCCTCGGCCACGATCAAGGGCGAAACCCTGCTGGACACGCTGCGCAACCTCGAGGCCATGCACGTCGATATGTTCGTGGTGCGCCACAGCGACAGCGGCACGGCGCACTTTTTCGCCCGGCACGCACAACCGCATGTCAGCGTCATTAACGCCGGCGACGGGCGACACGCGCACCCGACACAGGCAATGCTGGACATGTTCACCATCCGCCGGGAAAAAGGCGCGGATTTCGGCCGCCTGCGTGTGGCCATCGTCGGCGACATCGCCCACTCACGGGTGGCACGTTCGCAGATCCACGCCCTGAATCTGCTCAATACCGGCGAAGTGCGCATTATCGCGCCGCGTACGCTGATCCCTGCGCACGTCGAGTCGCTCGGCGTGCGCACGTTTCACAGCCTGCGAGAGGGCCTGCGCGATGTCGACGTGGTGATTATGCTGCGCCTGCAAAACGAGCGCATGCAGGGCGCCCTGTTACCGAGCGAGCATGAGTACTACCAGCTCTACGGCCTGACCGAGGAAAAGCTCTCCATGGCCAGGCCGGACGTTACCGTGATGCATCCCGGCCCCATCAACCGCGGTGTGGAAATGGACTCGCAGGTTGCCGACGGCTCGCGTTCGGTGATCCTCAGGCAAGTTACCTATGGCATCGCCGTGCGCATGGCGGTGATGTCCATGGCCATGCAACAAAACCCCGCCCAGGAAAGCAATGCCTAGCCCCAGAATAAGAATTGCCGGCGGAAGACTGATCGACCCGCACAACCGCATCGACGACGAACTGGATCTGTATATCGCCGATGGCCGAATTGCGGCCGTCGGCGCTGCACCCGACGGATTCACCAGCGACATCGAACTCGATGCCACCGGACTGTGGGTCGTTCCCGGCCTGGTTGATCTGTGCGCCCGCCTGCGGGAACCCGGCGAGGAATTCAAAGCGACCATAGACAGCGAATGCCGCGCGGCGGCCGCAGCCGGCATCACCACGCTGTGCTGTCCGCCGGACACCAACCCGGTCATCGACACACCAGCCGTCATCGAGATGATCCACCACCGCGCCCAACAGGTCGGTGGCGCCCGCGTGGTCGGACTGGGGGCGTTGACCCAGAACCTTGACGGCGAACACCTCAGCGAGATGTTTGCGCTCAAACAGGCCGGTTGTGTCGGCGTCAGTAACGCGCTCAATCCCCTGGCGTCGACGTTGATTCAGCGACGCGCTTTCGAATATGCCGCCACCTTCGACCTGACAGTATTCCTGCACGCCGACGATGCGGCGCTATCGGCCAACGGTTGTATGCATGAGGGACACGTATCGACCCGTCTCGGCTTGCCCGGCATTCCGGAATCCGCCGAAACCGTGGCGGTGGCGCGCGACCTGGCGCTGATCCAGCAAACCGGCGTCCGTGCGCACTTCGGGCGCCTCACGACGCAGCGGGCGGTGCGCATGGTGGCGCGCGCACAATTCGATGGCGCCCCGGTGACTGCCGACGTGGCTGTACCCAATCTTTACCTGACCGAGCTGGATGTCATCGATTTCGGCGCCGACTACCACTTCATCCCGCCACTGCGCACCCAGGAAGACCGCGACGGCCTGCGCGAGGGGCTGAGGGGTGGGACCCTGGCAGCCATCTGCTCCGACCACCAGCCGCATGAACCGGATGCCAAGCGGGCGCCGTACCCTGCGACCGAGCCGGGCGCCTCGGGACTGGATTCGCTGTTACCGCTGACGCTCAAGCTGGTGACGGAAAACCATATGCTGCTGCACGACGCCATTGCACGGGTGACGAGCGGACCGGCGAGCATACTCAACCTCCCCTGCGGCGAACTGGGGAGAGGTCGGGCGGCGGACGTCTGCATCCTTGATCCCGATGCGACATGGCGCCTGGACAAAAACAGCATGAACAGCCTGGGCAAGAATACCCCGTTTCTCGACTGGGAGATGCGCGGCCAGGTTCGCTACACCCTGCGCGACGGCAACATCATCTATAGCCGCGACTGAGCATGAAACATCCGGCACATCGCGACACAATTGAACTGGAGACAGCCGAGGTCCTGTCACACGAAGCCTGTGACGGCAACCAGTTTATCCTCAGGGTGCACGCGCCCGGTTGCGCCGCCAGCGCCCAGGCAGGCCAGTTCGCTCACCTGAGCTGTGACCCCCTGCTGGCCATGCGTCGTCCGTTGTCCATCATGCGCGTGGACGCTGCACAGGGCTGGGTGGATTTCCTGTACAAGGCGGTTGGGCAGGGCACCGGTCTGCTGAGCCGGCGCGTCGTCGGCGAATCCATCAGCCTCCTGGGCCCTATCGGCCAACCGTTTTCACCGCACGCGGAGCGCCCTCGGGCGCTGCTACTCGGGGGCGGCGTCGGGATGCCCCCGATGGTGTTGCTCGCCGAAAACCTGAAACGGCTGGGCGGCTATGCACCGCTGATATTGCTGGGTTCGGAAGTCCCTTTCCCGTTCACCCAGCGTCCCTCCCGGATCATGGTACCGGGCATGCCAGACGGCACCATCGGCTGCATGCCATTGCTGGAAGACTGGAACCTGCCCAGCAGACTGGCGAGTCTCCAGGGATACCCCGGCTGTTTCGAAGGCTACATAACCGAGCTTGCCCGTTACTGGCTGGAGGCCCTGAGTGAGGCACAGCGCGAGGAAGTGGAAATTTTCGGCTGCGGCCCACATCCGATGCTGGAGGCAGTAGCGAAACTGGCGCGGGACTATGCGTTGCCCTGCCAGGTTTCACTGGAGGAATACATGGCCTGCGCCGTAGGTGGCTGTGCGGGCTGTGTGGTACAGGTGCAGACCGAAAACGGGCCGGCGATGAAACGCGTGTGCGTAGACGGCCCGGTCTTCGATGCCTACTCGGTTTTCACCTGAAGCCCGCAATCCCTGGCGCAAAAACCACCGGCAGCAACGGCCGTAGAGGTACGGCGAAGCCGGCGTTTTCGCGCGCCGGGCGAATCACGATCAGGGCGTTTCTACCAGCGTGACGCCCTCCAGCGCATTGCTGGCGTCGACCTCGTTGTCTTTCAGCTTGATCATCAGGCGCACTTCGTTGGCCGAGTCGGCGTAGTGAATCGCGTCCTCCTGGGTGATCTCGCCCTCGCGGTAGAGTTCGTACAGCGCCTGGTCGAAAGTCTTCATGCCCTGCTGGTTCGAGCGTTTCATCAGATCCTTGAGATTGTGCACTTCACCCTTGCGGATCGTGTCAGCCGCCAGCGGCGTATTGATCAAGACTTCCACCGCGACGCGGCGCCCCTTTCCGTCGGGCGTCGGAATCAACTGCTGTGCCAGGATCGCCTTGAGGTTCAACGACAGGTCCATCAACAGCTGGCCGCGGCGATCCTCCGGGAAGAAGTTGATAATGCGGTCCATTGCCTGGTTGGCATTGTTGGCGTGCAGGGTAGCCAGGCACAGGTGGCCTGTTTCGGCGAATGCGATCGCGTGATCCATGGTTTCGCGGGTACGAATCTCGCCAATCAGGATAACATCCGGCGCCTGGCGCAAAGTGTTCTTCAGCGCCGTGCCGAATGACTCGGTGTCGATGCCCACTTCACGCTGAGTCACGATACAGCCCGCGTGCTGATGCACATATTCGATCGGGTCTTCGATGGTAATGATATGCCCGGTACTGTTGTGATTGCGGTAACCGATCATCGACGCCAGCGAGGTGGATTTACCGGTACCGGTTGCGCCCACGAAGATAATCAGTCCGCGCTTGGTCATGGCGAGATTCTTGATGATGGGCGGCAGGGTCAGCTCTTCAATGGTTGGAATATTGGTTTCGATACGCCGCAACACCATGCCACAGTGGTTGCGCTGATAGAAAGCACTGACACGGAAACGCCCCACGCCGGTGGCACTGATGGCGAAATTGCATTCGTGGCTACGCTCGAATTCCTTGCGCTGCTCGCTGGTCATGACACTGAGCACCACCTCGCGCGCCTGCTCCGGCGTCAGCGTTGACTGCGACACCGGCTTTATGCGCCCGTTGACTTTCATGCTCGGCGGCATACCCGCAGTGATGAACAGGTCGGAGCCGCCCTTGTGAACCATGAGTTTGAGTAAAGAGTTGAAATCCATCATACAGCCTCGATCAGCGGAACATTTCTTTGTTCATTGCCTTGGACCTGGCGTCGATCCGACTCACCAGGCCACGCGCCACCAGATCCTGCAGGTTCTGATCCAGCGTTTGCATACCCACGGACTGGCCGGTCTGAATAGCCGAGTACATCTGCGCGACTTTGTCTTCGCGGATCAGGTTACGGATCGCCGGCGTGCCGATCATAATTTCATGCGCGGCAATACGGCCGCCACCGGTCTTCTTCAACAGTGTCTGAGAGATAACCGCGCGCAGCGATTCGGACAGCATGGAGCGCACCATGGTTTTCTCGGCAGCCGGGAAGACGTCGATAATACGGTCGATCGTCTTCGCCGCGGAGCTGGTATGCAGTGTGCCGAACACCAGGTGGCCGGTTTCGGCCGCGGTCAGGGCCAGGCGGATCGTTTCCAGGTCGCGCATTTCGCCGACCAGGATGATATCCGGGTCTTCACGCAGCGCCGAGCGCAGCGCCTCGTTGAAACCGTGCGTATCGCGGTGCACCTCGCGCTGGTTGACCAGGCACTTCTTGCTTTCATGCACGAACTCGATCGGATCCTCGATGGTCAGGATATGCTCGAAACGCTCGTTATTGACGTGGTCCATCATGGCCGCCAGCGTGGTCGACTTGCCCGAACCCGTCGGCCCGGTCACCAGCACAATTCCGCGCGGCTGATCGGCGATATCCTTGAATGTCGCCGGGCACCCCAACTCTTCGAGCGTCAGGATGGTCGAGGGAATGGTACGAAATACCCCGCCGGCGCCCCGGTTGTGGTTGAAAGCGTTGACACGGAAACGCGCCAGGTTGGGAATCTCGAAGGAAAAGTCGGTCTCCAGAAATTCCTCGTAGTCCTTGCGCTGCTTGTCGTTCATGATGTCGTAGATCAGGCCGTGGACCGTCTTGTGGTCCAGCGCAGGCACATTGATGCGGCGGATGTCGCCGTCGACACGAATCATGGGTGGCAAGCCCGCGGAAATGTGTAGGTCCGAGGCGTTGTTCTTGACACTGAAGGCGAGTAACTCGGCAATATCCATGCGCTTTCCCTTTATATAGAGTTCCGAAGTTCCATATCGTCAGCCAGCCCGAGAACTTAACGGCCGGGCGGGCTGTAGCGGCTGCATTTCAACCCAAAACGGCGTCGGACGCAAAGCCACGCCCCCGGCATCCGGCGCCGCGGCGAAAGCGGCACCACCGGCCGGCGCTCTTGTCTCAGGCGTTTGTCATCCTGTATTGTCTGCGCCATGAAACATACCCGACTCGCTTTTATCGGCGCCGGCAACATGACCCGCAGCCTGATCGGCGGACTCATCGCCGACGGCTGGGATCCCGGCAGTATTGCCGTCGCCGATCCTGACACCAACCAGCTCAGCGCGATCACGACGCGCTTCCAGGTCCATACCGACACCGACAATGGCCGGGTCGCCGCAGACAGCGAAGTCGTTGTGCTGGCAATCAAGCCCCAGATTATGCGCAGTGTCGCGCTCGACCTGGCAGCCACGGTGCAGAAACAGCAGCCGCTGGTCATCTCTGTCGCGGCCGGTATCCGCACCGGCGACATGCAGCGCTGGCTGGGAGGTACCTGTCCGCTGGTCCGTTGCATGCCCAACACGCCGGCGCTGGTGCAGAGCGGCGCGACCGCCATGTTCGCCACCCCCGCGGTTTCGTCCAAGCAGAAGGATGTCGCGGAAAACATCCTCAGGGCCGTTGGCCTCGCGCTGTGGGTCGATGATGAAGATCTCATGGATGCGGTTACCGCCCTGTCGGGCAGTGGACCAGCGTACTTCTTCCTGGTTATCGAGGCACTCCAGACAGCCGGGCAACAGCTTGGTTTACCGGCAAAAACGGCCAAGTTGCTGGCCATGCAGACAGCATTCGGGGCCGCCAAAATGGCGCTGGAAAGCAGCGATGAAGCCGCTGTTTTGCGCCAGCGTGTCACCTCTCCCGGCGGCACCACCGAAAAAGCCCTGGAAGTACTGAAAAACGGAAAACTCGGCGCCCTTTTCAATGAAGCCCTGACCGCGGCGCGCGACCGGTCCCGCGAACTGGCACGACAATTCGGAGCCGACTGATGGGTAGCAGTTACGTTACCAACCCCGTCGAATTCCTGATCAATACCCTGTTCGGACTCTATATTCTCACCGTGATGCTGCGCTTCCTGCTGGCGGTGGTGCGGGCGGATTTCTACAATCCTGTCAGTCAGTTCCTGGTAAAGGTCACCAACCCGCCGCTGCGACCCATGCGCCGCGTCCTGCCCAGCGTCGGCAAGCTCGACACGAGCGCGCTGGTGCTGATGGTGGCGCTGCAAATGTTGTCTTTTTACCTGATTGCGCTACTGCGTGGCGGCGGCGTGTCCATCGGTGCCCTGCTGATCCTGTCGGTTGCCGAACTGATAGGCCTGTTTCTCAACGTCCTGCTGTTCTCCATTCTGGTACAGGTGGTTATCAGCTGGGTCAATCCCGGCACCTACAACCCGGCGATTTCGCTGCTCTACAGCTTGACCGAACCGGTACTCAGGCCCTGTCGGCGCCTGATCCCGCCCATCTCCGGGCTGGACCTGTCGCCGCTGGTGGCATTACTCGGCATCCAGCTCGCCAAGATGCTGCTGCTTCCACCCCTGTATTCGCTGGCACACTGACGGGGCGTATGTCCGCCGACTGGTACAGCTGGCAGGAGACCGCGCTGATCATCAATGTCCGCGTCCAACCTCGATCCAGCCGCGACGAAATTGCCGGCGTTCTCGGTGACCAGCTGAAAATCCGCCTGACCGCACCGCCGGTTGATGGCAAGGCCAACCGGGCCTTGTTGAAATTCCTGGCAAAATCCTGCGCTGTAGCACTCGGGCAAGTGACTATCCTGAGCGGCGACACAGGGCGCAACAAGCGCGTGCGTATCGAAACTCCGCAATCCCTGCCCGCGGGCATAAACGCACCAGCACCGTGAACAGGGTCACACCGCACCCGCCTGCGGCGGGCTACCCTAGACATTCGCTAACCTATTAATAATCCGTCTAAAGACCCGACTGCAGCGGCCGCTAGGAGAGTCGGGTGTGCCTCGGGCGCTACCCTGTCCGAATGATGGCGACAACAAGATAACCCGCGGGAAACGTTGCATGAAGCAGGACCAGCTCGATCAAGGCCTACAATCCTACAGTGCCTGGCGCGATGACCTGATCAACACGGTCTCGAATTATCAGGCCTGGCTGGAAGACCATGATATGGCCTCCCCCGACCAGGAGTTCCGGATCTTCGAAGCCATCGACGCGCTGCGCAAGGACCGCCTGACGATCGCCTTTGTCGCGGAGTTTTCGCGTGGGAAAACCGAGCTGATCAATGCGCTGTTCTTTGCCCAGTACGGCAAACGGCTGCTGCCTTCCGAGGCCGGGCGCACCACCATGTGCCCGACCGAGCTGTTTTACGACCACGATCGCGAGGCTGCATACATCCACCTGCTGCCTATCGAAACCCGCTCGCAGGAACAGAGCATTGCGGATTTCAGGCATGAGCCGATCCACTGGACCCAGATCCCGCTTGACGTCGGCAACCCCGACCAGGTCTCGCACGCCCTTCACGAGGTCATCAAGACCAAGCAGGTGCCGGTGCAGCGGGCCCGTGAGCTGGGACTGTATGACGAGAATAGCGACCCCTATTTCCGTGCGCACGGGACAACACCGGCGCAGGTCGAGATTCCGCTGTGGCGGCATGCGCTGATCAGCTTCCCGCACGATTTCCTGAAACAGGGACTGGTCGTGCTGGATACACCGGGTCTCAATGCGATGGGCAACGAACCCGAACTGACGCTCAATATGCTGCCGTCCGCCCAGGCGGTGATGTTCCTGCTGGGTGCCGATACCGGTGTCACCCGCAGCGACATGGAAATGTGGCAGCACCATGTGCGCCCGTTGCACCGCCAGTCCGACAAGAACCTGGTGGTGGTGCTGAATAAAATCGACACCCTTTGGGACGAACTCAAGGAGTCTTCCAGTATCACCGCAAGTATCGCAGCCCAGCGCCAGGCAACCGCCGAGCAGTTACAGGTCGACGTCGCCAGGGTATTCCCCATTTCCGCGCAGAAAGGCCTGATTGCCAAGGTACGCAATGACGCCACCCTGCTGCGCGACAGCCGTCTGGAAGAACTGGAAGCCTTCCTTGCCGAAACTGTCCTGCCGCACAAGCAGGACATTGTGCGCGAAACACTGGTGTCGCAAATCGGCGGCATGATTGACGAGAACATTCAGTTTCTCGAGAGCCGCAAACTGGAAACCGGCAAACAACTGGCCGAACTGCGCTCGCTGCGCGGCAAGAATGCCGATGTCATAATTCACCTCATGAACAAATCGCGCGAAGAACAGGCGGCCTACCTGCGCAACGTGGAGAGCTTTCAGAACAGTCGTCGACTTTTGCAGAACCAGGCGCGAAATATGCTCGAGGCGCTGAGCATGGATGCCGTGGACCGGTTGATCAGCAAGACCCGCGAAACCATGACCCACAGCTGGACCACCGCGGGCATGAAGCGCGGGATGGAAACGTTTTTCGACGGGGCCCGGGATGCCATGGAACAGGTCAGCGGTCACGCCGAACAGACACGCATGCTGATCCGTGCAACCTACAAGAAATTTCACGAGGAACACGACCTGCCGCAGATCGCGCCGAAACAGTTTTCCACGGCCGCGTATTCCACGGAGCTGGAACGGCTCTACCAGGAGGCGGAAGCTTTCAGGCGCAGCCCGGTTACCACCATGACCGAGCAGTCGTTCGTCATCCAGAAGTTTTTCATTTCCCTGGTGAGCCATACCCGCAGCCTGTTTTTCAAGGCCAACCAGGATGCCAATGTCTGGCTGAAGGAAGTCATGAACCCGCTGGTCCGACAGATCAAGGAGCACAAGGCGACCATGGAAAAACGCCTGGAAACGCTGCGCCGCATCAGCGAGTCACGCGATACGCTGGACAGCCGCATTAAGGAGCTCGATGCCCATCTGCGTGAGACCAAGCAGCAATTGGACACCCTGCAGCAACTGCGTCATGCGCTGGATCCGGGATCATCACGCCAGAAGCGGGGCGCCCAGGTCCGTCCAGACAAGTCCGTGTCGGCGGAAGTCGCCGTCTAGCGCGCAACCCACGGAGCCTGCCTGCACCGCAGAACATCGTCATCAGCGATGCGCATTCGGCGACCAGCGTTATACACCACCCTGACAGAAGCCGCCTGAAGCGCTCAGGCGGTTTTTTTCCGTCTGCTGCAACGCACCCGTCCCGGTTTGGTCTATAGTGTGTGTGGAACTACTGAATCATCAGAAGGAGATGTCGTATGCATAAGAAAAACATGATGCCGTTTCTGTTCAGCCTCCTGATCGCCGTAAGCGGCGCCAGCTTTGCGGAAAATTCGCAGGATTTTGGCGACTACGTGGTCCATTTCAATGCCCTGAACACTACCTATCTCCCGCCCGCAGCCACCCGCGAATACGGTATCAAGCGCAGCAAGAACCGCGGCATGATCAACATCACAGTTCTTTATAAAACATTGGGGACCGCCGGCAAGCCGGCAGCGGCCAGCGTCGATGCAGAAGCCACCAACCTCACAGGTCAGAAGCGCACCATCAGCCTGCGCGAGGTACGCGAAGGTACCGCCATCTACTATATCGGCGACTTTCCCATTACCAACGAGGAGACACTGCGCTTCCATGTGAATGTCAAACCCGAAGGACAAAAGGAAAGCTACGAGGTCAACTTCAAGCAGCAGTTCTTTACCGAGTAAGCTGATACAGGGAAAACACCCCGAACCCCATAACCAGCAAACCGGCCAGCTGGCGGACGCGCGGGTCACGGACCCGCGCGGAAAGCCGCTCCGCCACCAGCCCCATGGCCAACAGGTTCGGCAAGGTACCCAGACCGAAACTGAGCAGCAGTGCCGCCCCGTACAGGGGATCGGCAGTCGATATGGACCAGATGAGCACACTGTAGACCAGTCCACACGGCAGCCAGCCCCATACCAGCCCCAGGAAGAAAGCCTGACCCGGCGTATGCACCGGCAGGAAACGACGGCCCAAAGGCTCCAGGCGGGTCCAGACCAGGCCACCCACACGCTCCAGTTGCACCAGTCCCCGCCACCATCCAGCGAGATAGAGGCCAAGGACGACCATGAAGACAGCAGCCACCAGCTGCAGCAACAGTTGCACCTGGTGCAGTCCGCTCCAGTTGGCGGCGACCCAGCCAACACCGCCGAACAGAGCGCCGGCGAC
>Ga0315540_10001910_pt1 | contig 11801 bp, 12 predicted proteins | sample SalMarSW160110MG_FD_203677 | JGI IMG/M metagenome (GOLD analysis project Ga0315540, IMG submission 203677) | Salt marsh sediment microbial communities from the Plum Island Ecosystem LTER, Massachusetts, United States - Salt Marsh Sediment SW1601-10 ... | reverse complement strand
AATCCCCACAGACCGCCCCACAATCCCGCCGGCGGGCGTTGGGTGAGCAGTACTTCACCGCCGGGATTGCACAGCATGATAAAACGCGTGGACCGCACCGGCAGGCGCTTGCACGGCCGTGGCGACGGGAAACTCCCCTGGGCGCTGCTGTGCAGCGCCGCGCAGTCCCGACTCAGCGGACACAGGTCACAGCGCGGATTTGACCGCGTACAGATCGTGGCACCCAGGTCCATGATCGCCTGGGTATAGGCCGCCGCGTGGCGACGGGGCGTATAACCCTGAGCCAGCGTCCACAGGCGCCGCTCCACCTCCGGACGACCCGGCCAGCCCCCCACGGCGTGATAGCGGCACAGGACGCGCTTGACGTTGCCGTCGAGGATGGCGTGGGCCTGTCCACCCGACAGGGCGAGGATGGCGGCGGCGGTAGAGCGGCCGATGCCCGGCAGCGTCTGCAGGGTCTGTATATCATCCGGCAGTTCACCGTCGTACCGCTCGATGATGACCTGGGCGGCGCGGTGCAGGTGCCGCGCCCGTGCATAGTAACCCAGCCCGGTCCAGTGGTGCAGGACCTCGTCAAGCGGCGCCTGCGCCAGAGCCGCCACATGGGCAAACCGCTGCATAAAACGCGTGTAATAGGGAATGACGGTGGACACCTGGGTCTGTTGCAGCATCACCTCCGATACCCACACCCGGTAAGGTGTCGGGTCGTGCTGCCACGGCAGGTCCTTGCGTCCGTGACGGTGGTACCACCGGAGCAGGCAGCGGCTGAAGTCTGAGTTGTCCGTGGCGGCTGAAGTCACTTGAACATCTTGTCTTAGTTATTTTTTCAATTTATCCAATAGTTGCTGGATTTCATTGGCATGCTGCTGCAGCTGCTTTTGGATCTCCTTCCTGACCCGGCCCTTCACGTGTTCCTTGAGATAACCCTGCACATCCGGGGCGAACGAGGGCTTGGACAGGGTGCCGCCGATACGGATGGGGATGGTGACCCCTTTGAGGTCGGCCAGGTCCGCGCCGCCCTGGCCTGCGGGCGTGGCGACGATCTTGGCGTTCACGCGGTACTCAATGTGCTCGGTCAACAGGCTCACCTCTCCATTACCGGTAACTCGCAGGTAAGGCGTCTTGGCGCTCAGATCGTGATTGCGCACCACGCCGTCGGCGGCGGTGAGCGTTGCCGACAGCTCGCTGAAGTCCGTCTGTTGCGTAGCGCCGGTGTCGCGGGGCTGGCGTCCCTGTATGCGCGCACTGGCATCGCCTATCAACCGCACGATATCGATGCCGTGAACACTGCCGTTGCTGAGTTTAATGTCGGCGCTACCATTGAGTCCGCGGCGCAGCTGTGCCGGATCCGCCGGCAGGGAAAATCTGGCGTGCACCGTGGCCTCGCCGGTGATCAGATCGCTGCCCTGATAATCCTTCAGCAGCGGTCCCAAATGCACGGCGTCCAGCGACTCATCGAACGACAGCATCGGCGCGCGACCGCGGGCATCCAGTTGGATGTTGCCGCGATACCGGCCACCATACAGCGTAGCACTGGGATGGACGCTGATCACGCCGTGCGCGGCCTTGACCGGCAGCCTCACGTCACTGGCGATAAGCTTGGCGGCCCTGAAGGTACCGAAATCCAGATCACCATCCATGTTGAGCGCGCGCAGTGTCTTCACCGGCAAAGCCGCGGCCCCGGCCGCCGCCGCGGCACCCGGTGTGCCTATCGGCACCTGTCCCTGAGAGGCAGGCGGGAGATAGCGATCGAGGTCCAGGTTATCCACGTGCAGATTGAACCTGATCATGGGCTGTTCGAAATCACTGATACTCAGCGTTCCATTGAGCAGGGAATCGTCCATTTCGGCGTGCAGGTAACCTATGTCGAGGTGGCCTGAATTGACATCGAAACTGACCTTGGCGGTCGCGGCGCCGAGCACATCACTGTCCTCGGTAAGAATCGGTGACTTGGTAAAACGGTTGATCAATTTACGCGCATCCAACCCTGTTATCTCCAATTGGCCGACGGCCGCGGGCTCATCGCTGAGCTGCTCAACACGCGTGCGTCCGGTAATCTTCGTCCCCAGTGTCTCGGCGATGATATCCGACAGGGTCAAGGCGTGTTTCGCCGAGTCGAAGCGCGCCGCGCCGCGCAGCTTGAACTGCAGCGATCCGCCCGGCAGCCCGGCGCCGGTCATGTCCACATTGAAGTGCAGATCATCCACGCCGTAAAGCCCTTTGGCGGGCTGTACCAGACCCTTGCCGTAGAGCAACACTTGACTCTTTATCGCGCCAGGCCGCGCGCCGGCGTCAAAACCGATACGCAACTCAAAGGGCTGGTTGGGCAGAATGGTCCCGGTACGCAGATGGAGGTGGTCGACATCGATGCGGCGCCCCGTCGCCCGGTTATCCCAGTCAATCCTGGCCTGATTGATGCGCACCCCGCCTATGGCCAGCGCCGCCAGATAGCGCTCCGCCCGCTCACCCGGCGTCGTATCGTCGGATATGACCTGCTTGCGGGGGCTTGCACGCCCCCCCAGATCCTGCCAATTGGAGTCGCCCGCCTTGTTTGTGACCAGATTGAGGGTCATGCCGTCCAACGTCAGGGTCTGGGTCTCTATTTCGTGATTCATGAGCATGGGCAACAGCCGCGCATGAACATCGGCGCCGTCCAATTCGGCGAACGGCCCGGGGCCGAACCCCGCGGGATTACTCAGCGTCATATGCCCGAACCGCACACCCAGCCAGGGAAATACCGACAGGCGGATATCGCCCTGGATAGCCAGTTCCCGGCCGGTCTGTTTCTTGACCCAGTGGGTGATCTGCTGCTTATAGTCGTTGGCATCGAAGATAAATGTCAGGTACAACGCAATGGCAGCGAATACGGCCAAAAGTGTCCCGACCACCGCAGCGACTAACTTGATGGCTGTTTTCATTTACTTTTTATACTCGCCTGATTGCATCCCGCGGGTCCTGAGTGGGGATATTGTGGTCCGACATCGCCTCGAGCGGCGGGACAATGACGGGGAAATCCCGTGAATTGGAATCGGCCCCGTCAATTATGATATTCTAATCCGCTTCCACTGATCTCCCTCGATCTTTTATATTAAACGAAACGCGGGTTCGATGTTCCACCCGCAGGCGCATACTTTTAATGTGAATTTAGAGGAGACGGAGTTGAATGGCGACTGCTGAACAATTACCCATCCTGCTCAAAAACAATGATCATGCCGGCCCCGGTTTCCTGCACGTATGGGCCTATGACAGCGGCGACCGCCTCAAAAGAGCGGCCAAGACATGGATCTGGTTATGGATCGGCGCAGTAATAGCGTTTTACCCCCCCCTTCTAATCCCGGGCCCACACTTGGCCGTTACGATCCCTTTGAGTATTGGCCTGTTCATAGCGGGCCCCGTAGCAGCCTACCGCCGTTACCACGCCCTTCAGACGTCGGAAAAGGCCACCGGGACCTGTCCCGTGTGCCACAACGACGTCAGCATCCACTTGGAACCCAAGGAGCGCCCCGAACTGTGGAAATACTGCCCCTCCTGCAACAGCCCCCTGCAATTGGTCGAACCAAGCGACAAGGCTGATGTGGGCGGTGAAAACTGACCCCTCATGCGCGCTGTATTCAGTATCTTTCTGCTGTTCGTGATGATCATCAGCGCCTCCGCCACGGTGATATTGATGCTTTATTTGATGGGCGTCATCGGCGGCAAAGGCAGCGCTTGATTTGCGCCCTTCATCGGTGCAATGATGACTTTGTAGCTGCGCCGCAGCACGCGAATATACCAGTCACCATCTACGTCAGGTCCGTGCCTATGAGTGATTACTGCATTCTCGTCGCCGACGCCATGCGCGCCCGCATCTTTACCCTGGAACCTTCGGCATTTCCAACGGAATCCACCCCGCGACTGGTGGAACAGCAGATGGACTTCGTCAATCCCGAGGAGGGCATTTCCGGAAGTGAGCTGTGGGGCGACACGCGCTCGGGGCGGACAAACGCCTCCGACGGCAAGATTCACGGCTACGACGATCATCGCGAGCAGCATCTGGAAGAAAACCGGCGCCGATTTGCCCGCCAGATCGCAGCTCAAACCATCCGCCACGCCATTGATCACCAGGCCAAATCGCTGGTGGTGGTGGCGGAGAAGCACATGCTGGGACTACTGCGCGAGACCATGGACATACCGTCCAAGTCCAAAATCAAGTTGACCGAGATCGCCAAGGACTACTCACGGCTCTCCCCCCAGGAGATCCATCACCACTTGGCGGAGGCGCAGATAATTCCGGCCATCAAAAAGCCCGCAGCGCGCTGACCACCGCGACTGGAGCGGGTGATGGGAATCGAACCCACGTATTCAGCTTGGGAAGCTGATGTTCTACCATTGAACTACACCCGCGCGGATGCCGGGCAAAAGTTTGACCCGTTTTGGTGGTCGAGGTCAATCACTCACTGAATGAAGTTTTTCGTATCCGATGGAAATCTACATAAACGGTGAAGCGCATCAGGTGTCTGAAGACACCACGGTAGCCCGGTTGCTGGAGCAGCTCCACTTGACCGGACGGCGTATCGCCGTGGAGATCAATCACGAGATTATCGGCCGTGACCGCCATACCGCCCACGGCTTGGCTTCGGGTGACCGCATCGAGATCGTGCACGCCATCGGCGGCGGCTGAGGCACCGCCGCCCGCCATTGAATTCGGACATTACGCCTGGTTTCCCAAATTCACGTTTCACCCCCCGGCGCAACCGGGGTAAAATTCAATCATTCACCAGTGGATATCTTAGTCATGAGACCTCAACCCGTCGCGACCCATGCCAACGAAGACCTGTTGGTCATCGCCGGCAGGCACTATCACTCCCGACTCCTGGTGGGCACCGGAAAATACCGGGATTTCGATGAGACCCGCGCGGCCATCGAGGCCAGCGGCGCCCAAATCGTCACGGTGGCCATCCGCCGCACCAACATCGGCCAGGCACCGGGAGAACCCAATCTGCTGGATGTGCTGCCCCCCGACCGATACACCCTGCTGCCCAACACCGCCGGCTGCTACAGCGCCAAGGACGCTGTGCGCACCGCGCGCCTGGGGCGCGAGCTGCTGGACGGCCATGACCTGGTCAAGCTCGAGGTGCTGGGGGACGAGAAGACCCTGTTCCCCGATGTGGCCGAGACCTACCAGGCCACCGAGACTCTGGTCAAAGAAGGCTTCAAGGTCATGGTCTACACCAGCGATGATCCAGTGGCAGCCAAGCGCCTGGAGGAGATGGGCTGCGTGGCGGTCATGCCCCTGGCCGCGCCCATCGGCTCCGGCCTGGGCATTCGCAATCCGTACAACATCCGCATCATCCTGGAACACGCGCGCGTCCCCATTCTCGTGGACGCCGGCGTGGGGACCGCCTCCGATGCCGCTATCGCCATGGAACTGGGCTGTCACGGTGTGTTGATGAATACCGCCATCGCCTGCGCCAAGCACCCGGTCCTCATGGCCTCCGCCATGAAAAAGGCGGTGGAGGCCGGCCGCGAGGCGTATCTTGCCGGGCGTATGCCGCGCAAACTGTACGCCAGCGCCTCTTCCCCCGTGGATGGCAGTTTCCTCTGAACAGCGCGCGGCGCCCACCGCTGTGACCACGGCGCCGCCGCGCACGGTGCACAGCTACGCTGCCCGCGGGCGTTTGACCAAAAGTCAGCGTCGCGCACTGGAAACCCTATGGCCGCGCTACGGCGTGGAGGCCGGCAGCGGCCCCCTGGATCTGCAAGAACTGTTCGGCCGGCACGCGCCGCGGCGCATGGAGGTCGGCTATGGCATGGGCGACGCCCTGGTCGCCATGGCCGCCGCCAATCCCGACACGGACTACATCGGCGTGGAGATCTATCCCCCCGGCATCGGCAGTACCCTGAAGAAAATCGATGCCGCGCAGTTGCACAATGTGCGCCTGCTGTGGGGCGACGCCACACAACTGATTTCCACCCTCATTCCCAACGCCAGCCTCGAGACCGCATATATCTTCTTTCCCGACCCGTGGCCGAAAAAACGCCATCACAAACGCCGCCTGGTGCAGCCATCCCTCACCCATATGCTCGCCGGGCGTCTTGCACCGGGCGGCCAGCTGCACCTGGCGACGGACTGGGAGGACTACGCCGCTCACATACTGGAGGTCCTCAGCGCCACGCCGGGACTGATCAACAGCGCCGGCGCGGGTTGCTACGCCCAACGTCCCCAGGCGCGCCCGCTGACGAAGTTCGAGCAGCGCGGGCAACGCCTCGGCCATGACGTGTGGGACTTGGTGTTTACGCGAGTATAAGACGCCACCATGGTCATTCGTCGTCGCGGCGTGTCTCGACTGCGGTCAACTCACCCTCATCATCCACGTGAATGAGAAACTCGATGGGTCTGCAGCACACCTGGCAATCCTCGATGTACTGCTGATAGCCGGCGGAGTAATCCACCACTGTGGTGAATGATTCGCCGCAGTACGGGCAGGTGACCGGGTGTTCATCAATCATGCCGGCTCCGGTAAGAATATCTCCAACAAATCATTGAGGTAACGCTGCCCCTGGGGCGTGGGGCGGATGCGGCATTCATCCCACTGCACCAGCCCCTTGTCACGGGCGGCGGTGAGCCCCTCGTAAAGTACCGCGGGCGCCATGCCGGTGTGAGACTGGAACAGCGATATGTCGAAACCGTCCACCAGCCGCAGCGCATTGAGCATGAATTCGAACGCCGCATCCCGCCGGGTAAGCACCTGATGTCCAGCGGCGGCCGGCGCCGTACCCGCCCGCTGCACATACTGAGCGGGTTGCTTCACTTTCCAGGTACGCTCGATGACGTGGCGGCGCGCGTCGGTGACCTTGCCGTGGGCCCCGGCACCGACGCCCAGATAATCACCGAAGCGCCAGTAATTCAAGTTGTGACGGCACTGCCGGTTGGGCCTGGCATACGCCGACACCTCATATTGGACATAGCCCGCAGCGGCGAGCAGTGCCTGACACTGAAGCTGCATGGCCCACAGGGCCTCCTCGTCGGGCAGGCCAGGGGGATTGTGATAGAACGGCGTCTGGGGTTCAAGTGTCAACTGATAATGGGAGAGGTGTTCCGGCTGCAGCTGCAGTGCCGCGCGCACATCGGCCAACGCCTGTTCCGTGGTCTGGCCCGGGAGTCCGTACATGAGATCCACGTTGATGTTGTCGAACCCCGCCGCGCGGGCGCCATGAAAAGCGCGCAGCGCCTCGTCTCCGCTGTGTATACGCCCGATGGCGCGCAGCAAGGCGTCGTCGAAACTCTGTATGCCGATGGACAGGCGATTCACACCGGCGCTGCGGAACCCGGCGAAGCGCGCCTCGTCGAAGGTCCCGGGATTGGCCTCCAGGGTGATCTCCGCCCCGGCTGCCAGGCGTAACCGCGCCGCAGCGCCGTCCAGCACGGCGGCGATCGCGGCGGCGGAAAACAGGCTCGGCGTGCCGCCGCCCATGAACACGCTGTCCACGACGCGATCCACGCGGCGCTCGCCTTCCCACGCCAGGTCCTTGATCACGGCCTGAACATAGGCCTGTTCCGCCAGGGTACCTTTGAGTTCGTAGGAATTGAAGTCGCAGTAGGGGCACTTGCGCACGCACCACGGCAGGTGAATGTACAGTGACAGAGGCGGTGCGGCGATAAACTTAAACATACGCGATCAATTGAGAAATCCGGCCTTGAGTCCGTCCATAATAAACTGTACCGCTAGGGCGGCAAGCACCATGCCCAACACGCGGCTGATCACATTGGTGCCGGTCTCGCCGAGAAAGCGCATCAACCGGGCGGCGGTAAGCAGCGAGATCAACGTCAGGGTCAGTACCGCCAGCAGGATGACCAGCATCCACATGACAAACACCGGCGGGTGGTCCGTGGCGGCCATGAGGATCACCGTGGTCAGGGCCCCGGGGCCGGCGATGAGCGGAAAGGCCAGGGGGAAAACCGACACGTCCTGGCGGTGCTCGGCCTCCTGCTGTTCCCGCTCCGTGGTGGAACGCAGCCCCGACTGGCGGGCGAATACCATGTCGATGGCGAGGAGAAATAACAGCACGCCGCCGGCAACACGGAACGCCGCCAGGCTGACCCCCAGACTGCGCAGCAGCAGATCGCCGCTGAAAAAGAACACCAGCAGGATCACCGCCGCCAGCACGGTACCCTTGATGGCTATGCGTCGCTGCACATCCGCCGCGACGCCGCGTGTCAGGGCGGTGAACATGGGCGCCAGACCGATGGGATCGAGCACCACGAACAACGCGGCAAAGATATGTAACAGGGAGTTCATAACCGGCGAGGTTGCATTTCCGTCACGAATATTCTATTTAAGAAACCAGCTCGCGGGCACTGCGCCCGTCTCACAACCTGGAACACAGCCTGACGAACCGTCCCATGCCGGCACGCGTATCATATGAACCACCCCGGCGACACCGCGTGTGCCGTGCCGCCTTTGCCGCCGGCGCCGCCCTTCTGACAGCCTGCGCGGCCCAACCGCCGGCGGTGAACCTGCACGAAAGCATGTGCAGCCGCCCGCTGGCCGTGACGCAGGCCAACGCCCCGGCGCTCACACCCGCTCAGCGGAGCAACATGCTGCAACACTACGTGAAATCCATTCGCGACGAGATCTCAAAACATTGGTTCCGGCCCGCCACCGCCGTCAGTGGAACACAATGCACTGTGCACATAAAGCAGCGCCGGGACGGCTGCATCCTGGAAGCGGCCGTGACGGGGTGCAGCGACCGCAATCACCTCAAGAGCTCCGTGGAAAAGGCGGTACACCTGGCCTCCCCCCTGCCCCGGGCGCCGCACCCGGCGGTATTCGACCCGGCAGTGGTCCTACTCTTTCGCGTTCCGTGACATGGCGCCGCACGACTGTATTCTGGCGATAATATCGCTGGTGGAACACCCCGGCTCATAATCGAGTACCTCAACCCGCCCACCCGCGGCCGTGACGTGGCGGTAACCGACCACCGTCTCCGGGGTATAGTCACCGCCCTTGACCAGCAAATCGGGAGACACCCGGGTGATGAGCCGCTCGGGGGTATCCTCACAAAACGGTACCACCCAGTCCACGGCACTCAGGGCGGCCAGGACCTTCATACGCTGTTGCACTGAATTGACGGGACGTTCAGGTCCCTTCAAACCGCGCACCGAAGCGTCGTCATTGACCGCCACGATGAGCCTATCCCCTAGAGACTTGGCACGTTCCAGGTAGGAAACGTGACCCGCGTGCAGGATATCGAAGCAGCCGTTGGTCATGACCAGCGTCTGCCCCAGCCGGCGTGCCTCGGCAACAAGCGCCACCAGCTGTTCCTCGGACACCACGCCGCCATGGGTTGCATCATGACCATGAAGTGCCCGCTCCAGTTCTGGCACGGTCACGCTCGCCGCGCCCAGTTTACCCACCACAAGACCCGCCGCCAGGTTGGCCAATTCCACCCCGTTGGGCAGATTCCCGTCAGCCGCCAGCGCGGCTGCCAGCACGGCAATAACCGTGTCTCCCGCCCCGGTCACATCGAATACCTCGCGGGCGTTGGCAGGGAAATGGCGAGCGGTGGCATCGCGCTGAATCAAAGAAATACCTTGATCACCGCGTGTGATGACCAACGCCTCCAGGTCCAGCGCCGCGCACACCGCTTGAGCGCGCGCCATCAATTGACCCTCATCGTCGCAATGGCCCGCCGTATTTTCGAATTCCGTCAGATTCGGCGTCAACAGAGTTGCCCCACGGTAACGATCGAAGTCGCGCCCCTTGGGATCCACCAGCACCGGCTTGCCGGCGTGGCGCGCCGCCGCGATGAACTGTGCCGGATCGCTGAGGGTCCCCTTGCCATAATCGGACAGCACCACCACATCGCACGTCGACAGGTGCTGCCGAAAGCGCGCCAAAAGTGACGCCTTGGAGCAGGCGGCGAATCCATTCTCGAAGTCCAGGCGGATTAACTGTTGGTGACGGCTCAGGATGCGCAGCTTAATGACGGTGATGCCATCGCGGACATGCTCCATGTCCGCAACGACACCCTTGGACAGCAAATCGCGTTCGAGGCTATAGGCGCTCTCATCTTCCCCCACAAAACCCATGACGGTGACCTGTGCACCCAGGGAAGCAATATTGAGCGCCACGTTCGCAGCACCGCCGCATCGCTCCTCAACTTGACACACGCGAACCACCGGCACGGGGGCCTCGGGGGAAACGCGCGAAGTGTCACCGGTCCAATAACGATCCAGCATGACGTCACCGACCACTAACAGACGACTTTTTTCCAGGCGGGGAAGCTTCATGAATTGAGGACCGTATAGCGCGTCAGAATTGCGCGTATCATAGCATAATAGACGGGCCGCCAAACTCGGTGGCCCGCGGCGGCAACCTGATGGAAAAGGCGTTAGACGGTGATCGAGGCGTATTGTAAAACCGCATCATCACGATAGCGGTCAGGCGAAAGGGAAGCGTTTGAATTCGGCCCTGAATACTCAGTCCGACAAACGACACAAGTCTGTTTTCACCCGACAGGATCCAACTTTGGCCGCAGCCGCGGGTGCGGGGATGGCTTAAGCCGTTCAGACTCGATGAAATCCAGCACCTGGTCGACCGATATTTTGTCCATGGAAGGAACGGCGCCGTTTTTCGGTGTAACAGCATGCAGATTCTGACGATAATTCAGGACTACACCACAACCAAATAATCCCACGGTTTCGACGCCAAGCGAAGCGGCAATATTCATCAGACCGCTGTCGTTTCCAATAAATAGACTGCATTGGCTGATCAGAGCCATACTCTGATTTAACGGTCGATCAACCATCAGCACCGGCGTTTTGCCCTTTTGCCCGGCCAGTGCGGCTATCTCACGCGCAGCCGCGGCGTCGTGTTGCGCGCCACACAGAAAAATGGTGAACTCGCCATGCGGATCGATGCGAACGGCCAGATCGGCAAAATACTCCAGTGGCCAGCACTTGCGCTGCTCGGAGCTGCCGATACCAAAGCCGATCCATGGCTTGGGTAAATTCGAAAATCTTGACCGGGCTTCTGTTAACGCCGTCGGATCCAAGCTTAAATCCCTGTTTTTTATATCAATACCATGCAGGCTGAGGAATGCGTCGCCGCGTTCGATGCAGCTCTTTTGTCTAAAGCTCGGGTGCAGACAGCGCTTATTGGTCAGAAACCCCCGCTGTAAACCCCGAACGCCATAGCCTACCCTGACTCTGATGCCCGCAAGGGTCGCGGCGATTGCGTATCTTGGGCTATGGTGCAAGATCCATACATGTGAAAAATTATGCTTCTTCAACTCTCTGGCCATGCGCCATACCGACATCAAAGGCTGTTCCCTGGACTGCAGATGGTCGATCCATATAAACTCTTCTACAAAGTTCTCATGCTGTAGCAACTGATCCGCCAGGGATCGTGACTTCGCGAAAAGCGATATTTTCTTGGCAGCGGTGGTTTGCGCAATCGCGCGCAGATGGGGGACAAACCAGACCATATCGCCGATACCGGGAAGGGCCTGAATTACAAGAACTTTTTCATCTGCTGAAGGCATTTTTCGCACCCGTTGACCGTTCGCCGCACGAGCACCTGCTGTGTTTAGTCATGCCGGTAAGTGTTCGCCGCAACAATTCAAGTGTCAGTGACTCGTAAACCGCCCCTGAATTTTGCAATTCTACCGCGTCGCGGACAAGCGCTGGAAACAAAATGATCCAGACATCCGCCCCATTCCTGCCGGACTGGTGACTCAGTCGAGTGCGACAATGCACAGCGATTTCCTGAGGCAGTGCGTCATCGTGCGCCCCAGGAATCTCAAAGTGGGGACAACGT
>Ga0315540_10001909_pt1 | contig 11804 bp, 8 predicted proteins | sample SalMarSW160110MG_FD_203677 | JGI IMG/M metagenome (GOLD analysis project Ga0315540, IMG submission 203677) | Salt marsh sediment microbial communities from the Plum Island Ecosystem LTER, Massachusetts, United States - Salt Marsh Sediment SW1601-10 ... | reverse complement strand
CGCGTCGCATACGTTTATCCCGACAGGACGAGATCGTAAATGGTTTAACCCCGGAAGCCATACACATCCGCTTCAGGGCTTCATACGAAAACTTCAGCTTCACCTCATCTCCCGCTTTTCATACTGGCCGAGATCAGCGCCGGTATTCGGTTTTTGGTTCAGCGCGCCGGGAGGAGGAGGCTGGATGAAAGAATATGCCTTGGATTTCGACACTGTCATGCGGTCCTTTACTCATCGTTTCTTCTGCTATGTCCTCTATGCGAAGTACGTGATAAGGAGGCTGCTCGGTCTGGAACTCAAGTGTAAGGAGCCAAGCGATGGTATTCCCCTGCCCCCGATTACCCTGCGACATAGGGTGCACGGGTCGGTGAAACCTGACGGTTTCTTGCGGGTCGGCAGGACGTGCGCGGCGGACATCGCCTGGCTTTTGGAGGCCCATGGATACGACCTGCCCTCCTTTCACCGGATCCTGGATTTCGGATGCGGGTGCGGCAGGGTGATGAGGTACTTGCGAGACTATGCACTGACCTCTGAGATGTACGGGACAGACATCGATCCGGAGGCCATCGACTGGTGCCGGAAGCACCTGTCCGGCATCCACTTCGGAACCAACGAGAGCTCACCGCCGACCGAATATCCCGACGAATACTTCGACTTGATCATCGCCATATCCGTATTCACCCATCTCGATGAGGCACTCCAGAATGCTTGGCTTCTGGAGACAAGGAGGATTCTCAAGCCGGGTGGCGTGCTCTTCGCCACCTTGCTCGGCAGCGAGCTTCTCAGGACCTGTACCGACAAAGCTACGCTCATGGATAAAGGGACAGGGGTCGTGAGCCGCATAGGAAGGACGGGCGTTTTCAAGACAGATGGATTGCCCGACTTCTACCAGACCACCTACCACCGGCGGGATTATGTGGAACGGGTATGGAGGCGCTTATTTGATGTCATAAGTTTCGATGAAAAGGCCGTGAACCATCATCAGGATCTCGTCCTCCTGAGAAAGTAGTTTAAACTGAGAATGAAACCTCGCATGAGGAGGTATCTATCGGCTTGGGGCGCTTATGAGAGCTTTGATCGTGGAAGACGAGGAACGGCTGGGGCGCAACCTGAAGCGCGTTCTGGAGACGCTTCCGACCTTCACGGCCGATGTCCTCGGCGACGGTCTCGCGGCGTGGGAACGGCTCGGGTCCGGCGAACCCTACGACCTTCTGCTGCTCGACAGGATGCTGCCCGGCATGGACGGCCTGACCCTCCTCCAACAGCTCCGGGAGTCCGGCAACCGCATGCCGGTGCTCGTCCTCACGGCCCTCGGGGCCAAGGAAGAGATCGTCCGGGGCCTGGACTACGGCTGCGACGACTACCTCGTCAAGCCCTACAACACGGGCGAACTGCTCGCCCGCTGCAAGGCGCTCCTGAGAAGGAGCCAAGAGCATCCGGCGCCCGTGCTTCAGGTGGGGGACCTGCGCATCGACACTCGCACCCATGAGGTCTTACGGGCGGAACGCGTCCTGGACCTTCCCGCCCTCGAGTACCGGCTGCTGGAATACCTCGCTTACCGCCCCGGCGCGGTGGTGCCCAAGGCGGAGCTTCTGGAGCACCTCTACGACTACAACTGGGAGAAATTCTCCAACGTGATCGAGCACTACGTCTGGTCCATCCGGAGCAAGCTCGAGGCCAGAGGCGAAGCGCGGATCCTCCACACGGTCAGGGGAGAAGGTTACCGCCTGCTAGGCAGGCCCGAACCATGACAATGCGCCGGCCGACCCTGTTTCTCCGCCTCCTCCTTCTGACACTCCCCATCGAACTGGCCGTCCTTACGCTCTTCGCATTCTGGCTGGTCAGGGGAAGCGAAAGCCGCAGCCTCGCCGCCTTCGACGAAAGCACGAGGATTCGGAGCAAGGAGATCCTCGGCGACGTGGCTCCGGACGCAACGGGAAAACTCCAGGTGGATGCGGGCCTTATGCGCCGTTCGATCGTACCAGGCACGCAAGCGTGCGTCCTCGACGGGGCGGCACGGGTCGTCTGGGAATCTCCCGCCGGGTGGTTCGGCACCAGCGGATTGCGGCCCCTGTCGAGCCCCGACGCCGAATACGCGGAGACGGTCGTCATCGACGGCAACCGGTTCCGCGTTCTGGACGCGGCGAAGAGGATTCGCAGGCCCGGCGATACGGACGTCGCCACCGGTCCCCTTGTCGAAGTGCTTCTCGCCACGCCCCTTGCGGGCATGGAGCTGGCCGACCGCGAGTTCCGCGAAAAGGCGGCCGTTATGGGGGTGCTCCTCCTGGTCATCACCTCCTTTCTGTTGTGGGCGGCCATACGGATGGGATTGAGACCTGTCAAGGCGATGATGAGACGACTGGAAAACGTCCCGGGGGCCACCGGAGAGGAACGCCTCGACGAAGGCCCGCTCCCCGCCGAGCTGCGTCCCCTCGCGCGGGAGATAAACGGCCTATCGGACCGTCTGTGGGGGCTGGTCCAAATGGAGAAGCGGTTCAGCGCCGAGGCGGCCCACGAACTGCGGACGCCCCTCACCCTCGTGAAGTCGACCCTCGAGACGGCACTGCTGACGGGCGGCTCGCGCGAAGAGCTGGCGCAGGCCCTGCAGGAGGCGCTCGAGGACCTTCAGCGCCTCGAGAAGACGGCTGACCTCCTGCTTGAGATGGCACGCATCAACTCGCTCCCGGCCGAACGCCCCATGGATTTCGAGCCCGTCGGGCTAGATGGGCTTCTCCGGAGCCTCGCCGAGCGCTTCGCCCAGGCCGCCGGTGAGAAGGGGCTCCGACTGCGGACGGACCTGCGCGCGGCCTGCGTCGACGGAGAGCGGGAGGCGCTGGAACGGCTCTTTGCGAACCTCATCGATAACGCCGTCAAGTACGCTTCGTCCGGAGGCGCCGTCACGGTCACCTGCGGCGCGAAAGGCGGAACCGTAGAAGCCGCGGTAGAGAACGACGGTCCGCCCGTCCCCGGGGAGGACCGTCCCTACCTCTTCCAACCCTTCTTCAGGGGCCGGTCGGGGCGAGATGGCCGGGTGCCCGGCGCGGGCCTCGGCCTCGCCATCGTCGCCGCCGTCGCGCGGCGACAAGGGGCCGAGGTCGCGTACGAACCCGGCGACGATGCCGGCAACAGGTTCGTGGTGAGGTTCTCCGCGCGGCGTGACGAAAAAAACTACGGTGAGTGTTTCCCCAAGGGCTGAGGGCTAAAGCCTATGGCATAAAGGGAATACGGCATGCAGGAGGCCGTTGCGGTGAAGGACCGGCCTTCATCGCCTTTCTTGCTGCTTCGCCGCATGCCTTACCGGTAGTCCGCCAGGCAGTAGTGGTTGTTGTCGACGAGCACCTTGTCCGGTTTGAAAGGCAGGGGGAATTCGCGGCTGGAGCCGCCCGGCTTGAGGAAGAAGAGATACTCATGGACCTTCGCTCTCTTATTTCGCCCCTTTGCAATCGTTACTGGAATCGGCAGGGTCAACGTGGAATCCTGGACGCCCTTCACCAAGAGCTTGGATCCCTCCACCCTGGTCGTCACCTTCACCTTCGGGACAACGTTGCTTTCGAGCCACTCCTTGAAATACCACTCGAGCGGAGCCTTCATGTGGCGTTCAAAATCCTTGACGACGTCCTGGGTCGACATCAGCCTGCCCTTGCATGAGGCGATCATATCTTTGCAGGCGTCCGTAAAGCCCTTTTCACCGCCTGGCGTGAATAGCGCCATATTTGAAAGATTCAGCAGCATCCAGGCACCCTTGAAGTAGACAATCGTCTGGTAGGAATCATCGGGATCGAGAGTGGTATAGAGGCGGGTGCCGAGACAGATGGGTCCGAATTCCACGTATGGCTTTCTGCGCACGTAGGACAGCTTGGTGAAGGTGTGGAAGTCGTGGCTCAGATATTTCTTCATTGTGTCCATTCCCGAGCGGTCGCGCAGGCAGACGAGCGACGCGAACTCCGACATGGATTCTGAGATCCAGGCGTCACGATACGTTAGCGGCGTTACCTGGTTGTACCACCACTGGTGAGCAACTTCGTGGGCGACAACCTGCTCAGGCCACGAGGACTTGGATCGCTCGAAGACATCTGTGGAGAGCATGATCAGGGAGGGGTAGCCCTGGTTCGTGTAGCCGCCGGTCAAACCCGCGTGCAGAGTCTTGTAGGGGATGGGGCCAAACATAGCCGTGTAACGCTTGACGGCATCAGCAATCTCGTCTGCCACCTTGTTCTGGTTTCGGGTCATATAGATAGTGAGGGCATTGTCCACGAGGGCAATGTCCACCCGAATCCCTTTGACCTTTCGGATCGTGTGTTTGAACTTTCCAAAAAGAAAGCTCGCAAGGCGCACGTTCTGCTTCATCTCATAATGAAAAGTCTCGCGGTCGCCGGCAACCGAATGTCCGGCGAGTTCGCCGATTCCAATGGCTTCAAGGCCCTTCGGTACCGTGGCCGTAAAACCGAACTTGAATCCGTTTGCATCGAACAGGTTGGGGAACCACCCCGAATCGTCATAGAGGAGCACGACCCCGCCTCCGGCGAGGCAAAGTTTTCCTGTATAGCTTACGTGTAAGGTAATATCGCCGCTCGTTCCTTCCGGAAGCATCACGACAAGATAGGGCTCTAGGAAGAACGTCTTCCTGGAGAACTCCTCCTTGATGAAGGGGACCTTCGTCCCGTCGCCCATGGTCACCCTGGAGACATCGAGCCGCGGGTTGCATTCGAACGTGAGCGCGCGGACGGGTTCGAGGAGTCGCATTTTAATCGTAGCGGAGCTTCCGTCAAGGGCCCTGCCGCTCTTGTCGAGTTGCAGACTCACGTCAATGCGTTGTACATCGGCAGGAAGTTTCGCCTCGACCTCACGACGGCTCTCATGGGGTGTCAAATCGCCATCCTTGTTCATGTGAAGACTGACTGCACGGTCCCACCACCAGGATTCAACGTGCGGAGGATTGCCCAGACGGCGCAGGGAGACTTCTTCCTCATCGGTGGAATCCAAAACATAGGCCCAAACATCTCCATCCATGCGAAAGAGGATGGCTATGTCCTGTGCACCATGCAACGTCCCGTTCAAGACGGACGCCAGCCAGTTCATGCCGCCCGCATGAAGCGCGTTCTTGAAGTGCGCGTATTCTCCCCGTCCCCCGATCGAAAGAGGGCCCTCAGGTATTTTCGGCAAGTCCGCACACACACCGAGTGGAAGTATCAGAACGCTGCTAACTGGTTGCTCATGCAGGCTTTCCTTGCCTATGAAGAGCTTGAGGTGCGCGCGTTCAATTCGGTTGGAGACCTCGAAAGAGATACTTCCCGAGCCCTGGTAATACAAAGGGCGGATGGCTCCATTCTGGCTTCCGTCGGCGTAGAGGGTCCCTTTTCCGAGTACCATCTTGAAAGCAGGCCGGTTGATCGTCAGACCAGCCGTTTCAATCTTCCACTGTGGCCGTGGCTCAGTAAGATCCTTGTAGGCCTTGACAAGTTCTTCGGACGAGCCTTTCTGGAGTGACCGCTTCCAGGACATGTCCACGGCGAAAAGGGCTAGCGGTATCCAGAAGACCAACAGAACAGCTGCGAATAATCGCTTCATCGTTTCCCCCTTTCTCGGCAGAGAAGGATGTTTGGCCCAAGGCCACGCACACCTCTCGCATTGGCCGGCTCTTCCTCAATAAATAGCTTATCAGTAATTGCATGCTGACATCAATGTGCAGGAGGGCTTTCTTCATCTCGGAGCGGTGGATATTGTCATTCCCAGCCCGTCTACAGGAGCGGATAGAAGCCTGGAATTGCCGGAGAAGTCATCTCGGTCTGGCGATGTCGGCGACTATTCAACAAGCGGGTCCGCGGCCGGAGATCGGCTTTTGAAACAGTTCGCCTCCTCGCATTGTTGTAACGGGTAGTCGCCGCCATTCGGCGAACTGAGGAGGCACCATGTTGGACGTGACCGTAAAACGCTTCGACGAACTCAAAGGCCACAGTGAGCAGTTTCTCTATGCGGGCAAGGGCCTGGGCGTGAGCGCGTGGGGCATGAATGTGCTCAGGCTGCCGCCCGATTGGCCGGACTACCCCGAACACGACCACGTGAAGGACGGGCAGGAAGAGGTGTACGTCGTGCTCGAAGGGAGTGCCGTGCTACGAACGGGAACGGAAAGCTGGGAGTTGAAGCCGGGCATGCTCGCCCGCGTGGGGCCGCAGCAGAAACGCAAGCTGGTTCCCGGGGGAAGCGGCGCCACCATTCTGGCACTCGGCGGAACGCCGGGGAAAGCCTACGAACTGCCAGCCTGGATAAAGGATTGAGAGGTCGGAGCCTCGCCCGGTGCTTCAATGGTGAGACGGCCGGCGGTCGGCCGTCAGCTCTTCGAAGGCCTTCCCGCGCCCTCGTCACCTACTTTCCTACTCACCTACTCACTTCTTCAGGCTGGCGATGTCGATGACGAAGCGGTAGCGGACGTCGCTCTTGAGGACGCGCTCGTAGGCCTCGTTGACGGTCTGGATGGGGATGACCTCCACGTCGGAGACGATGTTATGCGCGGCACAGTAGTCGAGCATCTCCTGCGTTTCCTTGATGCCACCTATCAACGAGCCCGCCAGGCGCCGGTTGCCGCCGATTAGCGAAAAGGCCTGGACGGGTATGGCTTCGGGCGGCACGCCTAGGAGCACCATGACGCCGCCCACCCTCAGCATGGCCAGGTACGTGTTGTAGTCGTGCGGCGCGGACACGCTGTCGATGATGAGGTCGAACCGGTCGGCGAGCTTCTCCAGGGAAGCTTCGTCGGTCGTCAGGGCGAAGTCGTGGGCCCCCAGCCGACGGGCGTCCTCCTCCTTGGACGGAGAGGTCGAGAGCATGGTGACCTCGGCACCCATGGAGGCGGCGAGCTTGACGGCCATGTGCCCCAGACCGCCCAGGCCGACCACGCCCACCTTGTCGCCGGGTTTGCAGTTCCACTGCCGGAGCGGCGAGTAGGTGGTGATGCCGGCGCACAGAAGCGGCGCGGCGCCGGCCGGGTCGAGGCCCTCGGGTACCTTCAGCGTGAAAGCCTCGTCCACCACGACCTGCGTGGAGTAGCCGCCGAACGTCGGCGTCTCGCGGTCCATCTCGGTGCCATTGTATGTGAAGGCCGCGCCCTTGTAGCAGAACTGCTCGAGGTCGCGCCGGCACGGATCGCAGTCCCTGCACGAATCGACCATGCAGCCCACGCCCGCCATGTCGCCAGGCTTGAATTTCGTGACATGGGCACCGACGCGGCTCACGCGCCCTATGATCTCGTGGCCGGGAACCATGGGAAAGATGCTGTTCCCCCACTCGTCGCGCGCCTGGTGGATGTCCGAGTGGCACACGCCGCAAAAGAGAATATCGATGAGCACGTCGTGCTCACCGGGCTCTCGGCGCTCCACGGTGTAGGGCGCCAGCGGAGCCTTCGCTTCCGCCGCCGCATAGGCTGGAATCTTAGCCATTGGTAACCTCCGTATCTTCAAATAGCCCCTCAGGGGGGCCGTCCTCCGAAGGCCACCGGTGGACGAGAACTTCCTCCACCGACGGCGTCCGGGCTCTCCTTGAACAACTGTGTCAGCCTTCCATGGCGGCTATGTAGCGGGCCGCCGACCGCCTGACTGTCTCCTTCGCGTCCGACAGAACGTTGCGCCCCCACCAGGCCCCGTAGATGCGGTCGAACGTATAAGTCTCGAGCCGCTGAGCCATCCCTCGCACCTGCCCGGCCGAAAGCGGAATAAGGTTGGGGTACGAGTACATGAAGCTGACCCAGCGCCGGTCCATCACGACCTGAACGATATCTCCCGTGAGCAGCATGCCCCCGCCACGGTTAATGTGCAAGACCGCGCCTCCGGAGAAATGCCCGCCCAGCCTGACAACAGTGAGGCCGCCCGGGAGTTCCAGTTCATCGCCCTTCCAGAACCGGACAGCGGGATCCGGCCGCATCACCCACCGGCGGTCGGCCTCGTGCAGATGGATCGGGACCCCTCCGAAGGCCCGGCTCCATTCGATCATCGTCGAGTAGTAGTGCGGGTGGCTGATGGCGATGGCGGCAAGGCCTCCGCGCGCCTCGATCGCGGAAACGGCATCGTCGTCGATGAGAGGAATGCAGTCCCACAGGACATTCCCCTCGGGCGTTTCCACAAGGAGGGCTCGCTGCCCGATGGCGAAGGCCGGCTCGATACCGATGCCCAGTAGCCCCGAGTCATCCTGAATCCTGGTCCGATGGCCGCGGCGAAGTTCCTCCATCGTAGTCCATCGCTGGCCTTCCCAACCCACGTACTGGCGCTCGTCTTCGCATACCGGGCAGCGTTCCGGAGGGGTCCCGCTTTCGGGAAACTGCGCGCCGCAAGTAAAACAAATAGGATTAATCATGGGACGTTCCTTCCTCAATGGGGAGACTTAACAGGTCTGTAACTCCCACTATTCCTGGCAGACCGCGGTGGTGGACGGCGTGCGCACTCAGCAATTGGCGGTCGTTCATGAGCCGATGGCGAAAATCGTCTCCCTGCCGTCCGCGGTTCGCCGTCTGCGGTCACGTCATGCGACGGCCACCTCGAAGTCCGCGTCTTCCCACCGCTCCGGGGATGACCAGTGGAAGGTGAAGACGACGGTGCGCCCCTTCTCGAGGCCGTTGGTGGGCAGATCCGCCACGTGGACGCCGAGGCCCGTGCTGTGGGTGCGGGTGTCGTGCGCGGTCTTCCAACCGTCGTCGCTCCAGTGGACCGTCGCGGGAGCCAGGGTCTCGACCCGCAGGGCGGTCCCGGCCGCCAGGCGCCGGCACCTGTGGTTGAACCGCCAGATGGTGAAGGGCGACTCGGCCCCGCCACGGGCGTAGCGCTCGGCCGTCTGGGGTGGCATGTCGAAGACGCAGCCGTCCCGCAGGGAACGCAGGAGCTTGACGTGCTCTGAATGGGCCCAGACCAGGGGCATGGCCGAACCGGACGGACGGCCCAGGCGCAGCTCTCGTTCCGGGATGTCCGGTGCGTCCCACACCTGTTCGGGGAGGAGCGAACCGTCGCTGGCGAAGGCCTCCATGGTCGCAAGGAGGGCTCGGGCCACGTCGGCGCGCCCGGCGGCGAGTTCGTAGTGGGCGCGTTCGCCGGCCAGGAGGGGCCACGCGCGCCCCACCCCCGTGCCGTCGAAGGGCCCGCCGTCCTCGTGTTCTCCGTAACCGTCGTTGTTGTATCGGTGCCAGCACGGGCCGGCGGGCGTCTCCACCTTCAGGAGGGCGTCGATCACCTTGACCGTGTTCACGATGCGTGGATCGTCCGGGGCCCTGAGGCCGAAGCGGACGAGGGCCAGGGCGTCGGGGCTCACGATGTGCGAGGCGGCCTCGAGGCTCTGGCCCGGCGGGCGGTTCTTGATGGCGACGAAGCCCTCCGCCGTGGAGCATGCGTCGGAGGTCTCGGGCGGCGCGATGCGCACGTAGTAGCCGTCCACGCCGGTCCGCTCGGCCAGGTCCGTGCCCCGCACGTAGATCCAACGCTCGATGGATGCGTTCCAGTTGTCCGCGGTCTCTCTCAGGTAGGCAGCCGCCTGCGGTTCGCCCGCGGCATCGGCCATGTCGGCCGCGGCCAGCAGGGCGGCGATCTCCACCGCAAGGGTGAAGGGCGAATAGCCGGGGTCCTCCTCCCAGCGGTCCTGCTGGGTCACGGGGCCGTTCTGAACCACGAAGGCCGCCGCAGCCCTGACCATGGGCCAGTAGCGCGCGGCCCCGCCGTCGCCGAGAGGGCCCTCCCGCCTCGCCATGTCGGCCAGCAGGATGGGAAAGGCCGTCTCGTCGAGCTGTACGCCGCCCCAGTACGGGGAACCGTCCATCCACATGTTCTGGGCCCAGTGGCCGTCATCCTCCTGCGTGGCCCGAAGATATTCCAGGACTCTGAGCGCATCCTCGCCCGCGCCGAGGGCCAGCAGGCCGCCGGCCGTCTCCACGAGGTCGCGCGGCCAGACCAGATGGTAGCCGCCCAGGTCGTCGTCACCCTTGGAGAAGCCCCAGGGGATGGACAGGCTCGCGATGATACCGCCGGGGAAGCGCTTGGACTCGTGGGTCCTGAGCACCATGGCGCTGACGCGATAGGGATCGGCGGCGCTCTCGCCGGCGCCCCTGGCCTCCTCCAGGTGAAGGAGGCCTTCCTGCCAGTTCCGCCAGGCTCCCGTGTAAGCCCGCATCGCCGAATCAAAACTCTGGAGCAGGCTCGCTCTGGCCCTCTGGCCGGCTTCCGCGGGAGTCTGCCCGAAGCCGAGCGCCAGGACGAAATCGCCGCCGCAGTCCGCCAGGTCGACCTGGCCCGTCAGGGCCACGTTGCCGTCTTCCGCTCGCGTATAGATCCCCGCCAGCTCCCCGTCCCGCCTGAGCTGCTGCCACCCGTCCGAGACGCCGACGAAACCGGCCGACCGCGCGAGCCAATGCGCCGAACAGGCCAGCGCCAGGGCGCTGCCGCCCCGCTCGGCGAAGAGCATTGGCACGCCCTTATAGTCGCCCACCCACGCCGTGTTGTGGCCGCCGCCGTTGCCGACGTGGGGCGAAAGCAGGACGTAAAGGCGGTAAATCTCAAGGGCGCCACTGAGGGCCGTGAAGCGGGTCCGCTGGAGCACGACGTCGCGGCAGGGATCGGCGATGATTTCCTTTTCGATCCGGTAGCGGCCTCGCGCGCAGGTGTTCACGAGGCGGTAGGCGGGAACCCCGGATGCGATGTACCTCACCACACTGGCGGCGTGGCGCTTCTCTTCCGAGAAGAAGCCGTCGGCCGTGACCACGAGACCCATGTCGCGCGTGCAAGCCTGGTCCACCCTCGGGAAGAACACCTCGTTGAGGATGCCGTGGCTCAGCGTGAACCAAACGCGGCTGACACCCGACAGGGCCGTCCCTACACCGCTCTTGGCGCTGGACGTCCACCTGGGTTCGATGCCCGGCGCGCCGGGTGCAAAGTCCTTCGTTTCGGACACCAGAACCTCCTTGGCAGCGGAAGCGACCTGCTCAGGCGCGGGGCTTCGCCTCGCTCCATTCCAGAACCACCTTGATCTCGTCCGCCCCGTGATGCTGCAGGGCGCCCGGGAAGTCATCGTAAGCATGCCTGTGGGTGATCAGGCCCTCCACGTGGCGGCCCCACTTGAGGCGGGCCCGGTCGAGGTCGCCCACGGCGGCCTGGAAATGGTCCCGGGCCGCGTTCACGCTGCCCACCATGGCCTGGTTGCCCAGCACCAGCGCCCGGATGAGACCGGCCCCGTCAAGCTGGATGGGCCGGTCGCCTCCCGGCACACCCGTGAGCACGTAGACACCGTTCACCGCCAGGGCGTCCAAAAGATCGAATTCGAGCGAGGGGATGCCCGTCGCCTCCAGGACCAGGTCCATGGGGCCCAACGCGTCGTCCACCTTGTCGGCCGGGACTGTGCGGCCGTCCACGTAGCGCCCGCCGATGCCCGCCAGCCAGACGGGGCGGGCGCTGTCCTCGTCCACGATGTCCAGACCGTACACTTCGGCGCCCCTCAGCCTGAGGGCGAGGGCGGACAGGAGCCCGATGGGGCCCAGCCCGGCCACCATACAGCGCCGGCCGAAGAGCCAGTTCGGGGTGGCCGAGGCGTCCGGCAGGCGGGCCGTCTGCACGCGGACCGCCTCGTCCACGGCCTTTTCGGCCACCGAGAGGGGCTCTGCAAGAACGCCCACGGCCTCAAGTTCGTCGGGCACGCGGACCACGTACTGTTCGTCGTCCACCACGAAGGCCGTCTGGTAGCCGTCCAGGCCCTTGATGCCGCGCTCGAGGTAGTCCCCCGACCGGCACATGTCCGAGCGGTTCATGATGCAGGGCAGGCACTTGCCGCACCCTCGCCGGACG
>Ga0315540_10001908_pt1 | contig 11806 bp, 21 predicted proteins | sample SalMarSW160110MG_FD_203677 | JGI IMG/M metagenome (GOLD analysis project Ga0315540, IMG submission 203677) | Salt marsh sediment microbial communities from the Plum Island Ecosystem LTER, Massachusetts, United States - Salt Marsh Sediment SW1601-10 ... | reverse complement strand
TTCGGCGAGTTCGGGCTCATGGCGATGCAGGCGGCGTGGGTGACGAGCCGCCAGATCGAGGCCGCCCGTGTCGCGATCACGCGCACGATCAAGCGCGGCGGCAAGGTCTGGATCCGGGTCTTCCCGGACAAGCCGGTCACGAAGAAGCCGGCCGAGACGCGAATGGGCAAGGGCAAGGGCGCTCCCGAGTTCTGGGTCGCCGTGATCAAGCCGGGCCGCGTGCTGTTCGAGATCGAGGGCATCTCGCGGGACCTCGCGCGCTCCGCCTTCGACCTCGGCGCCTCGAAGCTGCCGATCCGCACGCGCTTCGTCGAGCGCGGCGAGCTGGGAGGAGAGTGACATGCCTCACGTCAAGCCGAGCGCCATCCGCGACATGACCGCGGACGAGATCCGCACCCGCGTGGCCGAGTTGCGCGAGGACCTGTTCAACCTCCGCTTCCGGAACACGATGAAGCAGCTCGACAACCCGCTGAAGATCCGCGAGAGCCGTCGGGAAATGGCGCGACTTCTCACGGTCCTGAAGGAGAAGGAGCGCGCGACCGCGAAGTGACGCGGCGCGACCCGGAGACGACGACATGACGACGGAAACGACGGTTCGAAACCGCAGGAAGACGCGCATCGGCAAGGTCGTGAGCGACCGGATGGACAAGACGGTCGTCGTGACCATCGAGCGGCTCGTGAAGCACCAGACGTACGGGCGCTACGTTCGCCGGCGCGCGAAGTTCAAGGTCCACGACGAGAACAACGAATGCCGCATCGGTGACTGGATCCGGTTCATGGAGACCCGCCCGATCTCGAAGGACAAGCGCTGGCGGTTCGTCGAGTTCGTCGAGCGGGCGAAGTGACGCCGCGGGGAGAGTGACATGATCCAGCTCAGAACCATGGTCACCGTGGCGGACAACTCGGGCGCGAAGCGCGCCCAGTGCATCAAGGTGCTCGGCGGCCATCACAAGCGCTACGGGCGGCTCGGCGACATCGTCGTCGTGTCGGTCAAGGACGCGATTCCCGGCGCCCAGGTGAAAAAGGGCGACGTCGCGAAGGCGGTCGTCGTGCGCGCGGTCAAGGAGATGCGACGCAAGGACGGCTCCTACATCCGGTTCGACGAGAACGCCGTCGTGCTGATCAACAACGAAAAGGAGCCGCGCGGAACCCGAATCTTCGGACCGGTCGCGCGGGAGCTTCGCGAGAAGCAGTTCATGAAGATCATCTCGCTGGCTCCGGAGGTGATCTGATGGGACTCAAGCTCCGCAAGGGCGACACGGTGATCGTGGTCGCCGGTGACGACAAGGGGAAGACCGGCCGCATCCTCCAGGTGCTCGCCGAGAAGAACCGCGTCGTGGTGGAGAAGGTGAACTTCGTCAAGCGCCACACCAAGCCGCGCGGTCAGGGACAGCAGGGCGGCATCCTCGAGAAGGAGGCGCCGGTCGCGATGTCGAACGTCATGCTCTACGACCCGAAGGCGGGCAAGGGCGTGCGCGTCGGCACGCGGAAGACGAGGGACGGCAAGCGCGAGCGCATCTCCCGGGCGACGGGGGAGGCGGTCGGCAAGGCCGAGTAACGACATCACGCGCGGCCTGCGGGCCGCGCATCGAACCCGCCCCCGGGCGGGGCCGCCGCTTCCCAGGCACCAGGGTCGCGGGAACGGCGGGGCAGGGACCCTGGAGAGTCGGAAGACATGGCGGAGAAGAAGAAGAAGGCGGACAGCGGCAAGGGCGGTAAGGGCGGCAAGCCCGAATCGAAGGGCCCGCGCGTCTCGCTCGGCTACGACGCGGTCGAGGGCCGGCCGGAGGGCCTGAAGGAAAGGCCGCGCTACGCGGTTCACTACCAGGAAAAGGTCGTGAAGCCGCTCATGGAGAAGTTCGGCTACGCGAGCGTCATGCAGGCGCCGAGGCTCGTGAAGATCGTGGTCAACATGGGCGTCGGCGACGCGGTCGTCGACGTGAAGAACATGGACGCCGCGGTCGGCGAGCTGGCCCAGATCACCGGTCAGCGACCCTCGGTCCGCAAGGCGAAGAAGGCGATCTCGAATTTCAAGCTGCGCGCGGGCATGCCCGTCGGCGCCATGGTGACCCTCCGAGGCGCGCGCATGTTCGAGTTCTACGACCGCCTCGTCAACGTCGCCGTGCCCCGCATCCGTGACTTCCGCGGCCTTTCGCCGCGCTCGTTCGACGGGCGGGGGAACTACTCCGTGGGCTTCACCGAGCAGATCATCTTCCCCGAGATCAACATCGAGAAGATCGCGAAGGTCCGCGGCATGGACGTGACGATCGTCACGACCGCGAGCACCGACGAGGAAGGTCGCGAGCTGCTGCGCCTCATGAACATGCCCTTCCGTCAGCGCTGAAGGACGAGGAGAACGATCCGTGGCCAAGAAGTCGATTGTCGAGAAGTGGAAGCGGGCCCCGAAGTTCAAGGTGCGCGGCTACAACCGCTGCCATCGCTGCGGCCGTCCGCGGGCGTTCTTGAGGGACTTCGGCCTCTGTCGCATCTGTTTCCGGGAGCTCGCGCTCAGCGGGCAGATTCCGGGAGTCGTGAAGGCCAGCTGGTAGCGGTCGCGACAGGGGCCGAAGCCCCAAGAACTGTCTTCTGGATGAGAAACAGGGAAGCCTCCGGTTTCCCGGCCTTTGGGCCAAGAAGGTCAACCCAGTCCGAATCAGGCTGCAGCGGGCGCGCTCGCCCGGCTGGACGCTGGTTCCGGGAGGTTCTGAATGTCGGTCAGTGATCCCGTGGCGGATTTCCTCACCTGCATCCGCAACGCCATCGGCGCGAAGCACCGCAAGGTGGACGTGCCGGCGTCGCGAATGAAGACGGAGATCGCCAAGGTGCTGCTGCGCGAGCGGTTCATCAACAACTTCAAGACGATCGAGGACTCCCGCCAGGGCGTCCTGCGCCTGTACCTCAAGTACACGAACGACGAGACGAGCGTGATCACGGACCTCAAGCGCGTGAGCAAGCCGGGCCGTCGGGTGTACGTCGGGAAGGCCCGCGTCCCGCGCGTCATGGGCGGGCTGGGCGTCTCGGTGCTGTCCACGTCCCGCGGGCTGATGACGGACCGCGAGGCCCGCGATGCGGGTCTCGGCGGCGAAGTCGTTTGCCAGGTCTGGTAGGAGGGCGACATGTCGAGAATGGGTAAGCGGCCCGTCGCCATCCCGAACGGGGTCACCGTGACGGTGGACGGCGAGACGGTCCGCGTGAAGGGCCCGAAGAGCGAGCTCCTGCACCCGGTGCTCGCGGGGACGTCGGTGAAGGTCGAGGGCGCCGAGGTCGTGGTGAGCGCCGAGAAGATCACGCGCAACCCGGCCTTCGGAACCATGCGCGCGAAGATCGCGAACATGGTCACGGGCGTCACGACGGGCTTCACCAAGACGCTCGAGATCGTCGGAACCGGCTACCGCGCGCAGCTGGAGGGGAAGAAGCTCGTGCTCCAGATCGGCTTCTCCCACCCGGTGGAGTTCACGCCGCCGGCCGGCATCACGATCAACGTCGAGTCGCCGACCCGCGTTTCGGTGAGCGGCGCCGACAAGTGCCTGGTCGGGCAGGTCGCGGCCGACATCCGTGGCTTCCGTCCGCCGGAGCCGTACAAGGGCAAGGGCATCAAGTACGAAGGCGAGTACATCCGTCGCAAGGCCGGCAAGGCTGCGGGGTCTGCATAACATGAGCGGTCACCACAACAAGAACGAGCGTCGCCAGCTCCGTCGCTACCGCATCCGCAACAAGGTGTCGGGGAGCGCGGTGCGGCCGCGGCTGTCCGTGTTCCGCAGCGCGGAGCACATCTACGCCCAGATCATCGACGACACGACCGGCAAGACCCTCACGCAGGCGTCCAGCCGCGAGGACGTGAAGTCGTTCGTCGAAGGCAAGGGCAAGGTCGGAGTCAGCACGGCGGTCGGCAAGCTACTCGCGCAGCGCGCGAAGGAGAAGTCCATCACCCAGGTGGCCTTCGATCGCGGCGGATACCTCTACCACGGGCGCGTGAAGGCGCTCGCCGACGGCGCGCGCGCCGGCGGTCTCAACTTCTAGGAGGCGCGGACATGGCGGGACCTATGCGTGAGCGCCGTCAGTCGCGCGATCAGGAGGCGCCGAAGTCGGAGTTCCAGGAGCGCGTCATCAACGTGAACCGCTGCGCCAAGGTGGTGAAGGGCGGCCGCCGGTTCTCGTTCAACGCGATCGTGGCCCTCGGCGACCAGAACGGGCGCGTCGGTGTCGGCCTCGGCAAGGCCAACGAAGTGGCGGACGCCATCCGCAAGGCGGGCGAGTCCGCGAAGAAGAACATGTTCCGCGTGCCGGTCACGAAGCACGGCTCGATCCCGCACGTCGTGCTCGGGCACTTCGGCGCGGGCGAGGTCATGCTGAAGCCGGCTTCGCCGGGTACCGGCGTCATCGCCGGTGGCGGCGTGCGTGCGGTGCTCGAGGTGGCGGGCGTGCAGAACGTGCTCACGAAGTGCCTCGGCTCACGCAACCCGCACAACCTCGTCAAGGCGACGGTGGACGGCCTCAAGCAGCTCCGTCGCGCGTCGGACGTGGCGACGATGCGGGGCCGCTCGGTCGCGGAGCTGTTCGGGAAGGAAGCGCCCAATGGCTCGTAGGCTCAAGGTGACGCAGGTGAAGAGCGCCAGCGGCCACCCGAAGGTCCAGGGGCTGACGATCCGCGCGCTCGGCATCCGCAAGCTGAACCACACCGTGGAACACGACGACACGCCCCAGATCCGGGGCATGGTCTTCAAGGTCCGCCACCTCGTGAAGGTGGAGGAGCTCAACTAGGTGGCGAACATGCGACTCGGAACGATTCGGCCCGCGGCGGGCGCGACGAAGTCCCCGAAGCGGCGCGGCAAGGGCGCGGCGACGGGCCTCGGCGGGACGGCCGGCAAGGGCCACAAGGGCCACAAGGCCCGCGCGGGCGGCAAGATCCCGGTCTGGTTCGAAGGCGGACAGATGCCGATCCAGCGCCGCCTGCCGAAGCGCGGCTTCCTCAATCCCGGACGCGTCGAGTACCACGTCGTCAGCGTCGGCAAGCTCGCCGATGCCCCGGCGGGCACCGTCGTGGACGCGGCCTGGCTCAGGGGGCGCCGCCTTGTACGCCGTCCCGGACCGATCAAGCTGCTGGCTGGCGGCGACCTCAAGGTCGCGCTGACGGTGAAAGTGGACGCGGTGAGCGAGGCCGCCCGCAAGGCGGTCGAGGCCGCCGGCGGCACGGTCGAGACCCCGAACCCGAAGGCCTGAGCGAACCATGCTCGAGAAGCTCCGCAACATATTCCTGATTCCCGAGTTGCGCCGGCGGATCCTCTTCACGCTGGGGCTGTTCGTGGTGTACCGCTTCGGCGAGCACATCCCGACGCCCGGTGTGAACGTCGAGGCGCTGCTGGCCGCGTTCCGGTCGCAGGCGAATACGCTGTTCGGCCTGTACGACATGTTCGTCGGCCGGGCGTTCTCGCGCGCGACGATCTTCGCGCTCGGAATCATGCCGTACATCTCCGCCTCGATCATCCTGCAGCTCCTCGGCGCGGTCGTGCCGTATTTCGAGAAGCTCCGCAAGGAGGGCGAGGAAGGCCAGAAGAAGATCACGCAGTACACGCGCTACGGCACCGTCCTCATCTCGATCGTGCAGTCGCTCGCCTACGCGATCTTCCTGCAGAACCTGGGCGAGTCCCAGGGCCTGCGCGTCGTCCCGGACCCGGGCTTCGGATTCTTCTTCTCGACGATGATCACCCAGACCGCCGGCACGATCCTCGTGATGTGGCTGGGCGAGAAGATCACCGAGTTCGGCATCGGGAACGGCATCTCGCTCATCATCTTCGTGAACATCATCGGCGGTATGCCCAACGCGGTGGCCGCGAGCTACGACAGCTTCCGCGGCGGCAGCCTGAACCTGCTGCAGATCGCGGCCATGCTGGCGATCATGATCGCGGTCGTCGCGGCGGTGATCGTCATGACGCAGGCCACGCGCAAGATCCCGGTGCAGTACGCGAAGCGCATGGTGGGCCGGCGCCAGTACGGCGGGCAGAGCACGCACATCCCGCTGCGCGTCAACACGGCCGGCGTGATCCCGATCATCTTCGCGTCGTCCATCATGGTGCTGCCGACGACGGTCGCGGGGTTCTTCCCGCCCGAGAGCCCGCTCGCAACGATGGGGCAGTGGTTCACGCGCCAGAGCTGGCTCTTCAACATCGTCTACGGCGTCATCATCATCTTCTTCACGTACTTCTACACCGCGGTCGTCCTGAACCCGAACGAGCTCGCGGAGAACATGCGTAAGTACGGCGGCTTCATCCCGGGCATCCGTCCGGGCCGCAAGACCGCCGAGTACATCGACCGGGTGCTGTCGCGGATCACCTTCCCGGGCGCGGTCTTCCTCGCCCTGGTCGCAGTGGTGCCCGACCTGCTCCTCGGTTACTTCAACGTGCCCGCACTGGCTTTCGGCGGCACGAGCGTCCTGATCGTGGTCGGTGTCGCGCTCGACACGCTGCAGCAGGTGGAATCGCACCTGCTGATGCGCCACTACGAGGGGTTCGTCAAACGCAGCCGCATTCGCGGCGGTCGGAGAATGTAGAGATGCGCCTCGTCCTGCTGGGGCCGCCCGGCGTGGGCAAGGGAACACAGGGGCGACGGCTCGCGACGGAACGCGGGTGGGCGCTCATCTCGACGGGGGACATGCTCCGCGACGCGGTCGCGCGGCAGACCCCGCTCGGGAAGCAGGCGAAGCAGATCATGGACGCAGGGCAGTTGGTGCCCGACGACGTGATGGTCGGGTTGGTTCGGGAGCGCACGAGCGAGGCGGACACCCGCGAGGGGTTCGTGCTCGACGGCTTCCCGAGGACGGTTCCGCAGGCGGACGCGCTGGGCGCGATGCTCGCGGAGCGGTCGCAGGAGCTGGATCTGGCAGTGCTGCTGCAGGCGCCGGACGAGGAGCTCGTCCGACGGCTCAGCAGCCGGTGGGAGTGTCCGGTGTGCCGGCGGGTCTACAACTCGCTGTCGGCGCCCGCGAAGGACGGACGTCACTGTGACGACCATCCGGGAACGGGGCTGCGGCAGCGCGAGGACGACTCGGAGGCGACGGTCCGCAGGCGGCTGGAGGTCTACCGGCGGCAGACGGCGCCGCTGGTCGAGTACTACCGGAGCCGGGGCCGGCTGAGGGAAGTGACGGGAATCGGGGCTCTCGACGAGGTCTACGGGGCGCTGGCACTGGCCGTCGCAGGCTGAGCGGAGAGCAACATGGTGTATACGAGAAGTCGGGAGGAGATCGAGAAGATCCGCGTCTCGGCGCAGCTCGTGGCGATGACGCTCCGCGAGCTGGGCCGGGCGGCGAAGCCGGGGGTCACGACCGCCGAGCTGGACCGCCTCGCGGAGGAGTTCATCCGGGATCACGGCGGCCGGCCGGCGTTCAAGGGCTACCGCGGCTTTCCGGCTTCGATCTGCCCCTCGGTGAACGAGGAAGTGGTCCACGGGATTCCGGGCCCGCGCGAGCTTCGCGAGGGCGACATCGTCGGGGTCGACGTGGGTGTCGAGAAGGACGGGTACTACGGCGACGCGGCGCGCACCTTCGCGGTGGGCGACGTGAGCGACGAAGCCCGGAAGTTGATGGAAGTGACGCGCGACTCGCTCCTGGAGGGCATCGCGCAGGTCCGCCCGGGGAACCGGGTGGGCGACATCTCGAACGCGGTGCAGGCCCACGTGGAAGGGCACGGTTACTCGATCGTGCGCGCGCTCGTGGGGCACGGCATCGGGCGAGAGATGCACGAAGAACCGGCGGTGCCGAACTTCGGACCGGCGGGACGGGGACCGCGGCTCATGACCGGCCTGGTGCTGGCGATCGAGCCGATGGTCAACGCCGGCGGATTCGAAGTGGTCACGAGGCCGGACGGGTGGACGGTGGCGACGAAGGACGGGCGGTTGAGCGCCCACTTCGAGCACACGGTGGCGGTGGGTGCGGACGGTCCCGAGATCCTCTCGGAGTTGGCCGGCGAGTGAGAGAACAGAGGGCTTCCTTGGCGAAAGAAGAAGGCATCCAGGTCGAAGGCACCGTGGTCGAGGCGCTCCCGAACGCGACGTTCCGCGTGGAGCTCGAAAACGGCCACCGGCTGCTGGCCCACATCTCGGGCAAGATGAGGATGCATTTCATCAAGATCCTGCCGGGCGACAAGGTCACGGTGGAGCTGTCCCCGTACGACCTGACCCGCGGCCGGATCGTCTATCGGTACAAGTAGGCGCCGTCACGCGCCGCGCGGAGCTTCCGCGCCGTGCGCACGGTACCGGGCGGTGGCGACGAGCCTCCGCGCAGTCGGGGAACCCCGCGTCGCCGGTGCGCCGCGGGCCCCAGGAGATCCGCGATGAAGGTTCGTGCGTCCGTGAAGAAGATCTGCGAGCACTGCAAGGTAGTGCGTCGCAAGGGTGTGATCCGAGTGATCTGCAGCCGCAATCCGCGGCACAAGCAGCGTCAGGGCTGAAGGAGGAGTTCGGTGGCTCGTATTGCTGGAATCGATCTCCCGACCGAGAAGCGCATCGTCGTCGCGCTGACTTACATCTATGGCATCGGTCCGACGACCGCGAAGAAGCTCCTCGCGTCCGCCGGCGTGAGCGCGGACACCCGCGTGAAGAACCTCAGCGACGAGGACGCGGGCAAGCTGCGGAGCCTCATCGAGCGCGAGTACAAGGTCGAAGGCGCGCTGCGCAGCGAAATGGCGATGAACGTCAAGCGCCTGATGGACATCGGCGCCTATCGCGGGCTGCGTCACCGCCGCAACCTGCCGGTTCGCGGCCAGCGCACCAAGACGAACGCGCGCACGCGCAAGGGTCCCAAGAAGACCGCGGGCCGGGTCACGAAGAAGGCCGTGCCCGGCAAGAAGGGTTGATTCGGCGGCGCGCCTGAGCGCGTCCAGCCAGGAGGTTTCGAGTGGCGGATGTCAAGAAGTCCAAGAAGCGCGACCGGAAGGTGGGCACGAACGGTGTCGCCCACCTGCGTGCGAGCTTCAACAACACCATCATCACCATCACCGACACGGACGGAAACGTCATCAGCTGGGCCAGCGCGGGCAAGGTGGGCTTCAAGGGCTCGCGCAAGAGCACGCCGTTCGCGGCCCAGGTGGCGGCCGAGAACTCGGCGCGGGAGGCCGTCAACATGGGCCTCAAGCGCGTCGAGGTGTGGGTCAAGGGCCCCGGCGCCGGCCGTGAAGCGGCGATCCGTTCACTGCAGGCGGCGGGCCTCGAGATCTCCGCGATCAAGGACGTCACCCCCATTCCGCACAACGGCTGCCGTCCGCCCAAGCGGCGCCGCGTCTAGGAGAATCCGAGCATGGCGGTCTATCACGACGCACGGTGCCGGCTGTGCCGGCGCGAGGGCATGAAGCTCTTCCTGAAGGGCTCCCGCTGCTTCACCGACAAGTGCGCCTTCGAGAAGCGCGGCTACGCCCCGGGCGAGCACGGCAAGAGCCGGCGCGCCAAGGAGACGAACTACGGCCAGCAGCTTCGCGAGAAGCAGAAGGCGCGCCGCATCTACGGACTGCTCGAGCGGCAGTTCCGGCACACGTTCGCCAAGGCCATCGAGACCAAGGGCGTGACGGGCGAGGTGCTGCTCCAGATGCTGGAGCGCCGGCTCGACAACGTCGTCTTCCGCCTCGGCTTCGCGCCGTCGCGGAGCGCCGCGCGACAGCTCGTGCGGCATCGTCACTTCGCCGTGAACGGCCGTACCGTGGACATCCCGTCCTTCCAGGTCCGTGCCGGGGACGAGGTGCAGGTCCGCGAGAAGAGCCGTGACCTCGTCGTCATCAAGAGCTCGCTCGATGCCCGAAAGGGCCAGGGCGTCCCGGACTGGGTCGACCTCAACACCGACAGGTTCTCCGGGCGGATCCTCAACATCCCGACCCGCGCCTCGATCGGCGTGCCCATCAACGAACAGCTGATCGTCGAGCTCTACTCGAAGTAACGATCCGCCTTCTCCCAACGGGAGGCTGCCCGATGAAGTGGAAGAATCTGCAGATGCCCAAGCAGCTCACGCCGGATCCGGAGAACACCGACCGGTACGGCAAGTTCACCCTCGAGCCCCTCGAGCGCGGCTTCGGTGCGACGCTGGGGAACGCGCTCCGGCGCGCGCTGCTCTCGTCGCTCCAGGGCGCCGCGATCACGGCCGTGCGGATCGACGGTGTGCTGCACGAGTTCTCGACGCTGCCGGGCGTCATCGAGGACGTGACCGAGATCGTCCTCAACCTCAAGCAGGTGCGCCTGAAGTTGTTCGGCGACGGCCCCAAGAAGGGCGTCTTCGAGATGAACGGGCGCGGCGAGGTGAAGGCCGGCAACCTCCAGGTCGACCCGGAAGTGCAGGTGCTCAACCCCGACCTGCACGTCGCGACGCTGAACCGCGACGGCGACCTGCGGATGGAGGTCGAGATCAACGGCGGGCGCGGCTACGTGTCCGCGGACCAGCACTCGCAGACGGACCGCCCCATCGGCGTGATCCCGATCGACTCGCTGTTCTCGCCGGTGACGAAGGTCAACTACACGGTCGAGGCCACGCGCCTGGGCCAGCGCATCGACTACGACAAGCTCACCCTCGAAGTGTGGACGGACGGCAGCATCCTGCCGCACGACGCCGTCGCCATGGCGGCGAAGATCCTCCGCGACCACTTCAGCCTGCTCATCAACTTCGAAGAGGAGCCGGTCCAGGAGGAGGAGCAGTCGGTGGATCCCGAGATCGACCGGATCCGCAAGCAGCTCGACAAGAGCGTCGAGGAGCTGGAACTGTCGGTGCGTTCGAGCAACTGCCTCCGCGCGGCCGAGATCAAGACGATCGGCGAGCTCGTCCAGAAGGGCGAGGCGGAGATGCTCAAGTTCCGGAACTTCGGCCGCAAGTCGCTGAAGGAGATCCAGGACATTCTCGGCGAGATGGGCCTGCATTTCGGCATGGACATCAGCCGCTACTACGAAGCGAAGTCGCCGGCCAAGGCGGAGGTCTGACCGCCGGCCGCCGACGCGGCCCGGGCGCCCCGCAGGACCCGAGAGGACAGGGCAGCAAATGAGACACCGCAAGGACCATCGCAAGCTGAGCCGGACGCACGAGCACCGGCGGGCGCTGCTGCGGAACCTGGTCACGGCGCTCTTCCAGCACGAGCGCATCCAGACCACCGTGGCGAAGGCCAAGGAAGCCCGGCGGCTCGCCGAGCGCATGATCACGTTCGCGAAGGCCGGCGACGTCGCCGCGCGGCGCCACGTCTCGCGCTTCGTGATCCAGCCCGCCGTCGTGGCGAAGCTGTTCGACACGATCGCGCCGTGGTACTCCGAGCGGAACGGCGGGTACACGCGCATCATCCGCATCGGGCACCGGCTCGGCGACGCCGGCGAGACCGCCTACCTCGAGCTGGTCAAGTCGGCCGAGCAGAAGGAGAAGGAGCGGCAGGTGCGCATCGCGGCGGCGGAGGCGAAGGCCCTGGCCGAGAGCGGCGAGAAGCCCGACAAGAAGAAGGCCAAGGCCGAGGCCGAGGAGTCGGACGAGGCCCCGGCGGCCGAGACCAAGCCGAAGCGGGGCGCCAAGAAAGAGAAGGTGGGCGCCGGCACCGGCGGCGGCGGCACGAAGCAGCGTCGCACGCAGCGGAAGGTCGGAGGCTGAAGCCGGAGGGCCGACCGGCCGATTCCTGATGATGTGCCGCGGGCGGGAGGGAGACCTTCCGCCCGCGATGCTTGACGCCGCGATCGCATCGACGCGAGCCGATCCACCCCGGGGAAGCGCCCGTGCAGCACGATCCCGCCCGATCCTGGTCCCGAGAGACGCTCCATCGCGCCGCCGCGCGCACGGCGGCGCTGGCCCTGCTGCTCGCCGTCG
>Ga0315540_10001904_pt1 | contig 11812 bp, 9 predicted proteins | sample SalMarSW160110MG_FD_203677 | JGI IMG/M metagenome (GOLD analysis project Ga0315540, IMG submission 203677) | Salt marsh sediment microbial communities from the Plum Island Ecosystem LTER, Massachusetts, United States - Salt Marsh Sediment SW1601-10 ... | reverse complement strand
TCGCCCGACCGCCTCGCGCAGGCTCTCGAGGTCGGACCACGCCAGCCCGAGCGCGACTCCGAGCTCGTCGACCACCACCGTCGGACACAGCCCATCCGCGCGGTCCGAGACCAGCGGCGCGGCGAGCGCTTCGGCGAGGCCGAGCCGGCCGGTGTAGAGCGCCATCCCGACCTGGGCATCGGCACCGAGGCGGTCGATCGCCGCGACCTCGTCGGTGGTCGTGACCCCGCCCGCCACGGTGACGTGGGCGCCGCCCGCGGCTGCGACCACGGCGCGGACGGCGTCGAGGTCGATCCCGCCGAGGCGGCCCTCGCGCTCGACGAAGGTGACCAGAAAGCCGCCGACCAGGTCGCGCAGGGCGGCGATCCTGTCGAGCATGCGTTCGCCGGTTCCGGTGCGCCAGCCCTCGACGACGACCTCGCCGTCGACCCCGTCGACCGCCGCGATCACCCGCTCGCGAGGCAGCTCGGAGAGCACATCGGGCCGAGCCGCGGTGCCGAGGATGACCCGCTCGGCGCCGCGGTCGAGCCACTCAAGGGCGGACTGCACCGAACGGATCCCGCCGCCGACCCGGCAAGGGTGGCGGCGCACAAGGGCGGCGACCGTATCTGAGTTCGAGCCGCGTCCGAGCGCCGCGTCGAGGTCGATCACCGCGAGGTCGCCCACCACTGCAAACCGGGCAGCAACCTCGACCGGGTCACCGCCGTCGAGGGCCGTCCCGCGACCGCCGACGAGCTGCACCGCGCGGCCGTCCATGAGGTCGATCGAGGGCACGATCACCGTCTCACCTCCGCTCCCAGCGCCTGAAGGCGCGCCTTCAGCTCCGCCACCGTGGTGTGGCCGTCATGCAGAATCGAGGCCGCAAGCACGGCGTCGGCGCCGGCGCCGAGGGCCGCCGCCATGTGCTCTGGGGTCCGGGCGCCGCCGGAGGCGACGATCGGAACCGTCACCGCACCAGCGATCGTCGCGATCAGCTCGAGGTCGTAACCTTCGCCGGTGCCGTCGCGGTCCCAGCTGGTGAGCAGGATCTCGCCGGCGCCGCGGCCGGTGGCCTCGCGTGCCCACTCGACGGCGTCGCGCTCTGCGCGCTCGCGGCCCGAGCGGACCATGACCTCCCAGCCGCCGCAGCGCCTCGCGGCGTCGAGGGCGAGCACCGTGCACTGACACCCGAAGCGCTCGGCGAGCTCCCCAAGCAGGCCGGGGCGGGCGACCGCGGCGGTGTTGACGCCGACCTTGTCGGCACCGGCTTCGAGCAGTGCGGCGGCATCGGCCACCGCGCGGACCCCACCGCCCACGGTGAGCGGGATCGGCAGCACCCGGCGCACCGCAGCGACGGTGGCGAGCGCGTGACCGCGCCCCTCGGGCGTCGCGCTGACGTCGAGCAGCACGAGCTCATCGGCGCCCTGGTCGGCGTAGACGGCAGCACGCTCGACCGGGTCCCCAGCGTCGCGCAGGCCCTGGAAGCGGACGCCCTTGACGACCCGCCCACCATCGACGTCGAGGCACGGGATCACGCGGCGCATCAGCACAGCGACGCCTCCAGCCAGCGCTCGAGCAGGGCCGCGCCCCAGGCACCGGACAGCTCGGGGTGGAACTGGCACGCAAGCACCGCCCCGCGCTCGAGCGCACCGACGAATCGTCCGCCGTGGTCGCTCCACGCGACCGACCAGCCCTCAGGCGCGGAGTCGAGCTTGTAGGAGTTCGCGAAGTAGGCGGCGCCGTCGCAGAGCAGGCGGCAGCCGGGGTCGGCCTCGACCCGATTCCAACCCAGCTGCGGCACGACCACACCGTCCGGAAAACGCGTCACGCGCCCGGGGATGACCCCGAAGCCGGCGACGCCGGCGCTCTCGTCGGACCCTGATGCGAGCACCTGGAGGCCGAGGCAGATCGCGAGGGTCGGCCTGCCCGCGGCGATCCGCTCAGTGAGCGCTTCGACAAGACCGAGCCCGACGAGCCGCGCCATCACCGCTCCGAAGGCGCCGACACCCGGCAGCACCAGACGCTCGACCCGCGCGACCGCCACGGCATCGTCGACCAAGCGTGGCATCCGGCCGGCGCGCTCGAGGGCCGCGACCACCGAGGCCAGGTTGGCCGAGCCGGTGCGCACGACACAAACCTCGTGCGTCACGCGAGGATCCCCTTGGTGGACGGGATCCGGGTGTACTCGGCGCGTGCCAGCGCCTGCCGCAGCGCGAGGGCGAGGGCCTTGAAGGCGGCCTCGGCGCGGTGGTGGTCGTTGGCGCCGCGCTCGACGTCGACGTGGACCGCGGCGCCGAGCGCGATCGCAAGAGAGCGCAGCACGTGCGCGACGTTCTCCGCAGCGAGCTGACCCAGGTGCTCGCGCTCGAGGCCCAGGTTCACCTCCGGCCACGGCCGCCCGGAGAGGTCGACCACCGCCCGGGCGAGCGCCTCGTCGAGCGGCGCGAACGCCCAGCCGAAGCGGGTGAGCCCGCGGCGGTCGCCGGCCGCGGTGCGGACCGCATCCCCCAGAGCGAGCGCGCAGTCCTCGGCGGTGTGGTGGTCGTCGACCTCGAGGTCGCCCTCGCAGGTGAGGTCGAGATCCCATCCCGCGTGGAAGGCGAGCGCCGTGAGCATGTGATCGAGGAAGCCGATCCCGGTCGTCACCCGCACCTCGCCCGCGCCGTCGAGCTCGACGACGAGGCGGATCCGGGTCTCCTTCGTGGTCCGTTCCACTGTGGCCTGGCGCGAGGTCATGGCAGCACCTCCAGTAGCTCATCGACGCGGTCGAGCACGCGTGCCGCGCCCGCCGCGAGGAGCACGGTCCGGGCGCGCTCGGGATCGTCCCCGGGCGCAACGACTCCGATCGGAACAGCCCCCGCACCGCGCGCCGCGACGAGGTCGTCGGGTGTGTCGCCGAGCATCCAGGCCGAGGCCGCGCCGAGGCGCTCAAGGGCGAGGCGGACGGGCCCCGGGTCGGGCTTGGAGGCCGCGTCCTCCATCGTCACCAGCACGGTGAAGAGGTCGCGGATTCCCTGCTCGGCGAGAAAGCGCTCGGCGTCCGCGAGCGGCCGCCCGGTGACCACGGCCAGCGGCCATCTCGCCGCGAGGCCCTCGAGCAGCTCGCGGGTCACGGTCGCGCGCTCGGTCTCGCGCAGGCCCGGCCGGCCGTTCGCGCCCTGGTACAGGGCCTCGAAGCGGGTCGCGACCTCGTCGAGCGACGCCTCGACTCCGCGTGCGGCGAGCAGCCGGCGGGTCACCACCCAGTCGTTGTTGGCGTTGCCGGCGGCCTTGACCGCCACGATGTCGTCGCGGCTCACCGCGACCCCGAACGCCGCCGCGGTGGCGACGATCGCCGCCCGATAGGAGCCCGAAACGTCGGCCAGCACACCGTCGAGGTCGAACAACAGAGCCTCGGGTGCGAGCGCCGCCTCGAGCGAGCGCTCGAGGCGGCGCTCGATCGCCTCGTCGCCCGGGACCGTGATCCGCAGCCAGCCGGCGAGCTCCGCGCTGCCGGCGAAGGCGCGCACCGCGATCCCGAGCGCGGCGAGGGCGTCGCGGACGCCGATCGCGTCGGGCACACGCACCAGCACGAAGTTACCTTCGCTCGGCAGCGGCTCGCCGCCGAGCTCGGCGAGCAACGCGGAGAGACGAGCCCGCTGCTCGCGGACCGCCTCGACGTGGCCGGGACGCAGCTCCGGAGCGTGGTCGAGCAGCCAGTCCGCCGCGGCCAGCGAGGCCGCGCTCACCGAGTAGGGCTGCCCAACCGAGCGCAGCCAGCGCACCACCCGCGGGTCGCCGGCGACCCAGCCGACGCGCAGACCGGCGGCGCCACGCGCCTTGGAGAAGGTCCGGAAGACGAGCACGTTGGGACGCTCGAGCGAAGCCGCGGTGAGATCCTCGGCGGCGAACTCGACATAGGCGTGATCGAGCAGGACGAGGGAACGCGGCAGCGCGTCGGCGAGGCGCTCGAAGGCCGCGCGAGAGATCACCGAGCCGGTCGGGTTGTTAGGGCTGACCACGGCGACGAGGGCGGTCCGTTCGGTGGCCGCGGCGAGCGCCTCGTCGACCGGCCACTCGCCCCGCCACCACGGCAGCTCGAACACCTCGGCGCCGGCGAGGCGGGCGTAGCGCGGCAGCATCGCGAAGCTCGGGGTGGTCAGGATCGCCTCGCGGCCCGGTCCGCACACGGCACGGATCGCGCGCTCGAGGGCGTCGTCGGCGCCGGCCGCAACCAGCACGGCCGCCGGGTCGACGCCGAGCCGCACCGCGATCCGGGCTTCGAGCGCCGTAGCGGACGGGTAGCGGTGCAGCGAGGCGGCCCCGGCGAGCACCGCGGCGAGGCCATCGGGGGCGCACGGACCCTCGTTTGCGTCGAGGAAAACGTCGATCTCGGCCGGCGGCCGGCCCGGGCTGTATGGCTCGAGCCCCGCCACCACCGGGTTCGGCACGACGAGAAGCGGCCGCGCGCTCACCGGCCCCCTCCCCATGAGAGACCACCAAGACACCAAGACACCAAGACGGACTCTCTGGACAGAAATCCACGGCTGCGATGCGGCTTGCCTGAAACAGCACTCGGAATGTCGTGCACGTACTTGTGAGGAACCACAGACCCAATGGGGCCTGATGACCTGACGTGCTGAGCTCGAATCTTCTCCCGGATGGGAGGGGGGCTTGGTGTCGTGGTGTCTTTGTGGTTCATTCCTCGCCCTCTCACGCCACGATCTGGGCGAGACGGGTGACCACGATGTCTGTCCCGCCGGCGGCCTTGATCTTCGGTACCACCCTCGGCAGCTCGGCGCGCGGCACCGCCGCCTTGACCGCGAAGCCCTCGCCTCCGGCGAGCGGGGAGATGGTCGGCTGACGCATGCACGGCAGGACCGCGATCACCGCCTCGAGCCGCTCCGGGACAACATTGACCTCGACCATCACCCGCAACCTCGCCTCGAGCACTGAGCGGACCAGCAGCACCAGGCGATCGATCGTGTCGCGCTTGACCGGCTCGTCGAGCACGCTCGGGTTGGCGTAGAGCCGGGTCGACGAGGTCATCAGCTCGTCCACGATCTCAAGACCGTTGGCGCGCAGGGTCGAGCCGGTGGCCGTGTTGTCGACGATCAGGTCGGCGTCCTCGGGCGGGAAGACCTCGGTCGCCCCGTAGGAGCGCACGAAGGAGGCGTCGAGGCCGCGGGCGGCAATCCAGCGGGTGGTCAGGCGCTCGTACTCGGAGGCCACCACCAGGTGCCGCGCGGGCAGCCCGCCGCCCGCGAGCAGCTCGGCCGGCGCCGCCACCACCACCCGCACCGGGTCGAGCCCGGTGTCGATGAGATCCACCAGCTCGCCGTCGAGCTCGGCGACCCAGTCGGCTCCGGCGAAGCCGAGGTCACGCGAGCCGGCGTGGAGCATCTCGACGATGCTCTGAGGCTTGAGGATCTTGACCTCACAGCCGGACAGGGTGATGTGGGGCCGGTAGCTGCGCGCAGTCGGCGTCACGTGAATGCCGGCGTCGGCGAGCAATGCCCGGACGCCCTCCTCCATCCTCCCTTTGGGGATTGCCAGCTTAACCTGCATTTCTCACCACCTCCCTACTGTGGGCACCGATCTGCCAGCCATCGCCGATCCTCTCGCGGCTCGGCGCCTGCGACGTATGTACCCATACGACTCGGCGCCTCGCCGCTCGATGACTCAGCGCTGACAAGCACATCGGCGCCCTCGTCACGTGACGTGGTGAGAAGTGTAGGCCAGGCTCTGACTGCGGGTCGGTCGTGGTCATCTCGGTCTCCCTCTGCAACCCCGAGCCGACGCCTCAAATGCAAAGGACGCCGGCTGGGGGCCGGCGTCCTGGTTCGGTCAGATCGTGCTGCCTACACCGTCACCGTGCCCCCTCCGGGTGCTGGTGATGATGATGGCGCGCGGTCACATTCGTCATGGCTTTCCGACGGTACCTTCGCGGGCCCACCCTGTCAACACAGGGTCGTGAGCGAGAAGTTCCCGGGCGCCGCACCACCGCGGGGGATTCTCGGCCTGAAGCTCCTCCGAGGTCACGAGCCTCGGGCGGACGACCGTCATCTCCTAGCCGCGACCGTGGTCGGGTCGTTGGTGAAGTTGTCGACGACCGACCCATAGGCGATGACGCCGGCGCCGGCTTCGACATCGACCCGGGCGTACCCTGACGAAACGTCGTTGCGTCCGGCGAGCTGGTCGAACGGCGTCAGGAGGAGGATCGTGCCGCCGGGCGAGATGGTCCTTGTGGCCGTGGCGAGCTCAATGCCGTCCGAGTCGAAGAGTCGGACCCGCGCCGTCGCCGGCTCGACACCGGTGTTGACCAGACCGAGGTTGGTACGAAACCCGTCGTTCTGATGGAGGCCGGGAAGCCACCGGGGCTCACCGACAGTCGCCGTGGCCGCCGCCGGCGTGCCGCCGAAGAACTGGCCGAAGGTACCTTCCGCACCCGCATTGAAGGTGCGCGAGCTGGCCAGGACCTTTCCATCGGCGACGATCTCGAGCGTGCCGGTACCGCTCGCGCCGAGGACCCCGACCACGTCCGTCATGAGAGCCTGCTGCCCCGGCGCAAGAGTGATCGGCACGCTCTCGGTTCCGGTCTCCTGGTGGAAACGGACCTGGACCGCGGCCGCGGTCGTGGTGAGGTTGAGGAGGGCGAGGTCGGTGCGCCAGACACTCTGGTTGATCCCGGTGCCGTGGGCGGCGGCGGCGATCCACTGGCGGGTCGAGCCTTCAAGCCTGCTCATTGGAACGGTCGTTGGGTCGTTGGTGCCGGCATCGACCACCGAGCCGTAGACCACCACCTGCCTGCCGAACAGCACGGTGACGACCGAGTAGCCGGAGGCGATGTCGGACCGCCCACCCCGGTCGCGGAACGGTCGAAGGACCTGCACGGTCTGCTCCGCGGGGACGGTCTCGTCGAACGACACGAGTTCGTCCCCGTCGCCGTCGAAGAGGGTGAACCGCACTACCGCCGGCCGCTTCCAGCCGTTGAGGACGCCGATGTTCGAGCGGCCGCCACCGTCCTCGCGGAGCTGCATGAGGACGACCGAGTCCCCGGTCTCCAGGCCGCAGGTGCCGCACTCGCCGTCGATCGCCTGCCCGAACGTGCCCGACGGGCCCTGGTTGTAGGTCCGCGACGTGACCGAGAGCTCTTCCGATGAGAAGACCCGCAGCGGCGCGGTGCCGGAGGCGCCGACAGCCGCGAGGACGTCGTCGACGCTCCGCGCCTCGCCGGTCGCGAGGGTGACGTCGAGGTCGTGCGGACCGTCGGCGGCGTAGGCGCGCACTCGCACCTGGTTGTCGAGCGGTGAGCGATTGAGCAGGCTGACGTCGGTGCGCCAGACGCTGGCGCCGACGCCGTCGTTGTGGGCGACAACGGGGATCCACGACTCGGTCGGCGCCGAGCCCGCCGGCGTGTCGGTGATCCCCACGGAGGCCCAGAGATCGTGCTGCGGCCAGATCTGGATCACCGGGAAATCGTCGAAGTCCTGGATCGCAGAGTCCTTGTTGGTCATGTAGGTGAAGACGATGCCGTCGGAGCGCCAGAGTCCGATCGCCTGTTGCCCAGGCCCCTGACCGCTGTGACCATAGATTTCGAGGCCGTCGGCAGGGTCGGTGAACCAGCCCACGGTGTGCCCCAGCAGGGTGAATATCTTCTTGTGGAACCAGCCACGCGCGTAGCCGATCGCCTCTCCGGCCGGGAACGGGTAGGCCAGCATGTCGTCGATCGTCTGCCGGTTCAGGAGCCCGCCTGCGTCGGGGGTGTCGAACAGCTCCGACAGCAGCCTTGCGAGGTCGGGGGTCGCCATGACCTGAGTGCCGGCGGCGAAGAGATTCTCCGCAGTGAACCTGTACGGGTCGCCCTCGATCAGGCCGTCGTACGTCGCTTCGCCCGGGAACAGCTCGCTTTCCAGGGTGCGACCCATGCGCACCCGACCGACGCCGATCGGGCGGAAAACGTTCACCTGAACCCACTCCGGGAAGCTCACGCCGGTCACGTGCTCGGCCAGCAGCTCGAGCAGCATGTAGCCGAAGTTGCAGTAAGCCCAGCGGGTACCGGGGTCGAACTGCATCGGTTGACCGGTCATGAAGGTCGCGATCTCGTCTCGGGTTGGCGGCTGCTGGGTGCCGAGCGCGTCGGCGATGACCCAGTCTCTGAGCACCATCGGGTCGATGCCGCCGTCCTCCCTGTCCCAGCCGACGGTGTGGGTGAGCAGGTTGTCGACGGTCACCTCGGCGAGGCGCGGATCGGCGCTTTCGCCCGGCGGCGGCGCGAGTCCGAGCATCGACGCGACTGGCGTGTCGTAGCTCAGCAGGCCCCGTTCGATGAGCTGGTGGATGGCGACGCTGGTGATCGCCTTGGAGACGCTGCCGATCCTGAAGACCGTGGTCGGTTCGGTCGGCGTCACATCCGGCTCGTCCCAGGTGTAGCCATGGGCGAGCACGAGGCGTCCGTCCTTGGTGAGGGCGGCCGACGCGCGGGTGATGCCGGAAGCCTGCATCTTCCCCTGCATCATGGTGTCGATCCCGGCCAGCTCGGGCGCGGGCGCTCCGGTCACGGTGAATGTCCTGCGGTCGGTCACCGCCGGGAGGACCCGGTTGACGATCACGTCGAGAATGGCGCTTTCCTGCCGTTGGGCGACGGATCCCGAGACGTCGTACCGGGCGTGGGTAGCGACGACCAGCTTGAGGCCGGGGACACAGAAGACGAACTGACCGCCCCACCCCCAGGCGGTGTAGGCGTCGTAGCCGGCGCCGACCGGGATCCACCACAGCAGACCGTAGTTGCGCCCGGTCAGCGGTGCGAACGGACCGATGTGTGTGACCGAGGAGTAGGTCGAGAGGTTGGTCCAGTAGCTGGACACAACCTGATGGCCATTGAACGAGCCGTGGTTGACATAGAGCACGCCGAGCTTGGCCAGGTCCTCGGTGCCGAGCCAGAGGCCGTGACCGCCGTTGGCGTACCCGCCGATCACCTCCCAGGAGCGGTCGGTGATTCCGAGCGGACCGAACAGGTACGCATCGGCGAACTCGAGCGTGCTCATGCCGGTAGCCTGGGTGATCACGACCGACAGCAAGTGCGCCGCTGCCGTGTCGTAGTTCCACGCACTGCCCGGCTGCGCTGCCAGCGGCCGGCTGAGCAGGTAGCCTACCGGATCGGCGCTCGCCAACCACGGGTCCACGTCGGTGGTCTCGTTCCACTGCAGCCCGGAGATCATCAGGAGGAGATGAAACAGCCTGATCTCGCGCTTGGCCGGATCGCTCGGGACGAGGTCGGCGGGGAGGTAATCGACGAGTCGAGCGGAGTAGCCCTCCTTGATGAAGCCCCGATCGATGGCGATGCCGAGCAGGATCGAGGTGACGCTCTTGGTCACGGATCGGGACTGGCGCAGCGTCTCCGGCGTCCCGCTCCAGTGCCCCTCACCGATCACGACGCCGTCGCGAGCGACGACCATCCCGCGCACGTAGCCGAGCTGGCGCGCCGCGTCGATCGCCGCGGCGAGCGCGGTCGCGTCGACCTGGTGGTCCGCCGGCGCGGCGTGCGGCAGCGGCGTGGAGGCCGATGCCGTAGGGGCCGCCAGCAGTGACGCCGCGAGCACGATGCTCGAGCACGCGGCGCGCGTCCACCCCAAGCCGTTGATGCGGTTCTGGCTCCCTGAGAACTTCTCGCAGTGCACCGTCGACCTCCTCAGGAGTGACCCCACCACCCGCGCCCTGAACCCCCGCGTCCCCGCGCGCCGCGACGCGGACGGCTGGCTCCACCAGCCGGTCGGGAAGCCTCCGCGGACACCCCACTGCGGTGCGATCGAGTGGGTGCCAGCGGGTCACTGGTTCTGTCCCGACCATAGCGGCGACAACGGCGTCCGAAACCCGCAAGAGACCCGCTCTGCAGGGGTGCGACCGGGTCGTTGATCTGTCGCCGGCCCGGGCGGCGAGACGGGACCACCTTCGTCAGCCATCGCTGGAGGGGTCGGCATCCGCTTCCTTGTCGAGCAGTCGCGGCCAGAGACGATGACCGGCCGGCAGCGGATCGAGGAAGTCAGGAAACCGGTCGGTCTCCCTTCGCGGCCGTCCGACGCCGAAGCTCCGGGTGGTCCCGCCACGCCGGCATGCCGGCCATGTAGGCGAGCGTCCGCGCCTCGGCCTCGGCGTTGGTGAGCTCCGGCTCGTGGCGGCGCGCCCACTGACACATTCGCGCCAGGCGTTCCTCGAACGCCTGCAGCTTCCCAAACTCGTCGACGCAGTGCTCGCAGTACGGTCCGGCCTCGATCGGCATCCCGCAGCTCTCACACCGGGTGGTCGTTCCGCTCATCGTCTTCCTCCCCGTGTCGTGTTCGTGCCGCCTCGACCAGCGCCTCCAGGCCCGCCACCAGCCCGGCCCGCGCGTTCGGCGAGAGCCTCTCCAGGACGTGAACGAGCCGCGTCGTGTCGAGCACCTGGCGTGCGATCCGGAGCGCCTGCAGGCCGTCCGGCGTCAGCCACACGAGGTGGCGGCGCCGGTCGCGCTCGTCGCACATCCGCTCGACGAGGCCACGGACCTCGAGGCGGTCGACAAGCTCGCTGGTGGCGGACTGGGAGCGGTTGAAGTGCGCCGCCGCTTCGGTCACGGTTGCCGGGCCGATCTGCGCCAGGTGTCCGAGCACGGCCAGGGCTTCCGGACTCTGTCGCCGGGCGCCGGGCTCGAGCCGCCGGGCCAGCAGGCGGTAGATCTCCTGATAGAGCGTCATCACCGCTCGCGCGGCCATGTCAGCATCCATGTCCGCGAGCATCGGTTGCCGGGAATGCATCGTCAACCCCGATACATCGCTGCGCTGAGCCTGTTCTTCCCCACCTCGAGCGGCTGATGACGCCCCTTGACACCCCGAGGTCCGAGTCCTAGGTATGAAGTAAGAGGACCATGGCCATGATCTCCCAGAAGCTGATGGCGGCAGCCGCGGCAGTGGTTGTGCTGTGGGCCGGCACGGCGGCGGGTGTGGAGTTGGGCGAGACGCTGCCCGGCATCCGGAAGGCGCCGGCACCGGAGTGGGCCCGGCCGGGCGTGCGGTTGGCCTACTACTCGGTGATGGCGAGCACCCCGGCCTCGACGCACTACTACACCCCCAACGAGGACGGCGACTGGGTCAGCGGCGATGGCAAGCGGTGGGATCAGTGGCGGCAGCCCGGGGCGGCCGGCCACGGCTTCACCCTGGTCGACTTCTTGGAGGTCACGCCGCAGGGGGCGATGCTCAGCCTCCAGGCGTGGCAGAAGGACCTCACGACCGACGCGGTGTGCCCGATCGCCGGCGGGCGGAGCTACCAGGCCTCGCTCCCCGGCGGCGGGGACTGGTGGGTCCACCCGTCGGTGCTGGCGAAGGTCGCCCAGCTCCATCGCGTCAACCCCGACACCCTCGACGAGATCAAGGTCCTGCGCATGAACCAGCGCATGATCGACGGCTCGACCCGGCAGGTGCTGCGCTTCCAGTTCGAGTACCGGACCGCCCGTCACATCCTGGCCTATGAGCTGTCCTCGGGCCTGCTGGTCTACAAGGCCACCGCCACCCAGGGTCAGGGCGGGCGGTTCAGCCGCGGCAACACCGCCATCACCCAGCTGTGGCTGGTCGGGCAACGGCAGGTGCGGACACCCTGGGCGGGCGCGGCGATCCAGCACGGGCTGGCCCGAGGTACGGACCTGCGGTACGAAGGCACAGTGGCGGTCATGGTCCCTCGGGCGGGCACCACCATGACGCTGCCGCTGTCGGCCGACCTTCAGGTGACTGCCACCGGGAGGACCTGGTTCACCTTCCAGCAGACCACGGTCACCGGGACACTCCAGGGCATGCCGCCGTCGCCGCCGGAGACGACCAACCAGGTC
>Ga0315540_10001902_pt1 | contig 11813 bp, 10 predicted proteins | sample SalMarSW160110MG_FD_203677 | JGI IMG/M metagenome (GOLD analysis project Ga0315540, IMG submission 203677) | Salt marsh sediment microbial communities from the Plum Island Ecosystem LTER, Massachusetts, United States - Salt Marsh Sediment SW1601-10 ... | reverse complement strand
GAAAACGGATGGGTTTTATCTGATTGGATAAAAGCACCGCAATTGTACGCACCTGAGAATACCCGGTATGAATTTATGGTTCCTGATGAACACACCAATGTTCAACCTGGATCCGAAGAGATTATGTATTCGGAAACTTACGCGGAAGCGATGCATACAATTCATATCCCTGCTATGATTTTATCTTTATTATTGGCTGGCTTGGGAATTTTGCTCGCATATCTCTTTTATCAATGGAAGAAAATCGATGTCGGAAAGCTTGTCGATAAATTCAAAAGACTTTATAACTTCTCACTGAATAAATGGTATTTCGATGAAGCTTACGATGCTACTGCTGTTAACGGCACCTTAGGATTAAGCAGATTATTAGGAAGATTCGATTCGACGATTGTAGATGGAATTGTAAACGGTACCGCCTTCGTTACAAAAGGTTTCTCTACTTTCATTGGAAAATTTGACAATGTCGTTGTGGACGGCTTGGTAAACTTTATGGCATACTTAAGCGGATTTATAGGATTAGTCTTCAGAAGATTTCAAACAGGAAAAGTTCAGACTTATTTAGTGTTCGTTCTGGTTTCGGTTGTGATCCTGTTATTTATATTTAAATCATTTTAGTTTGAAATAAACGGGTACGTAAATGCATTTACCTTACTTATCGCTGATCACGTTTCTTCCCATACTGGGAATGATAATTATTCTCGCACTGCCGAAAGCACAGACGAAAACTATGAAAATGACAACCCTGCTGATTACAGGCTTGCAGGTTGTTCTTGCGATTTTTCTTCTTTCAAATTACAATTATGCACTCGGCGGTATTTATGATCAGGCATCATTTCAATTCGTAGAAAAATTCAGATGGATCGATATAGAAAACTTTTCATGGATTGGAAGAATTAAAGTAGATTATTTTCTCGGTATCGATGGAATAAGTACACCCCTGGTATTGCTTACTGCTATCGTTACATTCATTGCAACACTTTCTTCCTGGAATATCAATAAATCTCTAAAAGGATATTTCGCTCTCTTTTTGTTATTAGATACCGGGATGATGGGTGTGTTTGTCTCTTTAGATTTTTTCCTGTTCTACATTTTCTGGGAATTGATGCTTCTTCCAATGTATTTTTTAATTGGAATCTGGGGAGGACCAAGAAGAGAATATGCAGCGATAAAGTTTTTCCTTTACACTTTGCTCGGTAGTATTTTTATCCTGATCGTTATGATCGGTTTGTACTTCAGCACGACCGAAACCTTAGTCGATGGATCAAAAGCATTTACGTTTAATTTACTTGCAATGATGGATCCGAACAATGCAACAGCAACAGGTATTCTATCGGCATTGAACCCGGCAAACCTGAGGCTTGCAGCTTATATTGCGTTGTTTGCGGGCTTCGCTATTAAGATACCTATGTTCCCGTTCCACACGTGGCTTCCCGATGCACATGTTGAAGCACCGACTCCTATTTCCGTTATACTTGCAGGTGTTTTACTGAAAATGGGAACTTACGGAATCCTTAGAGTAAGCTTTCCTATTTTCCCGGAAATTACCAAACAGCTTGTCTGGTATATCGCACTGTTTGGAATGATAAACATTATCTACGGTGCATTCTGTGCAATGGCTCAAAGAGATTTCAAGAAGCTGATTGCATACTCATCGGTTTCGCACATGGGTTATGTTCTTCTTGGAATGGCTGCTCTAAATACAATGGGAATTTCCGGAGCTATTCTCCAAATGTTCAATCACGGTACGATCACAGCAATGCTCTTCCTTATAGTCGGAGTTATATACGACCGTGCTCATACGAGAGAGATCGATGGCTTCGGCGGTCTTGCGGTTCAGATGCCTGTTTATACCGGGTTCGTTACTGTCGCATTTTTTGCCGCAATTGGATTGCCCGGTTTAAGCGGATTTATTTCTGAAGCATTTGTTTTCCTCGGAGCTTTCGGTGTAGGACTGATAAGAGTCGTTACTATTGTTTCAACACTCGGAATAGTACTGGGTGCAGGATATATGTTGTGGACTTTGCAGCGTGTTTATTTAGGTAAGCTAAATGAAAAATGGTCGGGACTTAAAGATCTGGATTTTAGAGAATACGCTATGTTTATACCTTTAACTGCAATAGTAATCTTCCTGGGTGTTTATCCTTCAGCTATGCTTGATTTAATGAATACATCGGTTAATTCGATGGTTCAGTTTATGCACAATATACAGGTTTATTATAGTTCTATAAATGCATTTTAATAATTAATAAGACTTTTGTAATAATTTGAACATAGAAAATTTAATATCGGATTTAGTTTACATTAAACCGGAAATTGTGGTTTCTGCAACTCTTGTTGTAATTGTACTTTTTGATTTAATCTTTTCATCGAAAAAGAAATTATTACCGTACATTTCTTTGTTAGGAATAGTTATAGCAGGTTACTTTGTAATTAATCAATTTGGAACTGCTGTAACTACTTTTAAGACTTCCTTAAAATATGGAATGGTAGTAGTTGATAATTTCAGTTCCTACTTTAAAGTTGTAGTACTTCTTGCATCGTTAATAGTTGTGATTTTTTCAATGCTCTCATCTGAAATAAATTCCAGTAAAGAAAGACATGGAGAATACTATACTCTCCTATTCGGAATGATACTTGGAATGTTTATGATGAGTTCTGCTTCTGATCTAATACTTATTTATTTATCCATTGAACTTCTTTCATTATCCTCCTATGTCCTTGCGGGTTTCGTAAAGAATACGATAAGAAACAGCGAAGCTTCTTTAAAATATGTGATCTATGGGGGTGTGTCATCCGGTATAATGTTGTTCGGTATCTCACTTATTTACGGTTTAACGGGCAGTACAAACCTTTATGAAATTAACACTCTTATCCAGGTACAGAATTTCCCTTATATAACTTTTCTGATTGCGGGTTTATTTATTCTAGTTGGGTTTGGATTTAAAATTTCCGCAGCTCCGTTTCACTTCTGGACACCGGATGTTTATGAAGGTGCACCTATTCCGATTACTGCTTATCTTTCCGTTGCGAGCAAAGCTGCTGGGTTTGCAGTTTTGATAAGATTCATCAAAATTACCTTTGTTGGTTCTACCGATTCGAGTGGTTACTGGATATTGTTAAATATCATAGATTGGAAAAGCATCATCGTTTTACTTTCCATTCTTACTATGACCCTTGGAAATTTTGCTGCTCTCTGGCAAGATAATTTAAAACGAATGCTTGCATATTCAAGCATTGCACATGCAGGATATATGCTGCTCGGTTTGGCTGTTATGTCTAATGCCGGAATAAATGCAATTATGGTTTATTTTATAGTTTATGCTTTAATGAATCTTGGAGCTTTCTTTGTTGTGATGGTAATTTCAAATAAAATTGGCAGTGAAAATATTGACGATTACAGAGGACTGGGAAAACGGATGCCGTTCCTGGGGATTATTTTTGCAATCTTTCTTGTTTCTTTGGTTGGTCTTCCACCAACGGCCGGATTTATAGCAAAGGTTATGTTATTTATCGCTCTAATTGATGCGCGTATGGTTGCAGTTGCAGTAATTGCTTTGTTGAATACAGTGGTATCTCTTTACTATTACATTCGCGTGCTTAAAAACATGTATTTAGTTGACGTTGAAGAAGAAAAACCGGTCATTCCAATCAAGCTTGCAAATGGAATTGTACTGATTTTATTGGCTGCTCCAATCCTGATCTTTGGCATTTATTTCTCTCCTATAGTAGATTTTGCTAAGAATTCAATAACTATTCTGGGATTTTGATCTAACGCACAAATATATTGAGATTACATGATTAATTAATTATGTTATGTCCGACTATTTAAGTCTTATTTAAAATGTTAAAGTTATCAAAAAAAGCTGAATATGCGTTTATGGCAGCAATTTATCTTGCTTCACACTCAGGCAATGAGTACCCGACTGCAAAAGAAATTGCTGATAATTATAATATCCCGTTTCAGCTTGTTGCAAAAATTTTACAAAATTTAGCAAAGAGCAATATTGCTATTTCGTTTCAGGGTGTTAAAGGCGGTTATAAATTAAATAAAAATCCTGAAGAGATTTCTTTAATAGATATCATAAGAGCAGTAGAGACAAAATATAAACTTACTGAGTGTATGCAGGAAAATGAAGATACATCTAATTGCACATTGGTAGATTGCTGTAAAATAAGAGATCCATTAGTAGAAATTCAAAGAAAAATTGATAGTATGTTCCAGGAAACTTCACTGAAACAAATTTTATAAATGAACATTTAATTTTTTCAATAGTCAAACAGAGGAGATTATGAATAAAATAAAATCAAAACATCTTGATTTACTGAGAAAAGAAAACGATTCTTTACTAACTTTTTTAAAAGCAAAGTTCCCGATGTTTCATAATTCAAATTTCTTTTTCAGAGATCTGCAATATGGTATCAGAAGCTTCCTGGAAAAAAAGGATATTATTGTCAGTTATACTGAAGCCGATGAGCTAGCAAAATTGATAGCAAGTGATTGGGAATCCAAAGGGATATTTATTAAAGTTAACAATATCGGCTGGAAGGTTAATTACCCTGAATTTGCAACGACGGAACCCGGAGATCCATTCTAGGGAATGACGATTTTAATTTTTAAGAAAGGATGAAAAGATGACTGAAACAAATAGCACCGCTGAAATTACAGTAACTGAAAAAGCACAAAAAGAAATAAAAAAGATTATGAATGAAAATAAAATCCCGGAAAATTACGGATTAAGAATAGGTGTAAAAGGCGGTGGGTGTTCAGGTTTAACATACCAGCTAGGTTTCGATGCCGATAATAAAGAAGGCGATACAATTATCAATTCCGATTTGGTTAAACTTTATGTTGATGGAAAAAGCCTGTTCTATTTATCCGGTACCGAACTGGATTTCAGTGATGGACTTAACGGTAAAGGTTTTATTTTCAACAATCCAAATGCAAAAAAAACATGTGGTTGTGGGGACTCCTTTGGAGTTTAATTCCACTTTATATAAATATAAAAAGTTAGGAGATAACAATGGGAAAATTTGAATTGCCAGCATTGCCTTATGCACATGATGTTTTAGAACCATATATAGATAAGATGACAATGGAAATACATCATTCTAAACATCATAATGGTTATGTAACTAAATTAAACGGCGCTGTAGAAGGAACTGATTTAGCAGGAAAATCACTTGATGAATTACTGAAGAATGTTTCTAAACATCCAACAGCCGTCAGGAATAACGGTGGTGGTCATTATAACCACTCATTATTCTGGACAGTGATGAAAAAAGGGGGTGGCGGTCAGCCGGAAAGTGATCTTGCAAATGCTGTAAAAGATGCTTTTGGTTCTTTCGATAAGTTCAAGGAACAATTCAGCAATGCAGCTGCAACAAGATTCGGTTCAGGCTGGGCATGGTTAGTTGTTCAAAACGGAAAGCTTGCTGTTGGTTCTACACCAAACCAGGATAATCCGGTTATGGATGTTTCTGAACTTAAAGGTACACCAATACTAGGACTTGACGTTTGGGAACATGCTTATTATCTAAAATACCAGAACAAAAGACCAGAGTATATTGAGAACTGGTGGAATGTTGTTAACTGGGAAGAAGTAAGTAAAAGATTCAAAGAAGCAACGTAACCGAAAAAATTATCATTATAAAGACTAGGGAGCGATCATTTACGATTGTCTCCCTTTTTTTTCGGGTATAAATGTTGTTATATTTTAAATAAAAAGATCAATTGTATGATAATACCCATATTTCCACTGAACTTAATAGTATTCCCTCAATCCAGCTATCCTTTGCATATTTTTGAGGATAGATACAAAAAAATGGTGAATAAGGCACTTTCAACAAACACCGGATTTGGAATAGTTGCGGAAGTTAACAATGAAATTTCCGAAGTCGGCGTTTATGTTAATGTATCAAATGTGTTAAAGAAATTTTCCAATGGTGAGATGGATATTGTCGTTACCGGGAAATACCGGTTCAAACGACTCGATATAAGATTGCATACGGACGGTTATTACATTGCCGAAATAGAAGAGTTCAGTGATATTACCAAAAGATTTGATATGAAATTACTCAATGAGTTAAAAACTACTTTTAACGGTTTATTAGATAAAATTAATTATAATCTGGAAGACTCCTTCTGGAAAAAGTTTGAACTGACACCACAAAAGTCTTTTAAAGTAGCTGAAAAATCTGGTCTTACTGTTGAACAACAGGTAGAAATAATTTCTTTAAAAGAAGAAAATAAAAGATTAAAATTCCTGTTGAATCATTTCGATCAACTTGAAAAAGCCCTTACCGTAAAAGCAATTGTTTTAGGAGATGGGTATATCAATAATAATTAATCTATTTGCTTAAGAAAAAGTTCCTATAAGCAAGATTAATTTCTATCTATAAATACTTTTCCTTTGCACTAATCCTGTTAATCGCTCTTTTCAAAGCTGATTCTGCTTTAGCCTCATCGACATCCGAATCCTTTTTATTTCTTAATCTATTTTCGGCTCTTTCTTTAGCTTGCTGTGCACGATCGACATCAATATCTTCAATTTTCTCCATTGAATCTGCAAGGATTGTTATTTTATTTTTCTTAACCTCAATTGTTCCCCCACCAATCGTAAAATAGCCTGTCTGGTCTTTAATTTTCACAGCAATTACACCAATATCGATTGTGCTCATCAAAGGAGCGTGATCTTTTAAAATCTGGAAACTACCTTTGGTTCCCGGTACTGTAACGGATTCAACTTTCTCACTGAATATAAGTTTCTCAGGAGTGTGTATTTCCAAACTGATGCTATCCATAACCTAAGCCATCTTTTTAGCTTTTTCTACCGCTTCTTCTATTGTACCTACATACAAAAATGCAGATTCGGGGAGTTCGTCATATTTACCATCAATTATTCCTTGAAAACCGCGAATAGTATCTTCAAGCTTAACATATTTTCCTTCAACACCTGTAAACTGCTCTGCCACGAAAAATGGCTGACTCAAGAATCTTTGAATTCTGCGAGCGCGTCTTACAATAATTTTATCTTCATCTGAAAGTTCATCCATACCAAGAATATTAATAATATCCTGCAGATCTTTATAATGCTGAAGAATTTCTTTACAGTTTTTTGCTACATCATAATGTAACTGTCCTAAAACCCCAGGCTCTAAAATACGGGAAGTCGAGTCCAGCGGATCGACAGCGGGATATATTCCGAGTTCAGAAATCTGTCTGCTTAATACTGTAGTAGCATCGAGGTGAGAAAATACAGCAGCAGGTGCAGGATCGGTTAAGTCATCTGCAGGTACATAAATTGCCTGGACGGATGTAATAGATCCTTTATCGGTTGAAGTAATCCTCTCCTGTAAGGCTCCCATCTCAGTTGCGAGATTAGGCTGGTAACCAACAGCAGAAGGCATTCTTCCAAGTAAAGCACTAACTTCAGAACCAGCTTGTGTAAACCTGAATATATTATCGATAAATAATAGGATATCTCTGCCTTCTTCATCACGAAAATATTCGGCAATCGTTAAACCAGTTAATCCAACTCTTAATCTTGCACCCGGTGGTTCATTCATCTGTCCGAATACAAGTGCAGTCTTTGGAAGCACACCTGATTCTTTCATTTCAAGCCATAGGTCATTTCCTTCACGTGTTCTTTCACCAACACCGGCAAATACAGAGTAACCACCATGTTGTCGTGCAATATTGTGAATCAATTCCTGGATAATAACGGTTTTACCAACACCGGCACCACCAAACAATCCCGTTTTGCCGCCTTTTGTATAAGGTTCGATCAAGTCTATAACTTTTATTCCCGTCTCAAACATTTCCGATTTGGTGGAAAGATTTTTAAATGCTGGTGCATCTCGATGAATCGGGTAAGATTTTTTTGATTTTATTTCACCAAGACCATCGATTCCTTTTCCGGTAACATTAATAAGCCTTCCAAGAGTCTCAGGTCCGACAGGAATTGAAATAGGCTGACCGGTATCAATACCTTCCATCCCTCTTACCAGACCATCTGTACTGTCCATTGCAATTGTACGAACCCTGTCTTCACCAAGATGCTGCTGAACCTCAACGATCAGTTCATCCTTTACGCCTTCCGTGGTTGTTCTTGGGATTTTAATTGCGTGAAATATTTCCGGTAGGTGTCCTTCTTCAAATTCTATATCTACAACAGGACCTATAACTTGTATAATTTTACCTTTATTCTCTGCCATTATTTCCCTTGAATTTTTAAATTTTTGTAGGATAAAATTACGGATTGAGGCAATTTTTTACAAACTTTTCTCCCTGTATTTAATGTGGAAACACGAGTAAATGCAGAAGTTATTATTGGATAGAAAACTAAGTTCTATTTCAAAATAACCATCTTTTTTGTATCCAAGTATGAACCTGCTTTAATCTGATAAAAATAGATTCCGCTAGCAATACCGGTTGCATCAAATTCAACTGTTATGATCCCGGCGGGAGCAATGCCATTGTATAATGTTTTCACTTCCCTGCCCAGCATATCATAAACAACAAGCTGTACCTTTTGTAGATTTGGTACCGCGAACCTGATATTGGTTGTAGGATTAAACGGATTAGGATAATTTTGAGATAAAGAAAACTGTGTTGGTAATTCCGATATGTTATTAACTGAATTAACAATATCTATAGAATCAACACCACCTGCTTCGTAATATCTTGCAGCAAACTCCTGTAAATAAAGACTTGCTATTCTCTTGCTATGAATAATTAGTGTATTTTCATTATTCGAGGTTTCCGCAGCGCTTGACCAATTATGGGAACCAGTGATTACAATTTGATCAGCATCGGTACTAGCATCTACAATTGCATACTTATGATGTAATAAACCGGTTAAGGCACTCCCTTTCAAATGAATATCGATACCGTTATTCTGTAAATTTGCAAATTCATTCCCGGTATCGGAGTTATTATCAAGAATAACACGCACCGTTTCGCCTGCATTTTTCCTATTTATTAAAATTTGTGCGAGGTCATCGCGTGTGAAAGTAAGCATAGCAATATTAATGGAATATTGAGACGCATTTAAGACTTCACCAATATGTGCCGTTGTATTATCTGAAGGATCGAAATAAAGCTGGATTGGAGTACCCGCTACATTAAACTCGTGTGGAGTATTATCCGTCTTTCGAATTCCAAAACGTGAGTTAGAAGAGTTAGGCGAGTCAGTGTCACTTCCCCACATTTCATTGAATTCAATGGTGTATGCATTAGCAAGTGATTTATCCTGAATCACAATTACATTTTGTGCATCATTATTATTCCCCGGATCAGTAGCATTCCAGGAACCACTCCATATCCAATCATCGGTAAAGGAACTTGTATCACGAAAATCAAACACTGCAAATTTATTATGCATCAAGCCATTTCCACCATTTATTACATCATACGTATCAAAAATTAACGGTATGCTCGCATTGCTTAATGTACTCCAAGGTGCTGTAGTATGATTATTATACTCCCCGATAACACGTACTTTAACTCCACGACCATCTGCTGCAATTAACGCATTTGCAATATTTGCACCTACTGTCCCACTCAAGCTGTATAGTGCAAGATCAATTGAATATTTTGCAGAATCAATACGATTAATAAACTTCTGATAAATATTTACCTTTTGAGCATCCTCACCAGTGGATAAAGAATTATCTACAGATTGATTAAAATACACATTCATTATTCCTGTTGAACCAACCGGCGAGGTGGTTGAGAAAATTGCATCACCTGTATAGTTTGTACCTGATGTATCTTTTAATCCCACCTGGTAGTGATAAACAGTGGCAGGCATTAGAGAAGGTAAAACAACTGAAAACGATATATCAGATGAAGTTACATTTACTGAATCTGAATATGAAGATGTTTTCCCATACTTAATTACAGCCTGAACTAATTTTGAAGTTTTAAATGTGATTGTAACAGAGTTTGGTTGTAAATTTTCCTCTTTTGGATTTTCTATAAAACTAACACCTGAACTATTAATGATATCTGCCTGCATCCGTGGATTAACTTCATAGTCCCCAGTATATGGAGGGGATACATTTGTTCCCGGTTTATATTGCTTTAAAATGCCTACAAGATCAAAAGTTCCGGCAGGTGCGTTTAAGCTTCCAACATAGGCGCCTGTTGTACCGGTAATATCAGTAACAGTAGAATTTGAAGCATTATATGTAACATTATTAAGCCTGACTAATCTTCCTTCATTTGGTTCGGTAAAATCATCTGTATGAAATGTAAGGTTAACTTCTACCGCAGTTAAAACTATTGGCTCAGGTACACTATTCCCGTGAGAGTGAATGAAAAAGAGATCAGGATCAGGTGAAATTTCAGTTAATCCACGAAATTGTAAAATAGTTCCCGTTACAGTTACACTATCTCCTACCTGGTAATTAAGAATTCTTGTAGGACTATAAATATCGATCCCTGCAGTTTCATCCTGCACATAAACATCTGTCCCGCTTGAATTATAATCAGCACTAATGATTCCAGTAACTGTAACACTGGTTCCTAAGGTGTATGGAGAAGCCGGAACCCCGTTGCTGTCGTTTACGTGAATCTGAATAATCGGGATGACCTTTAAAACATTTATCCTGGGAAGAGCTGACACAGCCACGGTTTCACCACCGGACAAAGCCGTCTTAATAATAAAGTCGGTAAAGCCCGGGTTTGAAGGAGAAGTAACATTATTGACAGTTACAATAAGACTGTCAGTGGAGGTTACAGCAAGCGAGCCTATATAGATAGTGTCAGCAACAATTGAAACAGAAGGCGATGATGCAGCAGCACCTGAAACATTTACGTCAGATACATTTCCGCTCCAGGTCCAGCCAGATAGCGATGGAATCACAATAAGAACACTATCCAAAGTATTTGTTCCATCTCCTGCTAATTTAAAAGTTATATTTGTTGAAGCAGAAGTGTAAACCCAGTTGGGTGAAACCGACACAGTACCGGTACCATTTCCGCCAGTGTCTATTACAGGTTCTGCAGGACTGCCGGAATTTTGAGGTTGAGGGGTCGTTCTATCTACAAAATCATTTGCGTTATTATCAGAATCATACCCATTTCCCTCAAATTCATCTGTTCCTCCAGATCCCATCGTTGTAGAACTTGAACTGCTGTTTGCCTTTCTTTCAAGAGAGGTTCCCTGAGGAGGCTTAGTTGCTACAGAACCTTCAAAATTAGAGGAAACAGCGGTTCCCCATCCGAGCAGATCGATTATAGTATCAGATGAATTTCTGATGAAAACACCGCCGCCGGAATTACCCAAACCGAGGATTACAACATCTGAAGAATTATCCCTGTTAGAAACTCCTCCACCGCCAAATAAATAATATTTATGCGACTGAATTATTGTTCCGGCAGGAAAAATATATTTATTATTGAATGTTGAACCTGAAGCGCTTTTGTAATCAATTTTCCAGTTACTAAGATCAACAGAGCTACTAGTCGGGTTATAAATCTCAATAAATTCATCGTTGTTGCTGGCAGAAGATTCATTGACACCGTCAATGAGCACCTCACTTATTACAACGTGGTTTGTAGTCTGTGCTAAACTGAAAACATTGAACAACGAGATTAAAAAAAGAGTTAATAGAAGTTGCGTGAATTGTTTCATTGTATCTCTGTTGAAAGTATAAATCTTAAAATTCTATCATTACCTGTATCTGCCACGTAAAGAATCTTATCGAAGAAAGCAACACCGTGTGGCTGATCAAATATATCCGGTCCTCCAAATGAATTTAGCTCATCACCAAATGAATTAAATTTAAAAACACTGTCCTTTCCGGCA
>Ga0315540_10001900_pt1 | contig 11825 bp, 10 predicted proteins | sample SalMarSW160110MG_FD_203677 | JGI IMG/M metagenome (GOLD analysis project Ga0315540, IMG submission 203677) | Salt marsh sediment microbial communities from the Plum Island Ecosystem LTER, Massachusetts, United States - Salt Marsh Sediment SW1601-10 ... | reverse complement strand
CGGCGGAGTGGACGCCGGTTCGCCGCAGAAAATGCGACCACTCAAAGAGAAATAGAGCGAAATCCGATTCCGTTAGGTCGGATTTCGCTCTAGGCGCCAGCAAATAACGAGCCGCCGCCTAAGCGAATTAGGCGGCGGCTTTTTGCGTATGCCTGCAGAAAAACAGGGATGGCTGTCGATCAACCGGCACCAACGCGGATTACCCTGGCGCCAAGAAGCCTTATGCCGCCTTCTTCTCAAGATCGGCCTTCCACTTGCCGAGCGAGGCAAGGCCGTTCATGTGCGCACGATGGGTGAAAGCCCGCTGCGCGGCGGCGACGTTCCCGGTCTTGCCGCCCCACGCCTTCTGCGGCGTGGCCTGGAGTGCGCGGCCATACGAGAAGGTGAGCTCCCACGGCAGGCGGCCGATCTTGTTCATGGCGTCGAGGTGCGCGGTCGCTTCCTCGTCCGACTGACCGCCCGACAGGAACGCGATGCCCGGCACCGCGCTCGGCACGCAGTTTCTAAGCAGGCGCACGGTCTTCTCGGCGACCTCCTCGACCGACGCTTTCTTCGGCGCCATCTTGCCGGTGATTGCCATGTTCGGCTTGAGCACCATGCCTTCAAGGGCGACCCGGCTGTAGTAAAGCTGCTGGAAGACTTCCTTCAGCACCCATTCAGTGACCCGGTAGCAGCGGTCGATGTCGTGATCGCCGTCCATCAGCACTTCCGGCTCGACGATCGGCACGATCTGCGCCTCCTGGCACAGCGCCGCGTAACGGGCGAGCGCATGCGCATTGGCGTAGATGCAGGTGTGGGTGGGGATGCCGGCACCGATATCGATCACGGCGCGCCACTTGGCGAACCGGGCGCCCTGCTCGTAATACTTGGCAAGCCGGATATCGAGCTTGTCGAGGCCGATGGTGACGACTTCACCGGGGCAGTTCTGCAGCGGCCTCGTGCCTTCGTCGACTTTGATGCCGGGGATGGAGCCGGACTGCTCGATCAGCTTGACGAGCGGCGTGCCGTCCTTCGCCTTCTGCCAGATGGTCTCATCATACAGAATGACGCCCGAGATGTAGTTCTTCATCGCTTCGGTCGAGCGGAACAGCAACTCGCGATAATCGCGGCGATTATCCTCCGTCGACTCGACGCTGATCGCATCGAAGCGTTTCTTGATCGTACCCGACGATTCGTCGGCAGCAAGAATCCCCTTGCCAGGGGCGACCATTGCCTTGGCGACCTTGTTCAGTTCGTCAAGGTTCATCGAACCCTCCTGCGTGTAACTTGCTTGGTAATCATGTGACCTCCCAAGCGGAGGCAAAGAACCTGCGCGACCGGCGCAGGCGCCACGTCTATCGGCGCGGGCGGGATCCGGCTGGCGCGCCAGCCCTGCTCCCCGAGCGAATCACGGTCTCTCAGCCCAACCGTTCACTTCGCAGGTCATTGCCGCTGCCGCGGCGCACCGGATCATTCGATCAAGCGCGCGCGCCCGTGATCGGCCACGCCCGCCAGGGGCTATTTCGCCCGCAGAATTTCGACCCCAGGCAAAGCTTTGCCTTCGAGCCATTCGAGGAAGGCACCGCCGGCGGTCGAGATATAGCTGAACTTGTCCGCCGCTCCGGCCTGATTGAGGGCCGCCACGGTGTCGCCGCCACCGGCGACGGTGACAAGCCGCCCGGTTGCCGAGCGGTCGGCGGCCGCCGCGGCGACCGTCATGGTTCCCTTGTCGAAGGGCTGCATCTCAAAGGCGCCAAACGGACCATTCCAGACGACCGTCTTCATCCGCGCCAGCAGCGAGACGACATATTCGATGCTGCGCGGCCCGATATCGAGAATCATATCCTCCGGCCCGACCTTGTCGAGATCGACGGTGCGCGACGGCGCATTGGCTTCGAACTTCTGGGCGACAACGACGTCGACCGGAAGCACGATTTCGCGGTCGGTCTTCTTCGCCTTCTCGATGATCTCCGTGGCGGTCGGGATCAGGTCTTTCTCGCACAGCGATTTGCCGACCGGATGGCCCTGCGCGGCGAGGAACGTATTGGCCATACCGCCGCCGATGATCAGCACGTCGACCTTGTCGAGCAGGTTGCCGAGAAGGTCGAGCTTGCCGGAAATCTTGGCGCCGCCCACCACCGCCGCGACCGGCCGCTGCGGCGCTTCAAGCGCGCGCGTGAGGGCATCGAGCTCCGCCTGCATGGTGCGCCCGGCATAGGCCGGCAGCTTGTGCCCGAGCCCTTCAGTTGTCGCATGCGCGCGATGCGCGGCAGAGAACGCGTCATTCACCCAGATGTCGCCGAGCTTGGCGAGCGCATCGACGAAGGCCGGATCGTTCTTTGTCTCTTCCGGATGGAAGCGGGTGTTCTCCAGGCAGAGAATGTCGCCATCCTTCATCGCGGCGACGGCCTTCTCGGCCTCCGGGCCGATGCAGTCGCTGGCGAAGGCGACCGGGCGCTTGATCACCTCGGCCACAGCCGTCGCAATCGGCTTGAGCGAATATTTTTCCTCAGGCCCCTTCTTCGGTCGTCCGAAGTGGGCGAGCAGAATCACCTTGGCGCCCTTGTCGGAAAGCTCGGTGATGGTCTCGGCGGCCCGCTCGATGCGGGTCGTATCGGTAACCTTGCCGTTTTCCGTCGGCACATTGAGATCGACGCGGAGCAGCACGCGCTTGCCCTTCACGTCGGCCTGATCGAGTGTGCGAAATGCGGTCATCTGATCCCTAGCTGAAAATTCGTGCCAACCCTTGCAGCCCCGGCTGCAGCCCCGGCGCGCGCGGCGCAGACCAAGCAGAGACCAAAACTATGTTAGGAGTACGGAGAGCCGGTACTCTCTCCGGCTTGCCGGCCCGCCGGTATGCAACATTCCCACCACAGCTTCGCCCGCAAATTGCCCGTCAAGCCGAGCCCCGCTTTGGCAAATCCTCGCGCCAGGCAACGCAAAAGGCGAGTGGCGGGGGTGCCGCCACTCGTTGCGTTGCCGTCCGGCGCGTCGTCGCAACATCGTGTCTTCAGATCGTCTTCGCGAGCGCGACCGCGGTATCCGACATGCGGTTCGAGAAGCCCCACTCGTTGTCGTACCACGACATGATGCGCACGAAGGTGCCCTCCATGACCCTGGTGTGGTCCATGTGGAAGATGGACGACCGCGGATCATGGTTGAAGTCGATCGAGACATTGGGGCTTTCGGTGTAGCCGAGAATGCCCTTGAGCTGCTGCTCGGCCGCGGCCTTGATCGCCGCGTTGATTTCATCCTTCGAGGTGGCGCGCTTCGCCACGAATTTGAGGTCGACCACCGACACGTTCGGGGTCGGCACGCGGATGGCGACGCCGTCAAGCTTGCCTTTGAGTTCCGGCAGCACGAGGCCGACCGCCTTGGCGGCGCCGGTGGAGGTCGGGATCATCGACAGCGACGCGGCGCGGGCGCGGTAAAGATCCTTGTGCAGGGTGTCGAGCGTCGGCTGGTCGCCCGTGAAGGCGTGAATCGTGGTCATGAAGCCTTTTTCGATCCCAACCGCGTCATTCAGCACCTTGGCGACGGGAGCAAGGCAGTTGGTCGTGCAGGAGGCGTTCGAAATGATGAGATGGTCTTTGGTCAGCTTGTCGTGGTTGACGCCATAGACGACCGTGAGGTCCGCCCCGTCGGCCGGCGCCGAAATGATCACGCGCTTGGCGCCCGCCGCGAGATGCGCCTTCGCCTTGTCCCTGGCGGTGAAAAGGCCGGTGCATTCCATCGCGATATCGACGCCCAGGTCCTTCCACGGCAACTGGGCGGGATCGCGGATCGCCGTCACCTTCACCGGGCCCATGCCGTAATCGAAGGAGTCACCGTTGACCTTGACCTCTAAGGGAAAACGGCCGTGCACGGAGTCATAGCGCAGGAGATGCGCATTGGTCTCGACCGGTCCCAAGTCGTTGACGGCTACGATCTGGATATCTTTGCGGCCCGCCTCCGCAGCGGCCCGCAGCACGAGGCGGCCGATGCGTCCGAACCCGTTGATAGCAACCCGAACAGCCATGCTCTTCTCCTTGTATGCGCCGGAAAGCCCGCGCGATTCACAAAATTTATTTCAACGCGAACAGTTTTCTCCCCTGCCGAAATCCGAAACCGGCCAGCAGATTCCTTCACCCTCACCCAAGCTTTGTCAACGCAGCCTCGGCGACCTTTTCCGCTGTGATCCCGAAATGTTTGTACAGGTCTTTGGAAGGGGCGCTTAGTCCGAATCCGCTCATGCCGATAAACGCGCCATCAGTTCCGATAAGCGTATCCCATCCCTGCCGGATTGCCGCCTCGACGCCCACTCTTACCGGCGCATCGCCGATAATTCTGTGACGTATTTCGGCTGGAGCCTCCAAAAGCAGCTCAAAGCACGGAACTGAAACAACCCGCGCCGAAATGCCGCGGTCGGCGAGAAGGCGTCGGGCCTCGGCGGCAATCGCTACTTCCGAGCCGGTTGCGAACAACGACACCTCAGCTTTGCCGTCGTCCGCCGCCATCAACTCGTAAGCGCCGGTGGCACAGCGGTTTTCCTCGTCGAACCCGGTACGAAGCTGAGGCACCGCCTGGCGCGTCAAGGAGAGAATGCTGGGGCGATTGGCGGCCTGCAAAGCGAGCTGCCAGCACTCGATGGTCTCCACCGCGTCACATGGCCGAAATACTTGCAGCCCCGGGATTGCCCGCAATGCGGCGAGCTGCTCCACGGGATGATGGGTTGGGCCGTCTTCGCCCAGACCAATCGAGTCATGGGTCATCACATGAATGACCCGCAGATGCATCAGCGCCGCAAGCCGGATTGATGGCCGGCAATAATCGGAGAAGACGAGGAACGTGCCGGAATAGGGGATGATGCCGCCATGCAGCACCATGCCGTTCATCGCACCCGCCATGGCGTGTTCGCGGATGCCGTAGTGGATATAGCGGCCATTGGGGAATGCCCCGGTGAACACCGGCATGCCCTTCAGCTTGGTATTGACCGAGCCGGTGAGATCGGCGGAGCCGCCCATCAGATCGGGGAAGGTCGGCACCAGCGTCTCAAGTGCCAGCCCTGACGCGGCGCGGGTCGCGATCGTCTTCGGCTCGGCGGCAAGCCGCTCCTTGACCTTGTGCACCGCGGCTTGCAGCCGTTCCAGCGAGAGCTCGCTGCGCATGCGGCGCTCGAACTCCGCGCGCTTCTCCGCCGGGAGGGCGTTGAACCGGCGTTCCCAGGCAATGCGCGCCGATTGCGAGCGCTCGCCGGCGTTGCGCCAGGCGTGAAGGATTTCTTCCGGGATCTCGAAAGGCGGATAGGGCCAGTTGAGGTCGACCCGGGTTCCCGCCACTTCTTCCGCCCCGAGCGGGGCGCCGTGCGAGCCCTCGGTGCCGGCCTTGGTCGGGGCGCCGAACGCAATAATGGTGCGGCAGGCGATCAGGCTCGGCAGTTCGCTCGCCCGCGCCGCGGCAAGGGCTGAAGCGATCACCGCCGGATCGTGGCCGTCGATGCGGGTCGCCGCCCAGCCGGCAGCCTTGAAGCGGGCGACCTGGTCCACCGAGTCGGTCAGGAGCAGCGGGCCGTCGATCGACACCCGGTTCTCGTCATAAAGGACGATCAGCTTGTTGAGCCGCAGATGCCCCGCGAGCGCGATGGCCTCGTGGCTGATGCCTTCCATCAAATCGCCGTCGGAGGCGAATACATACGTGCGATGGTCGACCAGCTCGGGCCCGAATTCCGCCGCCAGATGACGCTCCGCGATGGCCATGCCGACGCCATTGGCGAGGCCTTGGCCGAGCGGGCCGGTCGTGGTTTCGACGCCCGGCGTCAGCCCTACTTCAGGATGCCCCGGCGTGAGCGAGCCGAGCTGGCGGAAGCGTTTGATCTCCTCGATCGTCACCGCCTCGTAGCCGGTCAGATAAAGCAGGGCATAGAGCAGCATCGACCCGTGGCCGGCCGAGAGGACGAAGCGGTCGCGATCGAGCCAGTTGGGAGCGGATGGATCGAATTTGAGCGCACGGGTGAACAATACGGTTGCGACATCCGCGGCGCCCAGTGGCAAGCCCGGATGACCGGATTGCGCCTGTTCGATAGCGTCCATGGCGAGCGCGCGGATCGCATTCGCCATCCGGTCGTGTTGGGCGCGGGAGATCATCGATAGAATGGACTCTCTATAGTCTGCACGAGAGCGGGCCTCGGGCGTGGATGTGCCGGAAGTATCTGACCAACAAGGGCGAGTGCCGGCCGGCGGGGCGCTGGCTGCCGAGAGCTTCGGGGGCCCGAAGCTGCGGACTGATTAGGCATGTGCCGGTCCGGTGTCAACGCGGCTGGGTCTGAGCGTATCGAGGGGGGCGACTGACGAGGTCAAGACGCTGTGTGGAACTGACAGGCTTCGTTCGCGGGTCAATTGACGGCGCGCGACCAAAGAACGTAAGCTTAATGGTCCATTTATCTGTCGACAAATGATTTTGGCGCAGTTTGCGCGTCGCCGGAGGGGGTGGCGATGACAGAGGTGACAGCCGTGAAGGCCGCGACGACGCGGCTCGAGCGGGCATTGCAGGCGCTGGAGGAGGCGGTCGATTGCCGGCTCGATAAGGACCACAACCGTGGCGGTTTTGCGAACCAAGTCCACACGTTGGAGATCGACCGGTCGCGGCTCGCGAGTGATCTTGACCACGCGGTCGCCCGCGCGCGCCGCCTGGAGGATGCCAACCGTGCGGTTGGCGCGCGGATCGATGGGATCATGGAATCCATTCGTGGGGTGATTGCCGGCGAGGGTTGATGCCGGCCTGGGCAACGGGTGCCGAACGGCCATGCCGCATGTAAGCGTAACGATCAATGGCCGCCAATACCGAATGGCTTGCGACGAAGGCCAGGAGCATCATCTGGCGCGGCTCGCGCATGAGCTCGATCAGCGGATTGCCCGCCTGCGCACCAGCTTCGGTGAGATCGGGGATATGCGCCTGACGGTGATGGCGGCGCTCCTGATTTCCGACGAGCTGGCAGAAATGGTGCAGCGCATGCGGCGCTTCGAGGAACAGCTTGCCAGCCTGCAGGAGGCCCGCCAGGCCGCGGCCGATCATTCGCAGCAGACCAATGATGCGATCATCGCCGCCCTCAACGCGGCGGCCGAGCGGATCGAGCGGGTGACGGCAGCCCTCAACGGTGCCGGCGACGGCAGCCCCGACGTTCCCGCCGGATAAAGCCGCGCCCCCCACCCGCGATTGCCTTCTGCGCACGGTCGCCTATGTTCCCGCAGCCATGCCGCGCCGCCCGGCGAGGCATTATCGGGATCCGGACCCGAACCACTCCGGCGGGCTAGGGAAAAGGCGGGCTGCAATAAATGTAATAATATAGAGCATGTTCTGCGTTCTCTGGAACGAATCTGCGCGTTCGAGCGCGATGCTTCAGGATCAATCGATCACGCGCTGAAATTTCTTTGGCTGACCGCATGAACTTGTCCGAGAAGTCTGCAACTTTTCGGGATCATGCATTAGGAACTCACGTCGGATGCGCCGTTCGGTGATCTGGTTCGTCCTGCTCAGCGTCATCGCCGCGCTCATCGCGCTGACGATGCGCCAGCCGGAGGGTGCAGGCGTCAAGCTCAGCGATCACGACTTCCCGGCATTGCTCGGCAAGATCGGCTTTCTCGTCTTGGTCGGCGGTGCCGTGATGACGCTGTTCCGCGAGCGCTTCGTGCAGGCTGTGCAATGGGGCCTGCTTTGGGTCGTCATCGGTCTAATGCTGGTCGTCGGCTATACCTATCGCTTTGAGCTACGCGACGCCGCCAAGCGCGTGATGGCGGAGCTGGTGCCGGGTCATGCCGTCATCCGCGGCGATGTCGTCGAAGTGAGGCGTGGCGGGACCGGCGATTTCCAGGTGCATGCCACGATCAACGGCGCTCCCGTGGCGATGGTGCTCGACACCGGGGCGAGCGCCGTCGTGCTGACCCACGAAGCGGCGCGGGCCGCAGGCCTGCCCACCGAGTTCATCCGCTATGATGTGAAAGTCGACACCGCGAACGGGCGCGCCCAGGCCGCCGCCGTGACGCTCGACCGGATTGCCATCGGCAACATCATCGAACACGGGGTTCCTGCCCTGATCGCGCCACCCGGCCAGCTCAAGACCAGCCTGCTCGGCATGAGCTTCCTCAATCGTCTGGATGGCTGGGAGGTGCGTAAAGACCGTCTGATGATGCGCGCGCGCCCGGAGACCTGACCCGTCCCGTTGAAGTGGCGGCGGTGAGTCCGCTTCAGAAAACCAGGCTTTTCAAAATCTCCCAGGCAAAGCGCGCGCACACGATCGCGAGAAAGGTGCCGAAGGCGATTTCGAGCTTGCGCTTCGGCATGCGGTGGGCGAAGCGGGCGCCGAACGGCGCCGCCAGCGTGGTGATCGGCGCGATCAGCGCCAGCGCAATCAGCGACACATAGCCCAGCGACAGCGGCGGCAGGAGCGAGAGTTCCGGCAGGCCGCCGAAGACATAGCCGATGGCGCCGGGGATCGAGATCAGCACGCCGAGGCCGGCAGAGGTGGCGACCGCCTGATGGATCGAGCGGCCATGAAAGGTAAAGATCATGTTGGAGAGCGCGCCACCGCCGATCCCCATCAGGGCCGACAGGAAACCGACGCCAAAACCGTAGCCGCGCATGACCGCGGGCCGAGGAAAATCGGCGGCGATGCGCCAGTCTTCGCGGCCGGCGAGATTCTTGATCGCATTCGCGCCGGCGACCAGCACGAAGACGAATTTGAGCAGCAGGCCCGGCGCAAAGGCGGCGAGCACGCTGCCGGCAATGGTGCCGATGACGGTCGGTACCGCCCACAGCTTCAGCACGTCCATGCGCGCAGCGCCCTTGAGGCGATGGGTGCGGAACGACTGAATCGAGGTCGGAATGATGATGGCGAGCGAGCTGCCGACACACAGATGCATCCGCACCGACTCCGGCACCTCGATGGCCGTGAAGACCTGATAGAGCACGGGAACGATCACGGCGCCGCCGCCGACACCGAACAGCCCGGCGAGCAGCCCGGTCACGATGCCGGCGCCGGCGAGCGCAACGATCAGGCCGAGAAACTCGGCAAGCGGAATGCCAAACATTGATGAACCGGCGGCAGGCAGCAGCGGAAAATCTCAGGCCGCCATGTCGCGCATATTGCGTCCGCCGTCCATCAGTTTCGCCAGCGCGTCACGAAACACCTGCGCATCGGCGCCGGGCTTGATCGCTTCTTCGGCAAGATGGCGGCGAAAGGCGCGCGCGCCGGGCACGGCATGAAACAGGCCCAGCACGTGGCGGACAATCGCATAAAGGCGCACGCCTTGGGTGACCTCGCGCTCGATATAGGGGATCAGCCCGTCGGCCGCGGCGCGCGGGGAGGGGGCAGGGGCCTCCGCACCGAACAGCGCGGGGTCGACCGCCAGCAGACGCCACGGTTCGTGATAGGCGGTCCGCCCCATCATCACGCCGTCGACATGCTCAAGATGCTGTGCCGCCGCGGCGATCGTGCCGATGCCGCCATTGATGACGATCGGCAGCGCTGGAAAACGTTGCTTCAGGCGATGGACCCGGTCGTGGTCGAGCGGCGGCACGTCGCGGTTCTCGCGCGGCGACAGCCCATCGAGCCAGGCCTTGCGCGCATGCACGATCAGCGCATCGCCGCCCGCAGCGGCGATGGCGCGGGCGATGGCATCGAGCGCTACCTCGGTGTCCTGGTCGTCGATGCCGATGCGGCACTTGACGGTCACCGGCACGTGGACGACGGCCTTCATTGCGGCGACGCAATCGCCAACGAGCGCGGGCTCCGCCATCAGGCAGGCGCCGAAGCGGCCGTCCTGCACGCGGTCCGACGGGCAGCCGACATTGAGGTTGATCTCGTCATAGCCGAACTCGGCGCAAATGCGCGCCGCCGCGGCGAGTTCCGCGGGCGCGGAGCCACCAAGCTGCAGCGCGACCGGATGCTCGGTCGGATCAAAGCGCAGCAACCGCGCGCGATCGCCGCGCAGCACCGCCGCCGCCGTCACCATTTCGGTATAGAGCAAGGCCCGCCGCGTCAGCAGCCGATGGAAGAACCGGCAATGCCGGTCGGTCCACTCCATCATCGGCGCAACACTAAATCTGAACCGGCTGATATTGCTGGAATTTCCTTCAATCTTAGCCGTTTGCGCCCGCTTTATGCCGTACTCATTCACTCCTTTTTTCTCCGATTTTCGCTCATTTTGTTGCCTCAAGTACAGCCATGCTGTACCGTGTAACCCATGCTGTACCACAATTTGCCTCGATGACGAAATGGGAACGATCATCCCACGCAAGCGAAAGAGTGGGTCCACAGGATACCATGCGCAGGTCCTCATCAAGCGCAGGGGCGCGATCGTCCATCGCGAGTCTCGGACGTTTGACCGCAAACAGGTCGCCGCCGCATGGCTCGAAAGACGCGAGACCGAACTCGCCAAGCCGGGCGCCCTCGAACGGGAAAAATCCCCCGACCCCACCCTAGCTTCGGTGATTGATCGCTATACCGAAGAGTCCGTCAAAGACATTGGTCGAACGAAGACGCAGGTACTACGTGCGATCAAACGCTATGATATCGCGAACCGGCCGTGTTCGACCATTACGAGCGCCGACATCATTGTGTTCGCCAATCAACTCGTATCGAAGGTCACACCGCAGACCGTGGGCAATTATCTCTCGCATCTTGCGGCAGTGTTCGCGATCGCCCGACCAGCATGGGGATATCAGCTTGACCAGAACGCGATGAAGGACGCGTTCGTCGTCGCAAAGCGGCTGGGCATCACGACCAAGAGCCGCGCGCGTGATCGTCGTCCAACGATGGACGAGTTGGACAAGTTGATGATCCATTTCTGCGAGCGGCTAAAGCGCCGCCCGTCGACGGTTCCCATGCAGAAGATCATGGCTTTCGCGATTTTTTCGACGCGTCGGTTGGAGGAAATCACGCGCATCCATTGGACCGACATCGAGGCGGGAGGAAGTCGGGTGTTGATCCGCGACATGAAAAATCCCGGAGAGAAGATTGGAAACGATGTCTGGTGTGATCTCCCACCGAAGGCGCTCCAAATCATCATATCGATGCCGAAAACCTCCGACGAGATTTTTCCTTACAGCACAGATGCGATCGGAGCGAGCTTCACGCGAGCGTGCCAATTTCTCGGAATCACGGACTTACATTTCCATGATCTGCGCCATGATGGCGTTTCGAGACTGTTCGAGACGGGTCTTAGCATCCCTCAAGTGGCAAGCGTGTCCGGTCACCGGGCATGGTCGAGCCTCAAGCGCTATACCCATCTTCGCCAAACTGGAGACAAATATGCTGGTTGGAAATGGCTCTCTGTCGTCACGGGCCGAGATGGTGGTCGAGCTCAGCCTGAGGCGGCTCGACAGCAAGGCTGATTCTCCGAATGGTCACGGTTCGGGGGCAGGAAGCCTGATTTCTTTGTTCTGCATGTCCCGCCTACGACCATCGGAGAATCGACGACCAGAAGTCGTTGCGAAAACACGCTGCATAGCCCTGCCCTCCGAAGGCAAAGGTCAGAGGTTCGAATCCCCTCGGGCGCGCCATTCTAATCAAGGGCTTATGCAAAATTGCCCTGAGCGCGCAAAAGCCAAACTCACCATAAACTCACCAATAAAGGGAGCGTGCTTGCGCACGATCGGCGGCGGAATCGCGATCCAAATTTGATCTGGGCCACCGAACCCAGCTCTGGGCAGTCGCGAATGCGCTTAACCCCCGCGGCTTCTCCGATTGAGACGTGTGAAACAATCGCAGTCGCTGTGCTGAGAGTGAGAGAGCGGCGGCATTCGCCGTGACGGGTTTTGGAGCTGGGAGAGAAGCTCTTGGCTGGCCCGTCGCGGAGCAGACCAATGACCAG
>Ga0315540_10001899_pt1 | contig 11830 bp, 18 predicted proteins | sample SalMarSW160110MG_FD_203677 | JGI IMG/M metagenome (GOLD analysis project Ga0315540, IMG submission 203677) | Salt marsh sediment microbial communities from the Plum Island Ecosystem LTER, Massachusetts, United States - Salt Marsh Sediment SW1601-10 ... | reverse complement strand
AGCGTTAGGAGGCATCGTGGCACGCAAGTCCTGTATCGCAAAAAGCTTGAGGGAGCCGAAGTTCAAGGTGCGGCACCGCAACCGCTGCCGAGTCTGCGGACGCCCCCGGGGTTACATCCGCAAGTTTCAACTCTGCCGCGTGTGCTTCCGCAAGCTGGCGCTCGAAGGATTTCTGCCCGGTGTGACCAAGGCGAGCTGGTGAGGACCGAGCCATGAGCATGACCGACCCCATTGCAGACATGCTGACGCGAATCCGCAACGCCACGATGGTGCGCCACGACCGCACCGACGTACCGGCCTCGCGGGTCAAGCTCGAGATCGCGAAGATCCTCAAACAGGAGGGCTTCATCCGGACCTTCAAGGTCCTCGAAGAAGGCCCCCAGGGGACGCTTCGCATCTATTTGAAGTATGCAGACGACGGCGAGTCCGTTATCCACGGCATGGAGCGCGTGTCCAAGCCGGGCCGGCGCGTGTATCGCGGCGTCGAGGACCTGCCGCGCGTGCGCAGCGGTCTCGGCGTTGCCGTCGTCTCGACCAACCGGGGCATCCTCACCGACGAGCAGGCGCGCGGCCTGAGTGTCGGCGGCGAGGTCCTGTGCCGGGTCTGGTAGGGAGCACGCCATGTCTCGAATCGGACGCAAGCCAATTCCGGTGCCGAAGGGCGTCGAAGTACACGTCGGCAACGGCGTGGTCCAGGTCAAGGGGCCGAAGGGCTCCCTGTTGGTCCACCTGATGCCCGGGGTCTCGGCCGCCCTCGAGACCGGGACCCTGACCTTGAGCCGCGACAGCGAGGAACGCCAGGTGCGCGCCTCGCACGGTCTCAACCGCGCGCTCATCGCCAACGCCGTAGCCGGCGTATCGGACGGATGGCGCAAGGAGCTCGAGATCGTCGGCATCGGGTACCGGGCCGAAAAGCAGGCCGACGCCGTGGTGTTCAACCTCGGGTACTCGCACCCGATCACCTTTCCGATCCCCGAGGGCATCGGCATCGACGTCGATGCCAAGGCCAACCGCGTCACCGTGTCGGGGCACGACCGCCAGCAGGTGGGTCAGGTGGCGGCGGACATCCGCGGACTGCGGCCGCCCGAGCCGTACAAGGGCAAGGGCATCCGCTACGCCGGCGAGAAGCTGCGCATGAAGGCCGGCAAGCAGGGAGCGAAGTGATGAGCCGCGTACGGGATCGCAAGCAGCGTCGCGACAAGATCAAGCGCCGGTATCGGTCGACCGTGCGGGGATCCGCGGGACGTCCGCGCCTGGCCGTCTACCGTAGCTCGCACCACGTCTACGCCCAGTTGGTCGACGACGAGTCCGGTGTCACGCTGGCCAGCGCCTCCACGGTCGAGAAGGCCCTCGCCGGCGAGCTGACGTCGAAGTCGGCGTCGAACGTGGCGGCCGGGACCGCGGTGGGGCGCACCATCGCCGAGCGGGCCAAGGAGAAGGGCATCGAGACCGTGGTCTTCGACCGCGGCGGGTTCACCTATCACGGCGTGATTCGCGCCATCGCAGAGGCCGCCCGCTCGACCGGGCTGAAGTTCTAGGGGCGTGCGACCATGATCAACCGAGAGTCCGAGTTCGTCGAAACCGTCGTCTACATCAACCGCGTCGCCAAGGTGGTCAAGGGTGGCAAGAACTTCTCGTTCTCGGCGGTCGTCGTTGCCGGGGACGGTGCCGGCCAGGTTGGCTTCGGGACCGGCAAGGCGCGCGAGGTTCCGCCGGCGATCGCCAAGGCGAGCGAGCAGGCGAAACGTTTCGCGATCCGCGTTCCGCTGATCGGGGGAACGGTCCCACACAAGGTCTGGGGTCGCTGGGGTGCGACGCGCGTCCTGCTCCGCCCCGCCTCACCCGGGACCGGCGTGATCGCCGGCGGCGGAGTGCGTGCGGTCCTGGAGTCGGCCGGCGTGCAGGACATCCTCACCAAGATCGTCGGCAGCCGCAACCCGTTCAACGTGGTGCGGGCGACCTTCGACGCGATCGGCAAGCTGATGACCCAGGAACAGGTGACACGCCTGCGCGGCGTCGGAGCAGGCGCCGATGAGGACAGCGAGGAGTCGACCGAGTCGACTCCGGACGTGGGTGTCGACGCAACCGGTGAACCGGAGGAGGCGGACCGCTGATGAGCGCGCGCAAGACGGCCAAGGCCAAGAAGATGATCAAGATCACCCAGGTGCGCAGTGAGATCGGGAACCACGCGAAGGTGCGCAAGGTCCTGCACGGTCTCGGCCTCGGCCGCATCGGTCGCACGGTGACCCGGCCCGACGACCCGTGCATCCGCGGGATGGTGAGCAAGGTCACGCACCTGGTAACGGTTGACGAAGCGGAGGGCTGACATGGAGCTCAACACCCTGCGTCCGGCGGCCGGGGCGAAGAAGGCCCGCAAGCGGGTCGGTCGCGGCCCGGGTTCCGGAAACGGCAAAACGGCCGGCCGGGGCCACAAGGGCCAGAAGTCCCGCAGCGGATACTCCCGCCGTGCTGGTTTCGAGGGCGGCCAGATGCCTCTGGTGCGCCGGATCCCCAAGCGCGGCTTCACCAACATCTACCGGGTCGAGCTGGAGATCGTCAACCTGCGTGACCTCGAGCGCGTGTTTGCGAGCGGCGATACCGTGTCGGCGGCGACGATGGCGGAGAAGGGCCTTCTCCCCAATGCGTCCAAGCGGGTCAAGGTGCTCGGCGACGGCGCTCTCACCAAGAAGCTGACGGTCCAGGCGAACCGGTTCTCCAAGTCGGCTCAGGCGAGCATCGAGGCCGCCGGCGGCCGGTGCGAGGTGGTGGCGTCGTGATCGAGAGCTTTCGCAACATCTTCGCGATTCCCGACCTGCGCAAGCGGGTGCTGTTCACCTTCGGGCTGCTCGCGGTCTACCGCCTCGGCTCCTTCATCCCCATTCCAGGGGTGGATCCGGTGGCGATCGCGGAGTTCACGGAGGCGGCGAAGGGGACCGTGCTGGGTTTCCTCAACCTCTTCTCGGGCGGTGCTCTCGGGAGAATGACCGTGTTCGCGCTCGGGATCATGCCGTACATCTCGGCATCGATCATTCTTCAGCTGCTCACGGTGGTGTGGCCCTATCTCGAAAAGCTCTCCAAGGAGGGCGAGCTCGGACGGCGCAAGATCACCCAGTACACCCGCTATGGGACGGTCGTGCTGTCGGTGATCCAGTCGCTCGGTATTTCGTTCTTCCTCGAGCGGACCCAGGCGCCCGGCGGGGCGTGGCTGGTGCCGCAGGGGCTGCACGGCTGGGGTTTCCGATTGCTCACTGTGCTTACGCTGACCACCGGAACGGCATTCGTGATGTGGCTCGGCGAGCAGATCTCCGAGCGCGGTGTCGGCAACGGCATTTCGCTGATCATCTTCGCCGGGATCGTCGTCGGCCTGCCTGCCGCGATCTTCAAGACCATTACCGACGTGCAGACCGGCTCGTTGTCGATCTTCACGGTCGTGCTGCTGGTCGTGTTCATGGTTGCGGTGGTCGCCGCCATCGTCTACATGGAACGCGCCCAGCGGCGGATACCGATCCAATACGCGAAGCGCGTGGTCGGCCGCCGCGTCTACGGCGGGCAGAGCACCTACCTGCCGCTACGGCTGAACACCGGAGGCGTGATTCCGGTGATCTTCGCCGCGTCGATCATGTCCTTTCCGCAGACCCTCGGCCAGATCATCGACCAGCCGTGGCTACGCAAGATCACCCAGGCGCTCGGCTACGGCGAGCCGCTGTACAACCTGATCTACTTCGCGTCGATCATCTTCTTCTGCTACTTCTACACCTCGATCATCTTCAATCCTGAGGACACCGCCGAGAACATGCGCAAGTACGGCGGGTTCATCCCCGGCATCCGGCCCGGCAAGCGGACCGCGGAGTTCATCGACAAGATCCTGACCCGGATCACCCTGGTCGGTGCGCTCTACCTTGCGCTGGTCGCGATCCTGCCCCAGGTGCTGATCTCGGGCTTCAAGGTGGCGACGATCCCGTTCATCGGTCCGCAGCTGGACGCCGTGCTGCCCAACTGGTTCACCCAGGGGCTCGGCATCAGCTTCTACTTCGGCGGCACCTCGCTGCTGATCGTGGTCGGCGTCGCCATGGACACCGTGCAGCAGATCGAGTCCCAGCTCGTCATGCGCCACTACGACGGTTTCATGCGCCGTGGAAGGCTCCGCGGGAGACGCTGATGTCCGCCTGCTACTCGAGCCTCGACCTCGTCCTTCTCGGACCCCCCGGGTCCGGTAAGGGGACGCAGGCCGCGATGCTGAGCGGGACCTACAACGTGCCGCACATCGCCACCGGTGATCTGCTGCGCGAAGAAGTCCGCTCCGGCACCCCGGTCGGCGGCGAGGTCGCGGCGACCATGGCGCGTGGTGAGCTGGTGCCCGACCGTCTCGTGGCCGGCATCCTGGTCCACCGTCTCGACCAGGAGGGGTGTAAGCGAGGCTTCCTGCTCGATGGCTTCCCGCGCACCGTCGAGCAGTCGGTCCTGCTCGACGATCTGCTCGCCGAGCTCGGCCGCCGTGTCGAGCGGGTGATCCTGCTCGACGCAAGCGACGACGTGATCGTGCGCAGGCTCAGTGGGCGGCGAGTCCATCCGCCCTCCGGCCGCGTCTACCATGTCGAGCTCGACCCTCCGCGGCAGCCCGATATCGACGACGTGACCGGTGAGCCGCTGGTGCAGCGCTCCGACGACCGCGAGGATGTCGTTCGGGCGCGGCTCCAGGTCTATCGCGAGAAGACCTCGCCGCTGGCCGGACTCTACGAGGCCCGCGGCATCCTGGTTCGGGTGGACGCCAACAGGCCGCGTCGCGAGGTGGCGGCCGACGTGCTGGCAGCAGTGGGTGCGGCGGTGGTCGCATGATCTTCTTGAAGTCGGACACCGAGCTCGACGTCATGGACCGGGCCAACGGTCTCGTCCACAGGGTGCTGAACGCGGTCCGCGACGCCGCCGGTCCGGGCATGTCGACCGCGGAGCTCGACGAGCTCGCCGAGGCGATGATCATCGAGAGCGGCGGTCGGCCCGCGTTCAAGGGTTACCGTGGATATCCCGCGACCCTGTGCGTGTCGCTCAACGACGTGATCGTGCACGGCATCCCGAACCGCAAGACGCGCCTGGCCGCGGGAGACGTGGTGAGCGTGGACTGTGGTGCCGTGGTCGACGGTTTTTTCGGCGACTCTGCCATCACCTTCGCGATCGGCGAGGTCAACGGGACCGCGGCGAGGTTGATCGAGACCACGAAGAGGTGCCTCGAACGGGCGGTGGCCCAGGTGCGTCCGGGCAGCCGGCTCGGCGATATCGGTGCGGCCGTACAGACCACCGCCGAGGCTGAGGGCTTCGGCGTCGTGCGAGAGTTCGTCGGACACGGCATCGGTCGCGCGCTCCACGAGGACCCGCAGGTGGCGAACTACGGGCCGCCGGGTCAGGGGCACCTGCTCAAGCCGGGTCTCGTGCTCGCCATCGAACCGATGATCACGGAGGGAAGCTGGCGGGTGAAGGTCGACGATGACGGCTGGACAGCCCGTACGGAAGACGGTAGACTCGCTGCCCATTTTGAGTACTCGGTGGCGGTTACCCATGAAGGGCACCGAATCCTGGGACTTGGGGAGTCATGAATGGCGAAGGAAGAGGCGATCGAGGTGGTCGCGACGGTCGTCGAGCCGTTGCCGAACGCCATGTTCAAGGTCGAGCTCGAAAACGGCCACGAGGTGCTCGCGCACATCTCGGGAAAGATGCGCAAGCACTTCATTCGCATTCTTCCTGGTGACAAGGTGCTTGTGGAGTTGTCCCCCTACGATCTGAAGCGGGGACGCATCGTGTACCGGTACAAGTGAAGGGGGCGGCGATGAAAGTTCGTCCGTCAGTGAAGACCATGTGTCCGAAGTGCAAAATCATTCGCCGCAAGGGTGTGATCCGCGTGATCTGCGAAAACCCGAAGCACAAGCAGCGGCAAGGCTGATCCGGGAGGTTACAGGTGGCTCGCATTGCAGGTGTTGATCTGCCGTCCAACAAGCGGGTCGAGATCGGACTCACCTACATCTTCGGTATCGGCCGGACGCGTGCGAGAACGATCCTCGCCAAGGCCGGTGTCGAGGAAGGGATCAAGATCAAAGACCTTTCCGAGGACGAGGTGCTGCGCATCCAGCGCATCATCCAGGACGAGGGCAAGGTCGAGGGCGACCTCCGCAGGGAGGTGGCCATGAACATCAAGCGTCTGATCGAGATCGGGTCCTACCGTGGTATCCGGCACCGTCGCGGTCTGCCGGCGCGCGGTCAGCGCACCCATACCAACGCCCGGACGCGCAAGGGACCGCGGCGTCAAGCCGTCGCCGGCAAGAAGAAGGCTGGCAAGAAGTAGGCTCAGGAGTCTCGAATGGCCAAGGATCGCAAGACCGCCCGCAAGCCTCGCCGGGAACGCAAGAACGTTCCCCAGGCTGTCGCCAACATCCACGCGACGTTCAACAATACGATCGTCACCTTCACCGACCCGAGTGGCATGACGCTGTGCTGGTCCTCCGGCGGGCGTATCGGCTACAAGGGATCGCGCAAGGGCACGCCCTATGCGGCCCAGCTGGCCGCCAAGAACGCTGCCGACCAGGCGGCTGAGCACGGCGTGCGCAGCGTCCACGTCCGCGTCAAGGGGCCGGGACCGGGGCGTGAGTCGGCGATCCGGGCGGTTGCGGCGGCGGGTCTCGACATCCGCAGTATCCGCGACATCACCCCCATTCCCCACAACGGCTGCCGCCCGCGCAAGCGGCGCCGCGTGTAGCAAGGAGATCGGATCGTGGCACGGTATCGTGGGCCCGTCTGTCGTCTGTGCCGTCGCGAGGGCATGAAGCTGTTCCTCAAAGGCGAGCGTTGTTTCAAGGAGAAGTGCGCCATCGAGCGGCGGAACACGCCTCCCGGCCAACACGGCGCCGGCCGCCGGCGCAAGGTGCGGGCATTCGGGACGCAGCTGCGCGAGAAGCAGAAGCTGCGCCGCATCTACGGTCTGCTCGAAGGTCAGTTCCGGCGGACCTTCACCGAAGCTGCGCGCCGCAAGGGCGTCACCGGCGAGACCCTGCTGCGACTGCTCGAGCTGCGTCTGGACAACGTCGTCTACTCGCTCGGGTTTGCGACCTCCAGGGCGCAGGCGAGACAGCTCGTCCGCCACGGCCACATCCAGGTCAACGGTCGTCGAGTGGACGTGCCGTCGTTCCGCGTGCGCTCCGGTATGGAGGTCGCGGTCCAGGAGTCCAGTCGCACCAACCCGCTGATCCGGGAGGCGCTGGAGTTCGCCCAGGGGCGCGGTGTCCCGGCGTGGCTCGAGGTGGAGTCCGACGCGTTCCGCGGCAAGGTGCTCGAGTTGCCGGCCCGCGAAGAGATCCGATTCCCGATCCAGGAGCAGCTCATCGTCGAGCTCTACTCCCGCTGACGACGTGGAGGCGGCATGATCTGGTACGAGTTCCAGCGACCAGCACAGGTCACGAGCGACGACCCCGAGCGGAGCGCGATCTTCGCACGGTTCGTCGCCCAACCGTTCGAGCGCGGATGGGGAACGACCGTGGGCAATGCCCTGCGGCGCGCCCTGCTGTCGTCGATCCCCGGGGCCGGCATCACCGCGGTCAAGATCGACGGCGCCGACCATGAGTTCTCGGCGGTTGCCGGTGTCGTCGAGGACGTCACCGACATCATTCTCAACCTCAAGAAGATCCCGTTCAGGATCCACGGACAGGAGCCGACCTACCTCAGCCTCGAGGCCAAGGGTCCGGGCGAGGTCACTGCCGGGCAGTTCCGGGGATCGCACCTGATCGAGGTGATCGACCCCGATGTCCATGTCGCGACCCTGTCCGCTGACGGTCAGCTGAAGATGAGCGTCCGCGTCGCCCCGGGCCGTGGCTACATCCAGGCCGAGGAGAACCAGACCGAGGACCTCGACCTCGGCTTCATCCCGATCGATTCCGCCCACTCGCCGGTCCGCAAGGCCAACCTGCGGGTCGAGGCGGCTCGCCTCGGCCGGATGACCAACTACGAGCGGCTCGTGCTCGAGGTCTGGACCAACGGCACCATTACGCCGGAGGAGGCTCTCAGCCAGGCCGCCCAGCTGGTCCAGGGGCACATGGACATCTACACTCGTCTCGCCGGGATCGAGGCGGCCCCCGAGGCCGAGACCAGCGAAGGACGACCGGAGGAGGACAGCATCCTCGACCAGTCGATCGACACCCTCGAGCTCTCGATCAGGTCGATGAACTGCCTCAAGAACGCGAACATCCGAACTCTCCGCGATCTCGTCTCCCGCTCCGAGCGTGAGATGGTGGAGATTCGCAACTTCGGCGAGAAGTCGCTGAAGGAGGTCCAGGACAAGCTCGAGGCACTCGGCCTCGGCTTCGGAATGAAGCTCGACATGTAGGGCGGAGCCCGCGGCGGCTGCCGTGGGGCCGCCTCGGCGGCACTGGAGAAGGACCCATGCGACATCGAATGAGCGGCCGCAAGCTGGGACGGACCTCCGCCCACCGCAAGGCCATGTTCCGCAACCAGCTGACGTCGCTGTTCGCCCATGAGCGGATCGTGACCACCGTGGAGAAGGCGAAGGAGCTCCGTCCGCTCGCCGAGCGGATGGTGACCCTCGCGCGCACCGGCTCCCTGCCTGCGCGGCGCCGGGTTCTCGAGATGGTGAGCGACAAGGACGTCGTCCGCCGCCTGTTCGACGAGATCGCCCCGCGTTTCGCCGAGCGGCCGGGCGGCTACACACGCATCATGCGCCTCGGGAGGCGCCGCGGCGACGGCGCGCAGCTCGCGATCATCGAGTTCATCGACTACGAGCTCAAGCCGAAGCAGGAGGCGGGCTCCGAGAGCGGAAAGACCTCGCTCATGGATCGCGCCAAGGGCGTCTTCGGTGGTGGCGGCCGCAAGGCCGAGCCGAGCAAGGCCGAGACCAAGGCCTCGTCCGAGACGGCGGTTGAGCCGGAGCCGAGCAAGCCGGCAACGAAGGCTGCCGCGAAGACCGCAGAAGCTGTCGAGACCCCGAAGGCCGCGAAGACTCCGAAGGCCGCGAAGACCCCGAAGGCCGCGAAAACCCCGAAGGCCGCGAAGACCCCGAAGGCCGCCACGCCGGACCCGGAGCCTGAGGCGGACTGACGGCCCACCGGACCATCCAGAGGACATTCGGGCGCCGTCCGCGGACGGCGCCCTTCGTGTGGCGGTTCTACAACGTCATCGTGTCGCCGAGCTCCGGAATCTCCGAGGTCCATCCCAGCTCGCGGTGCAGCGTTTCGGCAAACGCCTGCTGGGCGGGATACTCGCCGTGCACTATCACGACACGGTCGGGGTCGCGCTCGCGGCGTTTCAGCCACACCAGCATCTCCTCGACATCGGCGTGCGCCGAGAGCCCACTCACCTGGGTGATCTGCGCGCGCACCGGGACCCACTGACCGTGGATCTTGACCTTCTCCTCTCCCTCGACCAAGCGCCGACCTTTGGTGCCCTCGGCCTGGTAGCCGACGAACATGACCGTGTTGGCAGAGCCGGGCAGGCGCAGCTTGAGGTGATGGAGGATGCGGCCCCCCGTGGCCATTCCTGACGCCGAGATGATGATCGCCGGGCCCTTGATGTCGTTCAGCTTGCGCGAGTCGCGGGAGGTCGGTGTGACACCGAGGTTGGCCGGAAAGATGGGGTTGGACTGCTCGGCGAGAGACTGGCGCATCTCGACATCGTGCTCGCTCGTGAAACGGCTGTAGAGGGCGGTGGTCTCGATCCCCATGGGGCTGTCGAGCCAGATCGGGATCTCCGGGATGTCCCCGTCCACCGCGAGCTCGTGCAGCATGTAGAGGAGCTCCTGGGTGCGGTCGACGGCGAAGGCGGGGATGAGAAGCACGCCGCCGCGCTTGATGGCGGCGTTGACCTGGTCCGCGAGGACCTCCCGCGGGTCGCGCGGATCATGCCTGCGGTCGCCGTAGGTGGCCTCGATCAGCAGCACGTCCGAGCCTGGGTAAGACTCCGGTTCGCGCAGGATCGGGACCCCGTAGCGGCCGATGTCCCCGGAGAAGTACACGGTTCGCCGTTGACCACCGGCGACCTTCGACTTGAGCTCGACGGCGGCAGCTCCGAGGATGTGGCCCTGGCGATGAAAGCGGAAGCGGATCCCGGGGTGGAGGTCGGTCCACGTGCCGAAGGGGATCGGCCGGAGCAGCCGCAGCGCGGCACGTGCGTCTGCGAGACGGAACAGGGGCAGCGCGGGCTGGTGCTTCGAGTACCCCTCCTTGTTGGCGTAGCGCGCCTCCTCTTCCTGGAGGTGGGCGGCGTCGGGCAGCAGGACGCGCAGCAGCGCCGCGGTGGCCGACGTGCAGTAGACCGGACCCGAGAACCCCTGACGCGCGAGACGCGGGAGGTAGCCCGAGTGGTCAATGTGGGCATGGGTGAGCACGACCGCATCGAGCCGCGACGCCGGGTGGGGAAGCGGCTTCCAGTTCAGCCGCCGGTGCGCGGCCGGGCCCTGGAACAGACCGCAGTCGACCAACGCGGAGAACTGCTGCCATTCGAGCAGGTACTTCGATCCCGTCACGCAACGCCCGGCCCCGAGGACAGTCAGCTTCACGGCGCCTCCAGTGGCGTTATCTTAACCCGCGCGTGGGTTGGCATCGACCACGCGGGTGGTCCGGCCGGAACGACTGCGCAGCAATCGCCCGGGCACGGAACGAACCGGCCGCCGTGGACGTTGACTGTGAACAGGGGCTAGAATGAAGGTGGTCCCCGGCTTGAGGAGGTCGAAGATGTCACAAGAGCAGCACAGCGTAGATGAAGCCATCGAGCAGGTGGCCCGAGAGGCCGACGGCGAGCTGGCAGAGGTCAAGAGTGCCCTGAGCCGCGCTCAGCAGGCGATGGACAATGCCCGGTCGGCCATGCAGGGCGCCTACGGGAAGGCCCGGGAACGCTCCGCCGAGGTCGCCGAGCGCGTGCGCACGCATCTCGATGAGGCGCGCGTGCACCTCAACGAAGCCAAGGAGGCGAGCGCCAAGCTCGCCGCGAAGGCGCGCGAGCAAGCGGAGCAGCTGTACGCGAAGGCCAAAGAGCAGTACGAGGCTCTGGCGGCCAAGAGCCGGGAGATGATCGAGAAGGTCCGCGACCGGGTCTCGGAGATCGACTTCAAACAGCGAGGGGATCAGGTTCTCGAGTACATTCGGGTGAACCCCGGAAAGTCGGTGCTGATCGCCCTCGCGGCGGGGTTCCTGGTCGGCTACATCGCCCGACCGCGGGACTGAACGGTCGGGGGTGACGCAACATGGCGGACATCGAATTGGAGGACGGTCTCGACGAGACCCCGAACGAGGACTCGTCACCGGACGCCGAGCGCTCTGGCGGCCGCAGGCTCGATCCCGACACCATCCTCGACACCCTGGTTCCCTCGGCGATCGACTGGCGCGGGACGGTCCGTCGGCACCCACTCAGCTCCATCGCGGCGGTCGGACTGTTCGGCTACCTCGTCGGCCGGACCAAGGGAACGGCGATCATGGCCGGGCTTACCACCGGGCTTTCGTCCGCGCTGATGCGCCAGCTTTCCGAGGTCTTCGAAGGCGACCTCTTCGATTTCGACTGAGAGGAGGCGGCCGTGCCGTTCTGTCCGTCCTGCGGCGTCGAGTACCGGGAGGGCATCGCCCGATGCGCCGACTGCGGCGTCGAGCTGGATGAGGCACCGCCGCCAGAGGCCCAACCGGTGGAGTGGACGACCGTCGAGGAGACCGGAGACGAGGCCGAGGCCGCGATCGTGGAGGGCTTCCTGCTCGAGCAGGGCATCACGGTGCGCGTGCTCAGCCATCACGATCGCGAGTTTCCGACCACCATCGGGGCGTTGTCCACCGTTGAGGTCCAGGTGCCGATCGAC
>Ga0315540_10001898_pt1 | contig 11836 bp, 10 predicted proteins | sample SalMarSW160110MG_FD_203677 | JGI IMG/M metagenome (GOLD analysis project Ga0315540, IMG submission 203677) | Salt marsh sediment microbial communities from the Plum Island Ecosystem LTER, Massachusetts, United States - Salt Marsh Sediment SW1601-10 ... | reverse complement strand
TTTTGCTGTATGTTTAACTAAGCCTTTGCCTTCGAGTTGCTTCAGGAAAGGATAGACTAAGCTTGGGCTGACTTCTTTCTTAACGCGCTTCTTGAACTGATTAATAATACTGTAGCCGTGGGTTGGGCCTTCATAGAGTATAGTTAGTATGTAGAACCGTGAAAAATCGCTGATTATTTCATCCATTCCCTTATTTGCCATGTTGTTCTTGTTTCATGTGGTGTTTTGATATATTAAATGTTTATTAGATATATCGTAAAAATACACATTCGCTACGAAAATTTACACAAGCTAACCGGCACTAACAAATATATGGCACCTGTTACATGTATTTTCGGGTTCCAAGGAGAGACTGTTCCTTGAAATATGACATAATAATTGTAGGCGCAGGTCCAGCTGGCATCTTCTCAGCGCTAGAACTAACAGAAAATACAAACCTAAACGTCCTCATACTTGACCGAGGACCAGACATTGAAAAACGCAAGTGCCCCTCTAGTCGAGGATTTGAATGTGTACATTGCGAACCATGCTCTGTCCTTTCAGGCTGGGGCGGTGCAGGTGCCTATAGTGACGGTAAACTTACACTTTCAACAGAAGTTGGCGGTTGGCTAAACCAATACGTTTCCAACAAAGAATTAGCTGAGCTCGTAAAGTATTGTGATGGCATCTACATTAAATTCGGTGCCAGTGAGCAAGTCTTTGGTGGCGAAAGCGTAGAAATAGATGAAATCGAACGGCAAGCCTCACTCGCAGGCTTAAAGTTAATCAAGCAAGAAGTTCGTCACATGGGAACTGACAAATGCCTTGAAACTCTGCAACGTATGCGGAAATACCTTAACAGCAAAATCACTTTTCAACCAAAAACTGAGGTCAAAGGTCTCATCGTCGATAACCAAGTAATTCAAGGAGTAGAGACGGTAAACGGGGAAAAAATTTTAGGCAAATACGTAATTCTTTCTCCAGGAAGAAGCGGCGCTGAGTGGCTTCAAACCGAATCTCAGATACATGGATTAAAAACAGTAAACAACCCCGTTGACATTGGCGTTCGTGTGGAGCTTCTGGCTTCAGTTATGGAAAACCTCACTAAAGCCCTATATGAGCCAAAACTTGTGTATTTCTCAAAACAATTCGATGACCAAGTGCGAACGTTCTGTGTTTCTCCTTACGGCGAAGTCACCACTGAATCATATGACGGCGTCTTAACTGTTAATGGTGGAAGCCATGCAGAAACAAGAACACCCAATACTAACTTTGCCATCCTTGTCAGTACCTCATTTACAGAACCTTTCAAGGAACCTGTTGCCTACGGCAAGTATGTTGCAAGGCTATCTAACTTATTGAGCGGCGGTGTAATGGTTCAGCGTCTCGGCGACCTGGAGCATGGGCGACGTTCCACACCTGAACGCATATCTCATAGCGTAGTTACACCTACCCTTAAAAACGCAACACCCGGAGACTTAAGCTTCGTTTTGCCCTACCGCTATTTAGCAGACATACGAGAAATGCTACAAGCAATGGATAAAATTGCGCCCGGCGTTTCTTCACCTGAAACCTTGCTTTACGGTGTCGAAGTAAAATTCTACAGCTCTCACCTGCAATTAAGCAATGCTTTAGAATCCAAAATCCAGAACATGTTCACTATAGGTGATGGCGCAGGTGTCACACGTGGTTTAATACAAGCATCCGCGTCAGGAGTTATAGTTGCAAGAGAAATCCTTAAACGAGAAAAAATGAAGGCAAAGTAAACTATGGCGGTTTTAGCTCAAAATATCCGCTGCTCTCACTGTGGAGCCCCTGTGGAGTTTAAGCCAGGCGAAATCATAGCGACATGCAAATATTGTGGATTCACAACCGTAATCCAAACTGGTCAAGCTTTCAACTTTGAACACTCTCTTCTATTAAACAATTACACCCCTGAGCAGATTGAGGATTTGGCACGCAATTGGATGCGTTCGGGTTTTATGAAACCTGGGGATTTGGCGAAAAAATCCAAGATAACTGAGAAAAACCTGATTTATCTGCCTTTTTGGGTAGTGACCGCTGAAGCAACAACAAAGTACAAAGGTATTTTCGAACGCATCTCTCCTCCGATTATAAAGGAGGGGCAAATCCAGAATGAATACAATTGGTTAGTCCTAGCAAGAATCGCAACAGTTTTTCCCACCCGAGAATACGATGTTCCTTTGGCTGGTAAAATTCCCTATGATTTTCGAAAGATCGAAGGCTTTGCCAAGTTGCTTAACAGCGAAATCGACCGGGACCAAGCTTTAGAGATTGCTCGTCAACAGATTGATTCACATCATCGTTTTATTATCCAGCAAGACATCGATAAAGTCATCGAAGCAACAACAGTAACTAATCTTAAGCAGATGGTTTATTTGCATTCACCGATTTGGTTCATAAAGTACGAATATAAGAACAACATGTATCAGATGGTTGTTGATGGTGCTTCAGGTATGGTTTTGAAGGGCGATATACCCTCTTCCAAGTTCTAATGTGATTTAAAAAGCTTTAAGAGTAAGCTCTTTTTTATATCGGCATATAAATATTGGAGGATTTAGGAAATGAGCGAAAATAACGATGTTTATGCCCAAGCAAAAAAAGAAATGCGGCTTTCAGAACGTATAGCAGCGGCGCTTCCTGGCTTTCGTGGATACAAAGAAAAGGAACTCCGCCGCGAATCAGACAAACTGATTAGGAATAACCTATCTCTTAAACTCTCCAAGGATAAAGAGAACGTGCGAAGCATCGCTCAGAGAATTGCTGACAAACGTTATCTCGACGTTTTACCAGACATTGATAGGTTAAATGCAAAGATGGATCGCATTACCGAAAAAGTAAACCATGCCTCATATGGATACGCAGGCTTCTATGACATAGTTAAAATCAAGGAAGAGCACCTTGACCGAATGATAACCTTCGATAATAATCTCCTCGATGAAGTTGACTCTTTAACAACAGCCATCGAAGAGCAAAAAACACAGTTGGTAAGCGGCAACTACACAAACCTCAAGGACAAAATCCAAACTATAGCAGACAAGCTTGAATTGCTCGAAGACACCTTTGATAAGCGTGAACAAGTAATCTTAGGAGTGACGCAATAATGCCACAAATCATAGAATGGACAAATGTTGGACCTGACGCGATTCTCTGGCGGTACCCAAACGAGGATATCACTTGGGGAGCGCAGCTTATAGTTCACGAATATGAGATGGCAGTTTTCTTCCGTGATGGAAAAGCCTACGACGTGTTTGGTCCAGGCAGACATACCCTAACAACCTTGAATTTACCCATCCTCACCAGCCTGTTGACCAGGTTAGCTGGCTTTGGTGGCAATAAACCCTTCAAAGCAACTGTGCTATTCATCAGCACAAAAGTGTTCGCTGGCAAATGGGGAACAAAAGCACAAACCACCGAACTTGCTCCTCTCCAGGTATACGGGCAATTCTGGTTCAAAGTCGGGGACGCATCTCTCTTCGTCAACGAAGTCGTCGGTGGACAAAGTGCATATGACACTTCAGCGGTTAACGATTTTCTACGCGGTTTCCTAAACGAAAAAATTATCGATGAACTAAGCCACTACGACCTCATAACCGTCTTCACACGCCTAGACGAGACTTCAGTAATCGTCAAAAATTCATTAATAGACTACTTCAAAAGAGTCGGCATCGAACTAACTGATCTTCGCTTCGAAGGCATCGACACAACACCTGAGTATCGTGAACGCCTATTCTGGCTCAAAACGGGACAAACTGCACCCAGTGACGTACTACGCATGGAAACAGTTAAGAGTGCAGCGGCAAGCCTCGGACAAGGCGGCGGTTCAGGAGCTTTAGGCGCTGGCATGGTGCTTATCCCACAGATTATGACACCTACAGGACAACAGCAAGCAGCTCCAGCAGCAGCGCTTGTTATCTGTCCTAAATGTGGGGAAAAAGTTCCCGCTACAAGTAAATTCTGCCCTAACTGTGGAACAAACCTAACCCCTCCATCTCAGGGTGCAATGACATGTCCTAACTGCGGCAAATCCATCCCAGCTAGTAGTAAATTCTGTCCAGAATGCGGCTTCAAAATCGGAAGCTAAGAGGTACCCTAAATGAGTGATAGTGACCGTCAACTGCTTAGCTTTGGCGTGTTCCTCCTCATCATCGTGTTAGGAATAGTGCTAGCGCTTGCAGGACTCATTACCTGGAACCTTTTTGTTCCAGTTGTTCTGATACTTTGCGGTTGCTGGGCAATAGCATTGGCAGGAATTAGAGCGAGCAACCCCCAGAAGTACGAACGAGGAACCTATAGTACAATTGGAATTGGCTTTGCCTTGATTGCGCTTGGTGGAGCATGGTACGTCAGTCGCTTCGGTTGGCTGTATTCGCTGATCGTAATCTTGCTCGCGGTCGCAGTACTCGCAATCACGGCTGCATTAAGAAAAAAATAACCTCTGCGCTTTTTGGCTCTAAACATTTTTTTATCTCCTTGCACAGTCATGATGGAGATGGCACAGTTATGAGCGAAAGAACGATCGGTCACGGTACATGGTATGACTTAATGGCTAAGAAAGTCATCGGAAGAGAAAAAAAACTAAATCGAGACATGAGTAAACTTCGCACTGAGATGGGTCTAGGCGCTTCAGGTTTTCCCCATATCGGTAGCCTAGGAGATGCATCACGAAGCTACTCCGTCACTTTGGCTCTCAAAAACCTGAACTATGATTCTGAACTAGTAGCCTTCTGTGATGACAAAGACGGCTTACGCAAGGTTCCAGCTGGGCTATCAAAAGACCTGGAGAAGTATCTTGGGTACTCAGTTTCCAGCATACCTGACCCGTTTGGCTGCCACGACAGCTACGGCAAGCATATGAGTTCGCTTCTGCTTGATGCGCTGGATAAATGTGGCATTGAATACAAGTATTTTTCTGCTAAAGAAGTCTACGAGAAAGGGATCCTTCTAAACGAAATTCGAACCATACTGACAAACGCCAAAAAAGTAGGCGAAATAGTTAAGGAAGAAGTAGGGCAAGAAACCTATACTGAAGTTTTACCCTACTTTGCAGTCTGCGAACAATGTGGACACCTCTATACTACAAGGGCATATAGGTTCGACCCTAAAACCGATAAAGTTTCTTACAAATGTGAAGGTCTTGAAATCCGAGGCAAACTCATTGCCGGTTGCGGCAACGAAGGAGAAGTAGATATAAAAAGCGGTGAAGGCAAACTCACCTGGAAAAGCGAATTTGCAGCCCGCTGGAAAGCCCTTGACATTAGGTTTGAAGCTTATGGCAAAGACATCGCCGACTCTGTGCGCATAAACGACCGTATTTGTCGAGAGGTCCTACTTTTTGAGCCACCATCACATGCTAAATATGAGATGTTTCTTGATAAAGGTGGAAAGAAAATTTCAAAGTCAGCAGGAAACGTTTTCACACCCCAAGTTTGGTTTAATTATGGCTCCCCCCAATCTTTGCTCTTACTTATGCTCAAACGTTTTGTGGGCACACGCACCCTAGATGTCTCCGATATTCCCGTATACATGAATGAACTCGACTATTTGGAAGACGTTTACTTTGGCAAAAAACAAGTCAGCCAAAAAGAAGCAACCAAACTCAAAGGACTATTCCTATATTGCTACGTTATGAAACCTCCAACAAAACCAAGCATTCATGTCCCATACAACCTCATGTCGTTTCTTGTCAAAATGTCGCCTAAATACCACACAAGCGATTATGTCACCGAAAAACTGCAAGAATACGGGTATCTACAGAAAAATCAAACTCTCGACGCGGGACTATTGCAACGCATTGAGTACGCTGTAAATTGGGTAAGCGATTTTGAAGAAATCACAGAAACCGCTGTTGAACTTTCTTCAATAGAAAAGAAAGCAATAAGCGAACTAATTGCGAAACTGCAAACTGAAGATGACCCTGATAAAATACAAAATGCTATCTTTAACGCTGCTAAAAGTAACAATTTGAAGCCAGGCGCCTTCTTTAGGGTGCTGTATCAGGTTTTGATGGGTGCACCGCAGGGTCCACGACTTGGTCCATACTTCTTAGCTATGGGTAAACAAAACGTTGTAGCTGCATTACAAAGAACTCTAAACAAAAAATAAATTCCGATTTGTAGAGTTCCCGATGATCCTTCTAAAGAAAACAGATGATCCTAAGACCATACTATTTTTAAGTTTAAGCAAAGTATTTACTTCTCTTCCCTTATTTTTGTGAGGGTACAAAACAGGTTGGGCCTGTCGTCTAGTACGGATTATGACACCGGCCTGCGGAGCCGGAGGTCCTGGGTTCAAATCCCAGCGGGCCCGCTTTCCATTTTGTCCAAGAAAAAATGGGAATGAGAATAATGAATCGGGAATAGACGATTTGAGCGTTTAGTTTCTATCATTTGACTTAAGTTTTGGGTGACATGTCTGGTTGCAGAAGTCCAAAAGCGTTACCTTCTGGATCCGCAACTATCGTAAACCATCCTACTGTCGGTATTTGTTGTTTTGGAACCAGGATCTTTCCGCCTTCTTTGGTAACCATGCCTGTGTATTTATCGATGTCTTCTACGCTTACGTAATTGACTTGTGGAGCGCCTTGCATTCCTTGAGTACGCGGGTATAAGCCGCCGTTTACTCCTGGTCGTTGAAGCATGCCCTTCTCGTCAGTGGGAACCGTAGCTATAGTGTAGTATTCTACACCTGGCATGGGAGCTTTCGTGATTTTCCATCCCAGGACTTTTTCATAGAATTCTTGGAGTTTCTTAACATCGTTTGCAGGAATTTCAAAATGAACAACCGTATGATCCAATTTCAATCAACTCTTTTGTTTAGGGTTTCAAACTCAGCCGTTAAGTTAAGACTATGTGTTTGTCTGATACCTACTACAAGCGTTTAAACCCTTAAACATCTGAACCAGAAAGACAGAACGAAAAATCAAAGGTTACCATATCAAAGGGCTTATTGCTTTAAACCCTGCAACGGAGAGTAAAACATAAGTTAGACTAATATTCTCGGATTTCTCAGGAACCATCACTTACAAGACAGTGGATTTGTAGTTGCCAATATGCGTGCACACTCACACCCACACCGCTCAACATAGAACCATGGTGAATGAACTGAACAATCCGTCTTCCCACACTAAAAATAAAATAAGAAAACAACCTAAACAAAGAAAGCAAACACCTCCAAAGCCACAAGTATGGTGTAAAATTTTAAGACGCCACACCCACACAAAGAAAAAAACAAAACAACAGCATTAAAAAAACAAGTTAACGGCATACGGTTAAAGCCTAAGAAATAGGCCAGAAGCAGCTGCAATTCTTCTCAGGACTATCGAAACCATCCTGTCGCTACGTTTCCACATCTTTACAAAATAATTACTGCTTTTTCCTTTAACCACTGAAAAAACAAGCAAGATATTTATCAGCACCAAATAGATGGGAAAACCTAACTCGGAAAATGCCCAGGAATTTGCCACCACAAAACTTGTCAAAGGACTAAATATGCCAACAATAAAAGGCCAAGCAGATTCAGTTTCAGGGTTGCGCCATGCCTTGGAAAGAGTTGGCGTTGCCGCTAATCCATCACTTCCCATCGCGAACATTATCGCTAAATTCGGATCTTTAGTTACACCCCAAAGAACAACTGCCACACCCGATAATACTCCACACAGATAATCAAACGATGAAAGTTTCCAATACGCTCTCTTACTGAAAAAAGAAGCCATAAAGATCAAAAAAGGCGAAAACCCAGAAATGAAAACTGGTACGACCGCCCAACCTACACCACTGGAAACAGAGGCACCGGTAGCTATGAAGGGCGCAACTGCCCACATGAACCATGTTACCCTGTTAGGTTTAGTTTGCCCCTTAAACATTGAACGTATATAGACAACAGCCGCAAGCAAACTCGCAAAGGCAGCGACAAGTACAATGTATTCCAACATACGCTATCTACATGGAACTGTTCAGATATTTTAACCGCAACCATAAAAAAAATCGCTCATTCGATCACATAATCTGGCTTAGATTAAGCTTTTTTTGAAAGCCTTCCAAATTTTTTACTAACTTGATATAATAGACTACCTATTGCCAATGCAAATGCAGGATAAGCTGGAAGAATGTACCATGACAGCTTTGTTTGAGCCAAAGTAAACACCAAAAAAACTATCCCCATCCACGAAAGAAGCAGCACATCTGGTTTGGAACGCTTAAACGCTAATTTATATGCGCAGAGTCCAGCGGCAAACGGCAAAAAAATCGCCCACACCCTCTCATTTTGAAACAAATAGTTGAAATAGAACAGATAACCACCCGTGTGACCTTCAAGTGGACTTACAGTTCTTATAAATCCACAATAGACCACGAACCAATCCCAAAAAATCAAGCCAAAACTCACAAACATATAGATAAGCCAAGGTAAAATAACAGAAAATCCAATTCCCAAAAACAGAGTAAATCGCTTAGTGAAAAGAAACCCAAGATTCTTCTGGGAAATGGCAACGTATGTTAGAATTATAAGTGGAATCAACAAAGCCTCCACCTGTTTAGTCAGAAACGCTAACCCAAAAAATAAACCGCTTAAAGCTATCCCCTGATTAGTTTTATTCTGGTTTTCGCTTGAAACAAAAAAATAGATACTTGCCACAACAAAGAAAACAAAAGGAACGTCCGTCATGGCATGCCTAGCAAACAAGTAAAAAGTCGCAAAGGTGCCCAAAACCATCGCAGAACCAAACCCAACATACCGATTATAGAGTTGCCTCCCCAAAAAATACGTTGAAACCATAGTTAAAACAGCAAAAATGGGGCTCCAAAGTCTCGTAACAAAGTTGCTAACGCCAAAAACTTGGTAACCCAAAGAAATAAGCCACATGTAAAGAGGTGGCTTGCCAATCCAAACGGCAAGATCGCCAAAAGCGTAAGGTGTTAAGTAATCTCCACTTTTCACCATATGGTAAGCCCATTGAGAATATGTTTGTTCGTCAGCAATCCAAAGTGGTCCATTAGCAAGGTTTACGAAAAAAACTGTTGAAAAACCCAGAATTATCAGAATGAAGATCGCATCGCTATGAGTTAGAAACCATCTTCCCCTTTGATTCTCTATTTGGGTGTTATGTATTGTTTGTCTGTGAGAATAGACAAAACGCAATCCCACAAAAAAGAGAGCGAAAAAAACAATACCTGCAAAAACATCGAACACCACTGTTGTCCACGATAATGAAACAGGGGTCGGTATTGGCATGTTTTCATTGCTAGAATCGTTCAACGTGAACGCATAAATTCGGCAATCACAGGACCCAAAATAAAGAACGCCATTGACAATTGAAGGAGAAGAATCCACAAAGTCACCAGTTGTCCAACTCCACTGCCTCTTCCCCGTTGAAGCGTTAAAGCAATAAATTCCGTAGTCTTCCGAACCAACATAGACGTTACCGCTGAAAACTACAGGCGAAGAATCAACCCAGTAACCAGTTGAACTCTGCCAAATTTTAGCACCACTAGACGCATTCAAACAGTAAACATTGTTATCCTCAGAACCAACAAAGACACATCCATAAGCAACTGCAGGAGAAGAAACAACACATCCTTGAGTTTGATAACTCCAAAGCTTTTCACCGTTTGAAGAATTCAAAGAGCAAACATAGCCATCGTTTGAACCAATGTACAAATAACCATCAACCAAACTGGGTGAGGAGGAAACACTGCCAGTATGCTGCTTCCAGATTTGGCTTCCCGTTGAAGCATTAAGGGCATAAACAAAAAAATCATCTGTTGCCACATATAATACTCCATTTGCAAATGCAGGCGACGAATCCACACGATAAGCCGTCGGAAATTTCCAACATAAACTACCATCCGAAGCATCAAAACAAAACAAGCCCTGCTCACCCGAACCAACAAACACAAAATTATCCACAACTAAAGGTGAAGAAACAACCACTCCACCAACCATCGAAACCCAAACAGGCACCCCATTAGTCTTGTTTAGACAATAAAGCCAACCATCATTTGAACCCACATACACACCCCAATCAGAGACCGCAGGCGAAGATTCCACTCCTGCACCAGTTGCAAAACTCCAAACAAGTTGCCCCGAAGACGCGTTTAGGCAATACACGTTGAAATCTTTAGAACCGAAAAAAACTTCACCATTCACTATTGCAGGAGAAGAAACTATTGCTGCTCCCGTTGTAAAATTCCACAAAGGTACCACTGAATTCGCCAATCCAGCGCTTGATATGTAGCCACTGTGGTTTGAGTCATACCGAAAATTTGGCCAATCGCCGATAGCGGAAGCCTGAGAAGTGAAGTATGATTGTGTGAGAACAAGCAAAATGAGTACAATTTGTACCCAACGTCGTTTTTGCATTGTTATCCTTACAACAATCACGCGCCAATAGCCATATTAAATTATCGAGATTTTCCGCTTTTAATCTTTAATCCCAAAAATTAGAGAGAAATAACGATTCGGCTATGCGATTTTTAAACAAAAACTTTGGCTGGCGACGAAGGATAGCTTTCACTTTTAAAAACCAAGCATTACATGGCGCATAGCCTGCCCAATCTTCTATAGTTCAAGAAATGTATCAAAATTAATTAAAAATGATTCAACAAGGTTAAAACTAATTATCCTAAAATTTAATTGTAAAAAGGAAAAGGAAGAAATTTGCCCTATTCTCTGCTTGAAAGAACTAAGATATAGTCCGCAGTATCCGCACACATGTCAGCAGCTTGTTCTATGAACTCAATTAAGTCGTCAAAAATTACCATTGCCCCGCAATTCATGTTTGCACCATACTTCACGAATAGCCCTTTAGATTTCAGGTATTCAATATCGATCGCATGCTCGATTTCGCCGACTTTTTTCGCTTCCTTTATTGCCTCATTAGGGTTGGACGAGATTTTCTCAATACTGCCTCTAAGGGTTTGAGCTGTCTCAACAAGTTTAGATGTCATAAAAACTGTTTTCTCAGATAGTTCCAGTGGAATGTCTGCTTGAGAAAGCATTTCTAGGCATCTTGCTGCGTCTTTTGTATGATCTGCCAAGGTGTCTAGTCTTTTTACCAGATGTAACAGATCTTCACGATAATCAGCGACAAGCGCTGCTCCCTTGGACAGTTCCATAAATACGTCTGTGCGGAGAGTGTCGACTTCTTCCTCCGCTTTGTATAGGTTATCTATGTACTTCTGAGATTCTTTAAAATTTTTCTCGGAAAAACTTTTGGTTGCTTTATGCAGCCAGGTTACCGTATCAAACGCTTTAGTTATTTGTTCATGAGCGAGTTCTAGACCTCTGGTTTTGCGGCGCTGTTCAAACCAATCGTAGCTTTTTTTCTCCATCAACACCAACTTCGTTAATAATCAAATAATCTTACCTTGCAAATATAACCCTTCTCTTAATACTTCAATAATCCCAAGGATTCTGCAACTTTTATGTTCTTTTTAATTTTTCACTTTCATTTACGTTAAAGCTAAACAAACGCCTATTACTGAAAACCAATCCAATAACTCAGCATCAGCTAAACTCTGTTCTTCAACTGTACATTTGTTACTTCAGCTGTCCTATTTAGAATAACCCACATAATCTATAGAGAACACTTTATTCTAAAAAGCAAAGTCATCATTGTTTCAGAACAATTTTTGCTAAAGCGACTTTATCGTCTAAACTTTTCATCACGGTGTTTGTCACTTTTACTTTTACACCGATTTTTTCTATCCTACTTTTTTCCAAACCATCCTTTTTATCAATAACTATCGTGTCGAGAAAATCAGCGTAAAGCCTTGCAACTCCATATGCAGAAACCTCAATTCCTAACACCCGCATCATTTTATCTGCGGGCCCCTTA
>Ga0315540_10001896_pt1 | contig 11839 bp, 8 predicted proteins | sample SalMarSW160110MG_FD_203677 | JGI IMG/M metagenome (GOLD analysis project Ga0315540, IMG submission 203677) | Salt marsh sediment microbial communities from the Plum Island Ecosystem LTER, Massachusetts, United States - Salt Marsh Sediment SW1601-10 ... | reverse complement strand
CGCGTTGCAAGTTACCTAGAAGAATGCCCTGACGACCGCTGCCGCACACGGCATTTTATCAGTCTTCCACGACTTGAGACCCCGGCGCAGCCGGCCTGTCCGCGGGACACGCGGGCAGCTTTACAGGACCCGAGGTGTCGAAAACCATGGCCAATTACCCAGGATTCAGGCGGGGACGGTTCTTCGCCGGAACAGCTCACCCAGTTCATGAGCGGGCACCGGCTTGGCAAAGAAATAGCCCTGGAAATGCCTGCATCCGATCTCTGAGAGCAGGTTCCGTTGCGTTTCCGTCTCCACCCCTTCGGCAATAACGCTGAGATTAAGACTTTTAGCTATCGCCATAATGGTGCGAACTATCGCATTATCACTGCTGTCAACGGCGATATCACGCACAAAAGATTGGTCGATTTTCAGCTGGTCGAGCGGCAGGCGCTTGAGATACTGCAGCGATGAATAACCCGTGCCGAAATCATCCAATGAAAAGTTTACGCCCATCGACTTCAGGGCATTCATGGTTGAAATGGTGTCTTCAATATCATCCAACAGCATGCTCTCAGTGAGCTCAAGCTTCAGGAGCTCAGGGTTGATGCCGTGGCGCTGTATGCAAGACCGCACTTGCTCTACGAAACCCGCCTTGCGGAATTGCTTTGAACTGACATTTACCGCAAGCGTGAGATCTCGGGCGAGTGGATCTTGACGCCACAGCTTAAGCTGCGCGCATGCCGCTTCCAAAACCCATTGTCCAATGGATATGATCAACCCCGTTTCTTCCGCCAACGGGATAAATTGTGCGGGCGAGACGAGGCCGCGCCTGGGGTGTATCCAGCGAATCAAGGCCTCCGCCCCGATTGGGCGTGACGAGCTATCGACCTGGATCTGATAATATAAAGCGAACTGCTGGTCTTGAAGCGCCAGATGCAAATCACCCTCAAGAGACGCGCGGCTGTTGATATCAGCCTGCATTTCCGGATCGAAGAAGCGCAGGTTATTACGGCCGCTGTTCTTGGCCTGATACATGGCGATATCGGACTGCTTGATCAAGTCCTCGGTTGACAGGTGATTGCCCTTGAACATTGTAATTCCGATACTGCAGCTGGAGCGAAACTCCCTCATGCCCAGCAGATAGGGCTGGCAGAGCACCTGAAGAACCTTCTCCCCGACCACCCTCGCTTGAAATGCAGCGTCTTTTTCAGTTTCGCTTAAATCTCTCAGCAAGACGACGAATTCATCGCCTCCAAGACGGGCCACGGTATCGCTCTTTCGAACAATGCCAGACAGGCGACCGGCGATCTGCTTCAGCATCATGTCGCCAGAAAGATGGCCAACGGAGTCATTTATGGTTTTAAAGTTATCCAAGTCGATCAGCAGCAACCCCCCATAGCGACCGATGCGCGCGCTGGATGACAAGGCTTGATTGAGCCTGTCATCAAGGAGCCGTCGATTGGGCAAGTCGGTAAGCTGATCATAGTAGGCCAAATGTTGTATCCTTTTCTGATTAGCCTTTCGTTCAGTTATGTCGCGCGATGAATTGAACATCACCTGCCTGCCGCCGAGCATAAGCGGCAATCCGCTGACCTCCACATCGAACTCAGACCCGTCTTTACGTCGGTGACGGGCCTCGAACTGCGAACGAACCGACCGCGACAGCTGTGTTCTGATCTCCCCTCCCAAATCCTTGTCAGCGGACTGCGCGTCCCACTGCGACGCGTTCATGCCGAGCACCTCATCACGGCTATAGCCCAGCATATCGCAGAACGCGTTGCTGGCCTCGACCACGTTCCCGTCCCTGTCGATGATATGAATGCCGTCACTGGCATTGCGCAGGATGGAACGGAAGTTTTCCTCGGAGGTGCGGAGCTGTTGCTGCATTTCGCGGGTCAGCGTCATCCCCATCACGGCGAGCATCATGAGAAACCCGTAAGACCCTAATGCGACGAAATGGATAACAGAAAGCCGTACCAGTATGCCTTCGATGCCGCATATGAAAAACAAGCCGGTGGCAAACAGCATCCACGCTGCCGCGCGCCGGCCGGTACGGCGGTATAGGTCGATCAGGGCATAAATCGCGTATACGAAAATACAAAAAACCGTTGCGATCGTGATGTATGCCCAAACGCCGTTATGGCCTTTCCCGCGCGTGATAACCTCCCCCCATGGCAATCGAAGTTTATAAATCCCGCCGAAGTGGTCATATTGCAGAGTATAGGGCTCTATCAGATTCACCAAAAACAACGCGGCGATATACAGCGTCACCGCCGCCAATACCGGCACTGATCTTTTGCCTGTGTATTCGGCGATAAACCATTGAAATAAAGCAACCAGCAACAGCCCGGCGGCGACATTCGTTCGAAGTGCCTGGATGAATTCGGCGTCATTTACCGAGTGCAGGATTTTCGCGCCAAAAATCGCAAACAATATTATTGACAGGCACATGCCCGAAAATAATAAATAACTCGAACGATGGGGCGATTTTTCAGCAAAGAGCCAGTGCTGAATCATTCCATACGCAACAATTCCCGCCAACAGATATAAACTTGGGATTATGATTTTGATTCAACTCCTTCCTTGCGCTTATCAAAAACTCTTATATTCCGCCTTCCCTGGTAAACAAGGTAGGTTCTCTCTGATCCATATAATAGTTTTCATTTAAATCGACCCAAATACAATAATCTTGATCTGAACACGGATTGGCCGCCTTGGATGTTAAGGGTGGTTTGTCATACCTCGTGACTGCGACCCAACCCCGGCGCAGGCATGCCACATGCCTAACAGGCGGGCGATCGTGATGTGACTATCAATGACAGAGCTCCCCAATACGCGGACAGGGTAAACCCGCGGCAGGAAACACTTTAACCCTCATCCACATTGGCCAGCATGAACGGACCGGCGCGTTTGGCCGCTTGCATCAAGGTGTCCTGAGCGGCGCCGAACCAGCGCGACAGTTGAATGAGCTGCGGCCATTGGCGCGGGCGCATGAGCAGGGACCCCAGCAGCTTGGCAATGCGGACCTCACCGGCACCGCCGATGGCGGCGCTGACGCTGTCGGGTATCGTGCCGGAAGCCGGGTCGGCGATGGCGCGGATGACCAGGAATGGGATGCCGGCCTGGCGCGCGGCGCGGGCCAGCGCGGCACTTTCCATGTCCGCCGCCACTGCGCCGGTGGCGGCGGACATAGTCTGTTTATCGGCGGGCGTTCGCAGCACGGATGCACTCTCCGCGATGGGCTGAACCACCACATCAAGGCGCTCGGCGAGTCTTTTACGGATGCGCAGGTGCCAGGCCGTGTCCGTATCGAGGGCCTCGCCGTCCAGCGCGATGACGGACTCCGGGACCAGGAGTGCACCGGGACTGAACCCCGGCTGCAGCCCGGCAGCGGTACCCCAGCTCAGCAAGGCGTCTGCACCTGCGGCGACGAGGCGTCGCGCACCTGCGGCCGCCCGTTCGCCACCGACACCAGTGATCTCCAGCAATACACCGTCCTCTCCGCGCGGGGCGTGCATATACGCGGCGCAGTGGCGCGCGATCGCCCGCGCCTCTTGAGGCAGTGCGACGGCGATGCCGAGAGTGAATCCAGCCGCATCACCGTGTCGCTCGGCGGCTGTCATGATTCAAAGGGAACGGTGCTGAAAGCGGCGGTGCGTAATAATGCGCAAGAGATGCATATTGAAGTGCACGAATCCCCTCCCCGCGGCTCGCACCAGTCTTTTTTCTTGTTTACCTGTCACTCGTCAACAGGCATTTGATCTAGGCGCAGCAGATTGCGGTAGCGCGCCAGCGCCCATAGCGAGAAATACGTGCTGTAACCATGGTACTTGAGATAAAAGACGCGCGGAAAACCGGGGGCGTTGTACCAGGATTCGCCCCAGGTGCCGTCGTGCCCTTGATTGCGCAGCAGGTACTGGGCGCCCTTGTACAGCTCCGGCGAACTCACATCGTCCACAGCCATCAGGGCGAGCATGGCCCAGGCGGTGTGAAACGACATGCTGGTGGGACCCTGCCCGCCCAGCGCGGGGTCGATATAGCTGTCGTTGGTCTCCCCCCAGCCGCCGTCGGGACGCTGGCTGGCCTTTAGCCATGCCACCGCACGCCCGACCGCGGGGTCGTCACGGCTGATGCCGGCCTCGGCGAACGCCACCAGCACCGACCAGGTACCATATATGTAGTTGGTGCCCCAGCGACCGAACCAACAGCCGGCGGGCTCCTGTTCACTGCGCAGGTATGCCACGGCGCGATCGATTACCGGGCGATATTCAGGATGGCTGTTCACCAGGCGTGACAACAGAGTCACGCAACGGGCGGTGACGTCGCTGGTGGGCGGGTCGAGCAATGCACCGTGATCGGCGAACGGAATCTCGTTGAGGTAGTAATGGGTGTTGTCCGCGTCGAACGCGGCGAAGCCGCCGTTGCGCGACTGCATGCCCACCAGCCAGTCGGCGGCGCGGCGAATGGCATAGCCGTAGCGACCGGCATCGGATTGATGCATGGCCCAGGCCACCATGGCGGTGTCGTCCAGGTCCGGGTAATGGCTGTTCTCGAACTGGAACGGCCAGCCGCCGCCCTCCAGCGCCGGGCAATAATCGCGCCAGTCGCCGGGTGCATCCAGCAGCTGAACGCTCTTCAGCCAGTCCATGCCGCTGCGCACCGCGGGCCAGGTGCCCGCCGCGTCGGCCTCGTGCAGCGCCAGGCAGGCCAGGCCGGTGTCCCATACCGGAGAGACACACGGCTGGCAATAAGCACTGTCCTCTGTGACCACCAGCAGCTTGCGTATCGCCGCCAGGGCGGTGACGCGCTCCGGGTGATCCGCGGGATAGCCGAGACAGGCCAGTGCCTCGTAGGCATTGACCATGGCGGGAAAGATGGCGCCCAGGCCGCCCAGGCCGTTGAGACGCTCCCTGAGCCAGGACTCGGCCTTTTTCATCGCCTTGTCGCGCACGAATGCCGGGATCAGCGGATCCAGCAGCCGACCCAGCTTGTCGCCCACCAGAAACAGGTAATTGAGCTTGGAACGCACCTGAAAGTAGTTGCGTTCCTTGTCCGGCGGCACGGTGAACAATTCCGTGATGTGCACGCCGCGGGGATTCACGGCGGGTCGCTTGAGGGTACACAGCATCAGCAGCGGAACCATGACGGTGCGCGACCAGTAGGAGACCTTACTGAGGTGAAACGGAAACCAGCGCGGCAGCAGCATGATCTCGATGGGCATGTAGGGAACTCCGCGCCACGGCACCTGCCCGAACAGCGCCAGGGCGATGCGGGTGAATACGTTGCTGCGCGCCGCCCCGCCGTGGGCAAGGATGATCTCGCGCGCGCGCGCCATGTGTGGCGCATCGGGGGAATCACCGGCGAGCTTGAGGGCATAATAGGCCTTGACCGTACAGCTCAGATCCACGGCGCCGCCATGGTACTGGGGCCAGCCGCCGTCGCTCATCTGCCGGCCACGCAGGTACACCGACAACTTGCGCTCCAACCCGGCGTCGATTTCGTCCATGTAGTGCATCATCAGGATGTATTCGGCGGGAATCGTGCAGTCCGCTTCCAGCTCGTAACACCAGTAACCGGCCGCGTCCTGGGCCGTGAGCACCGCTTCGCGCGCGGCGCGGATACCACTCTCGAGTTCCGCGACCTTGTCCGCCGTGCCCATGTCACGGGCGGTCTGCGAGGTCATGTGCCTGAAATTAGCCGACATGCTTCGATGATCTCATTGTGCAAAGGTGATGATGAAAAGAATCATACGGCCTACCGGGGTGACGCCTGCTGTGAAGGCAGACCCCTGCCTGCCAGGTAGAACAGTGAGCGCAGCAGTTGATCGTGGCTGACCGTCAGGCGTGTTGCGATGATGGTCGCCTTGACGCTGCGGCGCGAGATCTTGACCTGCTGTCCCGAGGAGAAGTCCTTGTGCTTGTTGATCTTGCGCAGGGTAAGCACCGCCATGCCGATGGCCCACAGGCAGAAATTGCGGATCCCGGTCTCGTGCGCGGGTATCAGCAGCGTGTAGTCGAAGGCGTTCTTGAGGTGGGTGTGGGCCACGGCGATAAGGCGCGTCAGGCCGGTTCCGAATCCCGCTTCGTAGTGTCCCGGCGCCAATTCGCCGAGATCAAATCCGGACTCTGCAAACACGTCCTGGGGCAGCCAGCATGCGCCGCGCAGGCGATCGTCCCACATGTCCTTGAGGATGTTGGTCATCTGCAGACCCTGGCCGAACGATACTGCCAGCTTCATCATGGTGTCGCGGTGTTTAGCGATCTCGGGAGAGTAATCACAGAACAACTTGGTGAGCATCTCGCCGACGACGCCCGCCACGTGATAGCAGTAACGGTCCATCTCGCCCTGGTGAGTGAGTCCGCGGCTGTCATTGCGTTCCTGGAATTCGGCCATGCCCTCGGACATGATGCGCACGCAGGTCTGCAGCGCCTCGCGCTGGGCGGCATTGAAGGTGTGAGTGATGGCGATGACGCGCGGCGTCACCCGGATCAGTTCGCGCTCGCTGGCCAGGGTACGGTTTGACAGCAGTGGATACAACTCAGCGGAGAACAGCGCCGGCGGCACGTCGCCGGCCACCACACGCACGAACTGGTCGCAGAAGCGGCGCTTATGCGCCGCGTCGAGGGAGGCCTCGTCCTCGATGGTATCGACGATGCGGCACAGCAGATAGGCATTGGACACCACCTGCCCCAGGGCGGCGGGGAGCTGCGGAATGGTCAGTGCGAAGGTGCGTGACACGCCTTGCAGCAGATGGTCCTGAAACGCATCATCGGAAAGCGTGTCTATGTTGTGATTCGTGGCAAGCGCCGCGGATATCGCCATTTGTCAATTATCCCAGTCGGTCCAGTCAATCCGCCAAATAAACAGCGCCGGGCGGCGGCGGTGCCGCGCCCGGTCACGGTGTATTATACCCGGCAGGCCGCGTTCTGTACCGCTGGAATCGAACTATATCAGCTGATACGCAGGTTTTGGACCGCCGCCCGGCCGCGGTAGTGAATCTCCACCGCCTTGATGATGCCCGCGGCATCCACGCCGCAGTCGGCCAGCATGCCATCCCGGCTGTCGTGATCCAGGAACAGATCCGGCAAACCCAGGTTGATCACCGGCATCATGACCTGGCACCGCGCAAGGCACTCGCCAATGGCGCTGCCGGCACCGCCCGCCACCGCGCCGTCCTCCACGGTCACCAGCAGTTCGTGTTCCCCGGCCGTCTTCAGGACCAGCGCCTCGTCGAGGGGTTTGACAAAGCGCATATTGATCACCGTGGCATTGAGCCGCGCCGCGGCCTCCAGCGCCGCGGCCAGCGGGGCGCCGAAGGCCAGGATGGCGACGGCGCGTCCCCTGCGGCGCACCTCGCCCTTGCCCACGGGCAACGCCGTCATGGCCGCGGAAAGGGCCGTGCCGGACCCGCGTCCGCGCGGATAGCGCACCGCGGCCGGGCCGCTGTGCATAAAGCCGGTATAAAGCATGTTCCGGCATTCGGCCTCATCGGCCGGCGCCATGATCACCATGTTGGGAACACAGCGCAGGTATGCCAGATCGAAGCTGCCCGCATGTGTCGCGCCGTCGGGACCTACCAGCCCGGCACGATCGATGGCGAACAGCACCGGCAGATCCTGCAAAGCCACGTCGTGAATCAACTGGTCATAGGCGCGCTGCAGAAACGTGGAATAGATGGCCACCACCGGTTTCATGCCCTCGCAGGCGAGTCCCGCCGCCAAGGTCACGGCGTGCTGCTCGGCGATACCCACGTCATGGTAGCGGTCGGGAAAGCGCTGCGAATACTCTACCAGACCGGAACCCTCGCGCATGGCCGGGGTGATGCCCACCAGGCGAGTATCGCGTTCCGCCATGTCGCACAGCCACTGCCCGAACACCTCGGTATAGGTGGGGGGTCCGTTGCCGGCGGATGCCGTCAGCCCCTTTTGCGGGTCGAAGGGGCCCACACCGTGATAGGCCACCGGATCGTCCTCGGCGGGGGCATAGCCCTTGCCCTTCTGTGTCACCACATGCAGCAGTATGGGTCCCTTGCGTCCGCGCAGGTTGTCCAGGGTGGCTATCAGCGTGGGCAGATCGTGACCGTCGATGGGGCCGAAATAGTTGAAGCCCAGTTCCTCGAACAAGGTACCGGGACTGACCATGCCCTTGACGTGCTCTTCGGCGAGATGGGCGAACCGGCGCACGGGGGGCATGTAATCGAGGATGCGCTTGCCGCCTTCTTTCACCGTACCGAGTACGCGGCTGGTGAGGATGCGCGTGAGATAGTTGGACAGTGCCCCCACATTGGGCGAAATGGACATGTTGTTGTCATTGAGGATAACCAGCAGGTCAGGCTTGAGATCGCCTGCGTGGTTGAGGGCCTCGAAGGCCATGCCGGCGGTCAGGGCACCGTCGCCGATCACCGCCACGACCCGCCGCTCGCTGGCGGCGTGCCGGGCGGCGATGGCCATGCCCAGGGCGGCGCTCACCGAAGTGCCCGCGTGGGCGACACCGAAGGTATCGTAAGGGCTTTCGCTGCGCCGCGGGAAACCCGACAGACCGTGCTTTTTGCGTATGGTGCCGATACGATCGCGGCGGCCGGTGAGGATCTTGTGGGGATAGGTCTGGTGTCCCACGTCCCATACGATGCGGTCGTCGGGGGTATCGAAGACATAGTGCAGCGCCACCGTCAGCTCCACCGTACCGAGACCGGCGGCGAAGTGCCCGCCGCTGTGAGAGACCGTCTGGATCAGGAATCGACGCAGCTCCGCGGCCAGCGCGACAAGCTGCGCGGCGGGCAGCTCGCGAAGGTCCGCCGGGGACCGGATTCCCGTCAGCAAGGGATAGGCATCTTCCGCCATCGTATCCTCATCCATTTGCCCGTCATCTCAATACACGCTCGGCATAAACCGCGCTGTTCCATGTCCATGATTCAGGAAGTCGACACCGGATCTCCCGGAATTGAAAAATAGAGAGTCAGCGCCGTGTGGGAAAGCCATACGCGGTGCCGACCGCAATTCCGCAGGTGGTCGGAGGGACAGCACTTCATTTCCCATCGCCCGCCCGGCAATGGAGCGCCTGCTGTGGGCATTATACAACGCAGATCACGGGGATTAGCAATAGACCCCGCCAAACCACCGGCGGCAGTGCTGACGCGCTGTCGGCGTAAAAAGACACCCGCTGCGCACAGCACCATATGGCGACGAGCGAGTCGGTTGGACGACAAATCTTTTCGCCGATCAAATCCACTGTGATACCATTTCACTAGCGCCGGCATACCCGGGCCGTGCCTGGTGATCGGTACCGGCCGAGTCATGCGGGCGACCCGGCGGACGGTTGACTCGGCGAGGCCATGGAACTTTACCCGATTGGAGGTTCTAATCTGGTTCATAAAGGCTGACCCTCCTATAGATATTCGCCGGTCGCTTTTTTGCCGCCACGGAGGGTCTAGTCGTTACAGCCTCGCCAGAATAACCTTAACGAAATTAGGGGTTGATAAATGGAAGTGATACTCGCTCAGCCGCGCGGATTTTGCGCGGGCGTGGTCCGCGCCATCGACGTGGTGGAAACGGCCCTCGATGTCTACGGGCCACCGGTATACGTCCTTCACGAAATTGTCCACAATCACCATGTCGTCGAGGATCTGCGCACCCGCGGAGCGATCTTTGTCGAAAATCTGACGGAAGTCCCGTCAGGGGCGGTAACCATCTTCAGCGCCCACGGCGTGGCCACGGCCATGGTCGAAGAGGCGAGCCGGCGCAAGCTGGAGATCATAGACGCCACCTGCCCGCTGGTCACCAAGGTGCACCTGCAGGCCCAGCGCTACAGCCTGCGCGGCTTTGAAGTGGTCATTATCGGCCACCCCGGCCACCCCGAAGTGGAAGGCACCCGCGGCCGCGTCACCGGACCGGTGCACGTAATCTCCGAGTGCGAGGATGTGGACAAACTGGACATCAAAGACCCCCAACGCATTGCCTATGTGACCCAGACCACCCTGAGCGTGGACGATACCCGCGACGTCATTGACACCCTGCGGCAACGCTATCCGGCCATTCAAGGCCCGGACCTGGACGGCATCTGCTATGCCACTCAGAACCGCCAGAACGCGGTGCGTGACCTGGCCGATCAGGTGGATCTGCTGCTGGTGGTGGGCGCGCGCAACAGCTCAAATTCCAACCGCCTGCGGGAAGTGGGCCAGCAGGCGGGACTGTCGGCCTACCTGGTGCAGGATGCCAGCGAAATCAAACAGGAGTGGTTTACGCCCGGTGTGCGGGTGGGCATCACGGCCGGGGCCTCGGCGCCCGAGGTGCTGGTCCAGGGTGTGCTGGACCGCCTGCGCAGCTACGGTGTGCAGAGCGTGCGGGAAATGGACGCCGAGCCGGAGACCACCACCTTCCGTATCCCCGTGGTGCTGTCCAACAAGATCACCAAGGCCAAACAAAACCAAGTGGGATAATCCACGCCGAAAAGCGGAGTTTTCTGACAATGAGTGTTCCCTTAAGACAACAGTTAAGCATCGGATCCTACATCCTCAAGCAGAAGCTGACCGGCAACGCCCGTTACCCCCTGGTTTTGATGCTGGAGCCTCTGTTCCGCTGCAACCTGGCCTGTGCCGGCTGCGGCAAGATCGACTATCCGGAAGAGATACTCAATCGCCGTCTCAGCGTGGAAGAGTGTCTCAAGGCGGTGGACGAATGCGGCGCCCCGGTGGTCTCCATTCCCGGCGGCGAGCCCCTGCTGCACAAGGAGATGCCGGAGATCGTGGCGCAGATCGTGGCACGCAGAAAATTCGTCTATCTTTGCACCAACGCCCTGCTGCTGATCAAGCGCATCAAGGACTATACCCCGTCCCCCTATTTCACCTTCTCCATCCACCTGGACGGCAACCGCGAGCGCCACGACGCCTCGGTATGCCAGGAGGGGGTGTTCGACCGGGCCGTGGCGGCGATCAAGCTGGCCCGTGACCGCGGTTTTCGCGTCACGGTCAACTGCACCCTGTTCCAGGGCGAGGATCCCCAGGAAGTGGCCGAGTTCTTCGACTTCGCCAGCGGCTTGGGCGTGGAAGGCATCACCATGTCCCCCGGATACAGTTATGAGCGCGCCCCGCGTCAGGACATGTTCCTGCACCGGCGCCAGAGCAAGGAGCTGTTCCGTGACATCTTCCGGCTCGGCAAATCGCGCAAGACGCGTTGGACCTTCAACCAGTCCAGCCTGTTCCTGGATTTCCTGGCGGGCAATCAGACCTATCACTGCACGCCGTGGAGCAACCCGACGCGCAACGTGTTCGGCTGGCAGCGCCCGTGCTACCTGCTGGTGAGCGAGGGCTATGCGCCGAGCTACCAGGCGCTCATGGAAGAGACCGACTGGGACAGCTATGGTACCGGTCGCAATCCCAAGTGCGACAACTGCATGGCCCACTGCGGCTATGAAGGCACGGCGGTGAACGATACCGTGGCTCACCCGCTCAAGGCCTTGAAGGTGTTCCTGCGCGGACCGCGTACCGACGGACCCATGGCGCCGGAGCTGCCGACGCTGTATACCCAGCCGCCGGCCGCTCAGCCCGCCAAGGCCCACGGCCTGGTCAATCAGGAGGACGCCGCCTGACAGGCGCAGCCGACCCCGGCAGCGGCGTCACGCCCACCTGCGCTGCCCGCACCCCCAGTGTCATCATGGGTGATGTGGGCCCACCCGCCGTGTGTCCCTGAAGGGCCGCCGACGTGACGTGGTTAGTCTCGACTCTGGCCACCGCGGCGCTGTGGTTGGTGATCCTGGTCCTGCCGTGGCGGCCGTGGCGCACCCGCGAAACGCTCGACGCCCCTGCCCCCGACAGCCGCTCTGACAGCAAACCCGGCGGTGGCGATCTGAGCGACGTGACGGT
>Ga0315540_10001895_pt1 | contig 11839 bp, 14 predicted proteins | sample SalMarSW160110MG_FD_203677 | JGI IMG/M metagenome (GOLD analysis project Ga0315540, IMG submission 203677) | Salt marsh sediment microbial communities from the Plum Island Ecosystem LTER, Massachusetts, United States - Salt Marsh Sediment SW1601-10 ... | reverse complement strand
GGCATTCGATGCCATCGACGCCGCCGCCTGGGACCGCTGCCAGTTGCTGTATCTCTGTTCGCCCGGCAATCCGACCGGGGCGGTGATCGACGTGGCGACGCTGCAGGCGCTCATCGAACGCGCCGAACGCCACGACTTTGTCATCGTTGCGGATGAATGCTACTCCGAAATCTACCGCGATGAGAACGCGCCGCCGCCGGGCCTGTTGCAGGCCGCGGCGGCCATGGGCAACGACAGTTATTGCCGCTGCCTGGTTGTCCACAGCCTGTCCAAACGCTCCAACGTGCCGGGCCTGCGCTCGGGCTTCGTGGCGGGTGATGCCGGTTTGATCGACGGGTTTTTCCGCTACCGCACCTACCACGGCTGCGCCATGCCCCCCGCGACCCAGGACGCCAGCATCCGCGCCTGGCGCGACGAACAGCACGTCGTGGAAAACCGGCGTCTATACCGGGAAAAATTCACCGCCGTTACCGATATACTGTCCCCGGTGCTCGAGGTTACAGCACCGCCGGGCGCATTTTATCTGTGGCCGCGCACGCCGATCGACGACGAAAGCTTTTCACGCCGGTTGCTGGAAGCGCAGAACGTGGTCGTTCTGCCGGGCCGGTACCTGTCACGCGACACCGCCACCGGCAATCCCGGCCGCGGGCACGTACGCATCGCGCTGGTCGCTTCCGTAGACGAATGTATCGAAGCGGCGTGGCGGATTCGCGCCTTTCTGGAAACATCTGCATCAGGAGAATGATAATGAGTGACTTGCAGGCCACCATCGAGGAAGCCTTTGAACGCCGCGCCGACATCACGCCACGCAGCGTCGAAACCCACGTCAAGGAAGCCACGCTGGAAGCCATACGCATGCTTGACAGCGGTGAGGCGCGCGTGGCCGAGAAAAAAAACGGCGGCTGGGTGGTCAATGACTGGCTGAAGAAAGCCGTATTGCTGTCGTTCCGAATTCAGGACAATGAGTTCCTGAAAGGTGGTTTTACCAACTATTACGACAAGGTGCCCTCCAAGTACGCGGACTACAATGCCCGCGAATTTCGCGCCGGCGGGGCACGCGTCGTGCCCCCGGCGACCGCGCGCTACGGCGCCTACGTCGCCTCCGGCGTGGTGTTGATGCCCTCCTACGTGAATATCGGCGCCTACGTGGACAGCGGCACCATGGTCGACACCTGGGCGACGGTGGGTTCCTGCGCGCAGATCGGCAAGAACGTTCACCTCTCCGGCGGGGTCGGCATCGGCGGCGTACTCGAACCGGTGCAGGCGGCGCCGACCATTATCGAAGACAACTGTTTTATCGGCGCGCGCTCCGAAGTCGTCGAGGGCGTGATCGTCGAAGAGGGCTCGGTCATTTCCATGGGCGTATATATCGGCCAGAGCACCCGCATCTACGACCGCGAGAACGACGAGGTCATCTACGGCCGGGTCCCCGCAGGCTCGGTGGTGGTCTCCGGCAACCTGCCCTCCAAGGACGGCAAGTACAGCCTGTACTGCGCGGTTATCGTGAAGAAGGTCGACGAAAAAACCCGTGGCAAGGTGGGCATCAACGAGCTACTCCGGGATATCTGAAACGTTTGGCGATGGTCACCATTTACGGCATCAGGAACTGCGACACCATGAAGAAGGCCCTGCGCTGGCTGGATGAGCACGGTGTCGAGTATCGCTTTCACGATTTCCGCAAGGACGGGCTTGACAGCAGACTGCTCAAAGCCTGGGAGCAGGAACTCGGCTGGGAAACCCTGCTCAACCGGCGCGGCATGCTTTGGCGCAAACTGCCGCAGGCCACGCGCGAGCACATTGACCGGGCCTCGGCCCTGCAGTGCATGCAGGACAATCCCGGGATCATAAAGCGCCCGGTACTCGATGTTGGCGGGCGGCGCGTCGTCGGCTTCACGGCCGAGGAATACGCCGCGCTGTTCTGAATCCCGCCGCGCGCCGCACACAGGCTGCAGCGGCGCCCGGCGTGCAGCTATTGTCAGTGACACAAACCAAGTAGACTACAGCGCATGTCCGCGACCCTGGAACTCGCCAAACAGCTGATCAGCCGCGCCTCGGTAACGCCCGATGATGCCGGCTGCCAGGCACTCATGCGCGCACGCCTGGAAGCGATCGGCTTTCGCTGCGAAAGCCTGCCGTTTGGCGAGGTGAGCAATTTCTGGGCGCGCCGCGGTGACAGCGCCCCGCTGCTGGTGTTCGCCGGTCATACCGATGTGGTCCCCACCGGACCACTGGAACAATGGTCGTGCGACCCCTTCGCGCCGGAGGTGCGCGGGGGGCTGTTGTATGGGCGCGGCGCAGCCGATATGAAAGGCTCACTGGCGGCCATGGTTACCGCCTGCGAGGCGTTCATCGCGCAGTATCCCGCCCACCGGGGCTCGGTCGGTTTTCTGGTTACCAGCGACGAGGAGGGCCCGTCGATCGACGGCACCGTCAAGGTTGTGGAACATCTGCAGGCCCGCGGCGAAACCATCGACCTGTGCCTGGTCGGAGAACCGTCGAGTCGCGAGCACGTCGGCGATGTCATCAAGAACGGCCGCCGCGGTTCGCTCAATGGCAAACTGACCGTTCGCGGAAAGCAGGGCCATGTGGCTTACCCGCAGCTGGCCGGCAACCCGATCCACCGGTGTGCTCCCGCGCTGGCGGAGCTGACGGCCATCGAGTGGGACCAGGGCAACGAGTTCTTTCCGCCCACCAGTTTCCAGGTATCGAATATCCACGCGGGAACCGGTGCGGAAAATGTCGTGCCCGGCGAACTGCAACTGATGTTCAACCTGCGTTACTCCACCGAGCTCGACGCCCCCGGCATCCGCGAGCGGGTGCACGCGGTGCTCGATAAACACCAGCTGGACTACAGCCTGGACTGGCGCCTGTCGGGCGAGCCGTTCCTGACACCGGCCGGCGAACTGGTGGCCGCCGCCCGCGACACCATCCGCGAGCTCACCGGGATCGACACCGCGCTTTCCACCAGCGGCGGCACTTCGGACGGGCGGTTTATCGCGCCCACCGGCGCACAGGTCGTGGAACTCGGCCCGGTCAACGCAACCATTCACCAGATCAACGAATGCGTCTCCGTCGATGATCTGGACCTGCTATCCGCCATGTACCGGCGTATTCTGGAAAAACTACTGACCTCGCCGCACGTTGACGCGCCGTGAGGAAATCCCCGCACAGGATGTCGGCGTGAGATTGCCATTGCCAACAAGGACCCTGCTGATTGCCGTGCTGTTGCCCTGGCTGGGCGCCTGCAGCATGGGCCAGATGGTCGCCCGCAGCTCGGGGTCCATTCTCGACGGCAGCATCGAGGCCATGAACCGGGAAACAGACCTGCAGCTGGCGGAAACCGCGATTCCCGCCAACATCAAGTTGATCGAGGGCCTGATCGTCGAAGACCCGCACAACGCCGTGCTGCTGGTCAGCGCGGCACAAGCCTTTTACGGTTATGCCTTCGGTTTCGTCGAACTACGCGACCCCGAACGCGCCGCCGCGCTGTATACCCGCGGAATGCAGTACGGCATGCGCGCGCTGCGCGCTATGGGGTTACACCTTGACCTCGCGCATGCCAATCCGGCGCAACTGGATGCAGCACTGGCCCGGCTTAACCGCAAGGCGGTACCTGCCCTGTTCTGGACAGCCTCCAACTGGGCCAAGCAGATCGACCTTAACCGCACCGATCCCGCGCGGATCGCCCAGCTCGGCAACAGCGAACGCCTCATGCACCGCGTGCGGGAACTGGACGCCGACTACTACTACGGTGGCGTTTATCTCTTTTACGGCGTGTACTATGGCGGACGCCCGCCCATGCTCGGCGGCGACTATGCCGGGTCGGAACAGAATTTTGCGCTGGCGCGCGCGGTCACACAGGGGAAACTGCTGATTGTGGACGTCCTGCAGGCCGAATATCTGGAGCGCCAGCGACTGGATGCCGATCAGTTCCAGCGCCTGCTGAGCGCCGTCACGCAGGCGCCGCCAGACACTTTTCCAGAGATGGCGCTGGCCAACCAGATTGCCCGTCAGCGTGCCCGCGTGCTGCTCGAGCGGCAAAACGACTGGTTCTGAGGGAAACGGATAATGCTCACAAATCTTTCAGGCCGGGGATGGCTGCTGCTGGTACTCCTGCTGTTCTCGGCCGGTGGCCGGGCGGCACCCGAATACACCATCAAGTTCGCGACGCTGGCGCCGGCGGGCTCGACCTGGATGAATCTGCTCCACGACTGGGACAGTGAGTTGCGCGCGAAAAGCAACGGGCGCATCGGCTTCAAGTTCTACCCCGGCGGTGTCCAGGGTGACGAACCCGAGGTTCTGAAAAAGATGCGCTTCAACCAGTTGCAGGGGGGGGCATTCACCGGCTACGGAATCGGCCGAATGTATTCGCCGGCGCGGGTTATGGAACTGCCGTTCCTGTTCCGTGATACCGACGAAATTGACTACGTGCGCGGCGAGTTCATGCCGCAGTTCCGCCAGGGCTTCGAGAAAAACGGCTATGAACTGCTGGGCTGGATGGAGGTGGGCTTCGTGCACATCTTTTCGAAACAGCCAATCCGTTCGCTGGACGACATGAAGTCCAGCCGTGTCTGGCTCTGGCAGGGCGATCCAATGGGCCAGGCATTTTTCGATGCCAGCGGTATTTCCCCTATTCCGTTATCCATTATCGATGTCTACACCAGTCTGTCGACCGGGCTCATCGACACCGTCTATGCGCCACCGCTGGGAGCGATCGCCCTCCAATGGTTCACCAAAACACCCTATATCAGCACCGTCCCGCTGACCGACGGTATCGGCGGACTGATTGTCAGCCAGCGCTTCTATGCGTCCCTGCCCGAAGACCTGCAGGCCCTGCTCAGTGACACCGGCAGGGAAACGGGCGAAAAACTCATTGCCGCGACACGCATCGACAACCGCAAGAGCCTCACCACGCTCAAGGAACACGGCCTGACGTTTGTCGAGCCTGACGAGGGCATGAGCGGCAAGGTATTGCAGGACCTGCGCGATCGCGCCGCCGCGGAACTCATCAGCAAGGACTATATACCGGCACAACTGTTTGACAAAACCCGCGAACTGCTGGATCGCTACCGCGCCACCCAGGCGGGCGGGCACTGAGGGCTGCATCGATGTACCGATTGTGCAGTTGCTGATCAGACTTCGCGCATTGTTGATACGGATGGAGACCTGGTTCGCGGCCGGCAGCCTGCTGCTGTTGCTGCTGCTGGCGCTGCTGCAGGTAGTCACGCGCAATCTGTTCGACGCGGGTTTCGTCACAGCCGACACCCTCAGCCGCTACCTGGTTCTGTATGTCATGTTCTTCGGCGCGGCGCTGGCAGTGGAGCGCGACCGCCACATCCGCATCGATGTCGCCTGCAGCTTCCTGTCCGCTCGCGCCCTGGGCCGCCTGTACCGGCCGATGCGCGCCCTCGCCGCCCTGGTGTGCCTGCTTCTCGCCGACGCGGCCGTTCGTTACTGGAGCGACGCCTGGGTGTACGCCCCCGACAACGAACGCTGGCTGGTATTGGTCGGCCTGGTCATTCCGGTCGGCTTCGGACTGTTGACGCTGCAGTACCTGCTTGCGGTGCTGCTGGGACCGGAGCGAGAGACATGCTACCCGCACTAATCCTGCTGGTAGTGCTGGCGCTGTTCGGCCTGCCGTTGTTTGCCGTGCTCGGCGCGGTGAGCCTGCTGTATGCGCACCACGGTGGCCTGGACCCGGCGCTGCTGATCATCGAGCTCAACCGCCTGGCGACCTCGCCCAATTTAACCACCATTCCCCTGTTCACGTTCGCCGGCGTTGTGCTGGCCTCCGGCGGCGCGCCGCAACGGCTGATCCGCCTGTTCAATGCCCTGCTCGGATGGCTGCCCGGCGGGCTGGCGATCGTGGCGATTGCCGCCTGTGCTTTCTTCACGTCTTTTTCCGGCGCCTCCGGGGTCACCATACTGGCGCTCGGCGGACTACTGTACCCGGTGCTGAACAAGGTCCACTACCCGGAGCGCTTCAACCTGGGGCTGTTGACCACGTCAGGCTCCCTGGGGCTGTTGTTTCCCCCCAGCCTGGCGATCCTCTTGTACGGCATCGTTTCCGGCGTGAATATCGACCAGCTGTTTCTCGCCGGTATTCTCCCGGGCACGGTGCTGATGTTCATGCTGGGCATCTATTCCGCCATCATGGGCAGGCGTTTCAACGTCCGGCATCATGCGTTTGCCTGGCATGTGGCGCTGCGCGCGGTGCGCTCGGCGTTCGGCGACATCCTGTTGCCGATTCTCATCATCGTGGGGATTTTCGGCGGCTACGTCACCGTCAGCGAAGCGGCGGCCTGCACGGCACTGTACGTGCTGGTGCTCGAGGCGCTGGTGCATAAATCCATATCCCTGCGGCAGCAACTGACCGAACTGCTGGCCGACACCGCAGTACTGGTAGGCAGCATCCTCATCATTCTCGGCGTGGCGATGGGCCTGACCAACCTGATGATCGACGCCCAGCTGCCCATGACACTGCTCGCATGGATGCAAGAGAGCGTGGATAGCCAGCTCAAGTTTCTGATAGTTCTGAATTTATTCCTGCTGGCCGTGGGCGCAATGATGGATATCTTTTCGGCGACCGTGGTCATCGTGCCGTTGCTCCTGCCGCTGGCACAGCGCTTCGGCGTGGATCCGGTGCACCTGGGTATCATTTTCCTCGCCAACCTGGAGATCGGCTACTCGACCCCGCCGGTGGGCATCAATCTGTTTATCGCCAGTCAGCGCTTCGAAAAACCGGTGCTCAGCCTGTTCCGCGCCACGCTTCCGTTCCTGGGGTTGATGCTGACGTGGCTCATGGTGGTCACCTATGTTCCGGAACTTTCTCTATGGTGGCGATAACACCCCAATAAACTTAAATTAAATGGGAAACCCACCGCTAACAGCCTATGGTATGCCCTGGGCATCATTATTGCATTTAACCTGAACAATGGCCGAAGCAGCACTCTATATCCTCACCGGACTGACCCTGTATGCGGGCGGGCACCATCTGTACCTGGGTACGGGACGGACATCCGCCTACCCCCATTGGCAGCTGGGCGGCCTGTACCTGCTGCTGGCGGGTTTTGCGCTCGCCAACGGACTGACTTATCAATCGTCCACCCTGGAGACACTCTTGCCCACCGGCAAGCTCGACATCAGCTTCGGGATCATGCTGTGGACCGCAATGGTATGGCATGTTGCGTTCCGTACCGGCTACAAACCGCTGATCCTGCTGGATCTGATCACCGCGGGATGGGCCATTTTTCTGGTCCGCAATCTGATGGCACCCAACAGCCTGCTGTATGCCGATGTCACCCCGGTCGAACAGACCCTGTTGTCCGGGGAAACGCTGGGGTTTTTCTATACCAGCGTCAGTCCGTGGTGGAGCGCGGTGGAACTCGCCATGCTGGGCTCGCTGCTGTTCTGCTTCTATGCCTGCTACCGGCAATATCGGCACGGGCAGCAGACCGTGGCACTGGTAACGGCAACCGGTCTCGGGCTCCTGGGGCTGGTCGCACTGCACGACCATCTCGTCACCACGCAGGTCATACGCGCCGAATATCTGGCGCCCTACGGGTTTCTGCTGTTCCTGTTGCCCGCCAGTCTGCTCCCGCTGCTTACCCGCTGGCGCCAGCGGCGCGCGCGGAAAAAGACACCGCCAATCTACAATCTGCCCTATATGCCCGACCAGGCGTCGTTTCACACCGACGTGTCGCAACTGCGGGCACCGCTGCAGTTCGGCGCCGGGCGCCAGCGGCCCGCCGGCGCTGAATCCTCGGCAGCGCTGTTTACTGTCAAGCTGGCGTGCCGCGACGTTAACCACCCATCGGCGGGCGCGGCGCAACCCGCGCCGAAGCCGACTTCGGCAACTGCCGAGCCTGAGGTGACCGCCGTGCCGGCGATTGACAACCTGGTGCTGAACACGGTTACCGACAATCTTATCGATATCGCGGTTTTTGCGACCATGGCACTGAACCGTTTCAAGCGCGGCGACGCCGACCCGCAAACGCTCGAGGCCCTGTGTAAAAAGATCCGTACCCAGGCCATAAAGACCCGGAGGCTGACTCATCAGCTGGCACCACCGGACGGCGAAGCCGGGGCCAATAGCGCTACCAGCGACGACGCATGATCCCCGTCCGGGCGGGCCGACCCTACCCCGCCTGCCGACATTACCCCCGGGCTGCGTTTTGCCGTTTCTCTTTCGGCGCCCGGCTGCTAATCTTGTTGCAGGAAATTACGCTATCAATCGTCCCCGGAGCGGGCAAGGATCATGAGTTTGACACAGGAATTGCTCGGCATCCTTCGGCAGGGCAAGGCAGCGTTCGGACTTGCGGTGGGTATCGTCAGCCAGATCGAAGGGCAGGACTATCGCGTAGTGGCTATCGATTCCGATTACGAAGAGTTCCGCGTCGGCGATGCCTACGAACTTGGCGACACCTATTGCCTCGATGTGGCTTTAAAGCGCCGGGTCTCATGACCTATGCCGACGTGGCCCAGATCAGCGATATGCTCAAACATCCGGTGTACCTGTACATGCAGTTGCGGGCCTACATCGGCGCGCCGATCATGGTGCATGGGGAGTTCTGGAGCACGCTGAATTTCTCATCGAGCAGCTCGCCAAACAGGCCGCGAAAGCCATCGAAACCACTGTCCAGAGTTGACCGAAGGAGATAGCGCATGAATGAATTACCACAGGATGCGGGATTGATCGCTGTGCTCTTGGAGCGCTTCGAGAAACAGCGCCTGCCACGGGCACAGTCACTCAAGGAAAAAGTCGACGGGGGGGAATTGCTCGACGAATACGACCTCGCCTTCCTCGAGGAAGTGCTTGCCGACTCCAACCGGATCAAGCCGCTTGTGGACCGGCACCCCGAGTACCAGGAACTGGTCAGCCGCGCCATACACCTCTACAAGGAGATCACCGACAAGGCGATGGAAAACGAAAAATCCGGCTGAGACGCGAATTCCCCCGACGTGGTGGACGTCAACAGGCTGCGGGACAACCGCGCAATTCGTTGACCGCTCCGTCGACGGCCTTGATAACATCATCCTCCAGCTCCCTGGCGATACGCTGCGCCTTGCTGCCGGCGGCAACCACGCTCGGCCGCACAAACAGAATGCGTGTCTGGCCCAGCTGCTGTACCAGCGTGAGGTGCAGCGGACACATGGCCAGCATGTCGGGATCGGCGTTGCTGACCTGGTTCGCATACCAGCCGTTGCAGAACACCATCGCGCGGATGCCTTCGAGCTTGTTGCGATTGTAGTCCTCGCCCCAGCGCTCGGCGAAATGGCTCAGGTTGTCCTGGATATCGGGCTCGAACACGACAAAGAAATTGTTGCTCTCGAGGTGCTGGTACACCACCTTGTACACGGCGGTCAGGGTCTTGTCGACAGCCCATACCCGGACGTTGTCACCGCCGGCATGAACCGGCGTCAGCCACAGACAGGCGAACAGCAATACAATGCGTTTCATCGGCAGACTCCCTGTTATGAATGGAAACATGCTATGGCCGCGACTGCAAACACAGACAAACCGTTGGTCACAGAGTGACCGCCAGCAAAGCCATCCCGCAGTCCGCGCCCGCCAGCGGAATCCGCACGCGGTGGCCACTGCCCGGCGCCACCGCGGCGGCGTTACCCTGCATGTCGCGCATGTCTTCGAGGCGAAAAACGCGGTTGCCCGCGGGCGTAATCAGCTCCAGTTCGTCGCCGACGGCAAACCGGTTCTTGACATCCACTTCAGCCAGTCCGGTCGCGTCGTCATAACCGACCAGTTCGCCGACGAAACGCTGCCGGACACTTTTCGAGTGGTTATCCAGGTAGTTCTGGTAGTCGCCGTGATGATGGCGCTGAAAGAAGCCGTCGGTATAACCCCGACTGGCGAGATTTTCCAGCTTGCCCAGCAACGCGGCATCGAACGGTCGTCCGGCCACCGCATCGTCGATCGCCTGGCGGTACACCTGCGCCGTGCGGGCGGCGTAGTAATGGGACTTGGTGCGCCCCTCGATTTTGAGACTGTCGATACCCATTTTCACCAGGCGTTCGACGTGTTCCACGGCGCGCAGGTCCCTGGAGTTCATAATGTAGGTGCCGTGCTCGTCTTCCTCGATGGGCATCAGTTCACCGGGCCGCTGGGACTCCTCGATCAGCCCCACCGTGGCCGGGCGGATATCGCCGCTGATATCTTCCTGCCCCGGCTGCACCTTGTAGTCCCAGCGGCAGGCGTTCGTGCAGCTACCCTGGTTGGCATCGCGATGATTGAAATAACCCGACAGCAGGCAACGCCCGGAGTAGGCGATGCACAGCGCACCATGCACGAAGACTTCCAGCTCCATGTCGGGACATTCCTGGCGGATTTCCTCGACCTGGTCGAGCGACAGCTCGCGCGAGAGGATGATGCGCCGGATACCCATGCGCTGCCAGAATTTCACGCTGGCATAGTTCATGGTGTTGGCCTGGACCGACAAGTGTATGGCGACATCCGGCCAGCGCTCGCGCACCAGCATGATCAGTCCCGGATCCGCCATGATAAGCGCGTCCGGCCCGAGTTCCATAATGGGTGCCATATCGGCGAGAAAGGTTTTCACTTTGGCATTGTGCGGCAGCGCATTGGTGGCCATGAAGAACGCCTTGCCGTGCGCGTGCACGTGCTCGATACCGGCTGCCAGGTTCTCGACCCGGTTGAAGTCGTTATTGCGCACGCGCAGGCTGTAGCGCGGCATGCCCGCATAGACCGCGTCGGCGCCATACGCAATGGCGTAGCGGAGATTGCGCAGCGTGCCCGCAGGCGCCAGCAGTTCAGGTGCGTTCATGGTTTATCCGGTCTGATCAGGCCAGAGGCGACAATAAACCCCGCGCCCGGAGGGGGCAAGCCGCAAAAGCCGCGAGATTGCCGGGGTATGTCCGCACCCCGCAAGTTGGGCCGAGCCGGCCAAGCCCCACGTCGCAGGCTGCCCGCAAGCGCTGTTGTCGGGCTTCACTTTGTTCGGCCCAACCTGCCGACATGTTCAGGCTTGACGGTGACACAGCCAGATCGTCAGCCGCGCCTTATGGCTGCATCCATCTCGGCAAGCGCCTGCTCCCAGACCTCGCCGCGGTTGCCGTGCTCGGCCATCAGTTCCATCAGGCCATAGGCCAGCCGGCGATGCTCGGGATTCAGATCGCGCAGTTTGCGCAGCATATACATGTAGCCGCCCTTGTCCATACGCAGCGTACTCACCAGGGCATACAGATTCAGGCTGGCGCCCCCGTGGGGATCGGCTTTGACAAGGTCAACGACCTGCTGGAGTGCTTCCTGGGACATATCACACCCTGGGCCTGGGTTTGTCGGCGACCTTGTTGCGCAGGTAAACGGGCGCGGCCTGTTCTGCCGGCAATCCGCCGCCGGCTTGCAGCAGCGGTAGCGCCAACGCGGCCACATCCGCGGCGTGCGGGCTGGCACTGGCCAGCGTGCCGACAGTCGCACGCGACAGCCGCGCCTGCAACAGGGCCGCATAACTCAACCAGCCGTCGCCCGCGCCGTACCAGTCGGCACCGTCGGGGACCGGCACGCTGTCGGGCGGACATACAACTTCCTCGCCGGTCGCCGTCACCAGACCGTTGTGGGCGACCCGGAACGCCCCGAAATACACTTCCTGCATGCGCGCGTCGAGGGCTGCCAGCACGGCTCCGGCGTTGCATTCACGCACACAGCATTGGGCCACGGCCGCCAGGGTCGATACCGGAACCACCGGGATGTCGGCACCGAAGGCGATGCCCTGCGCCATGCTCGCGGCGATGCGCAGGCCCGTAAACGAACCGGGACCGCGCCCGAAGGCGACTGCGTCCAGCCGGGCGATGCCAAGTCCCGCTT
>Ga0315540_10001893_pt1 | contig 11850 bp, 5 predicted proteins | sample SalMarSW160110MG_FD_203677 | JGI IMG/M metagenome (GOLD analysis project Ga0315540, IMG submission 203677) | Salt marsh sediment microbial communities from the Plum Island Ecosystem LTER, Massachusetts, United States - Salt Marsh Sediment SW1601-10 ... | reverse complement strand
AGGTGGTCATGGAAGGAGTAGGCGCAGCAGCCGGGCAGAAGCCGGGGCTCGTGCGAGGCAAATTCCGCGGATGCCGGCTGGGCCGCGCCGCCCGCCGCCGGCTTGTTTTCTGCCTGAGGCGCACAACCGACTGAGAGCGCGCCGGCCACCGCCAGCCCGCCTGTCTTTAGAAATCTTCTTCGCGCTATTTTGTCTGTCATTTTTCTCTTCTCTCTCGCAAGATTTAGGATGCGTCGGTCCGTGTGTTACCTGTCGATGCTGGCAGTGGACAGCTTCCTTTCATTCGGCTCTGTCTTGCCAGCCTTTCCTGCTCGCTTGCTCACACAATCTCCATCAGTTGCGGATCCCAGTGGACCGTCCTTTTCAGCCGGTATGACATGTTGCACATCTGGCACGCGATCGCTGACTTGTAGCCGATTTCAAAGGGTGCGTTGGGCTCTTTCCGGCTGCGCACGCAGTCAAAGAAGTTCTGCATGTGGCCTTGCGTTGCATCGCCAGCGTCCACGATGTCGGGGGTACTCCCCTTCCCTGTCCCGGCCTGCATCGATTCCGGCACATGCCTCCTGCCTTCCGGAACGTATCGAATATTCTCTTCTTCGTCCCTCAGGATGGTTCCCTTGGTACCCAGGAGGAGGTCGAACTGTTCCCCGTAATGACGGTTGCCAAACATGGAATTCCAGGTGAAGAGGACCTTCTTCTCATAATCCATGGTCACGTCCATGGTGTCCGGAAGTTCCATCCCGGGATTACGGTAGTTGTTGCCCGCCATCGTTACACTTGGCGGGATTTCAAGGCCCAACACCTTGTGCCAGAATCCCACCTGGTGAACAAAGTTTTCATAAACATTTCCACCCGAATAATCCCAGTAAAAGCGCCAATTCATGTAACGGTTGGGATCAAAGGGACGCGGCTCAGCTTCCCCTTCGAAGGCCTTCCAGTTCACATGCGCCGTGTCGCAATCGTCAGGAATTTGCCGCTTCCATCCACCATAAGGCGCATTTCGAAATGCGTGCGTGTGAACGGCGGTAATCGCCCCCATGCGTTCCGGAGTGGCAAGCTCTCGAACCCGCGTATAACCGATTCCACTGAGAGACTGGATACCTACTTGCACAACCCGGTTCGAACTATCAAATGCGTTCCGCATGCGCCGTGCATGATCGGGGGTGAAGGCCATCGTTTTTTCCTGATAAACGTCCTTGCCCGCCTGGATGGCCGGCACGAAATTCAGCGCGTGCTGATGTTGCGGAGTCGCGATCAATACCGCGTCGATGCTCTTGTCGTCCAGCAGACGGCGGAAATCGGAATGGGTTTTCACGCCCGGGGCGATAGCTTTTGCCTCATCCAGCCGCCGCGTATAAACATCGGCCACCGCCACCGCCTCGGTGTTGGGAGCCTTGATGGCAGCCTTGAAAATGGCCTGACCGCGGCCGCCGGCGCCGATCAGTCCAAACCGGACACGATCGTTGGCCCCCAGAATGCGCCCCGCGGGCACCCATCCTGAAACTGCCATGGCGGTGCCGCCCCCCAGAACCTGCTGCATAAAGGTTCTTCGATCTGACATCGTGACCTCCTCTTGGAATGAAATCAGGATTCTTCTGAAACGCTAGAACTTGTCCAGTGGCGTTGCTCCCAATCCGCACACCACCCACGTATCACTCGGGACCATGATTTGTTCCAGCGTGTTTTTGGCAGGAGCCGGCCTTCTGGAAGACATAGGAGCTGCCGGGAGTTTCGGCCAAGCATTTCCCCGTCAACTCCGGAGTGGACGATTCGCCACCCGACATGGAGCCTCAAAACAGGCGCCCGCGGAATCTTGTCAACATCAGTGATTCCGCGGGACTTGCCCATTTGTCGCACGGCTCCAGGCCGAGCAGCCATTCCGCGCAAGCCGGACTAATTAGAACGAGAACTGCAGTCCGAATTGCACCAGACGCGGGTTGTAAGCGGCACTGACTTCGCCGTTACCCGTCTGCGTGCAGGGTTGTCCGAATCCGATACTACTGCTGCACCCTGCGTGGACGCTCCGAAATTGAGGATGGTTAAAGGTGTTGAACGTCTCCGCACGGAACTGGAGCGTGGAGTGTTCGCTGCCAAACCAGGGAAATTGAAAATCCTTGAGCAAGGCGAGGTCGGTATTGTTCCGGCCCGGTCCTGTCAGGACGTTCCGTCCCATGTACCCGAACATTCCCGCCTGTCCATTGGCGTAAAGCTGGCTCATCAGAGGCTGCGTGATCACCGCCGGATTGAACCAGCCGGGCGTGGGCCCGAATTGTGGATCATTGATGGTCCCTTTCTGAATCTGAAGATTCCCAACGGTGTTGCACCGATAACTGCGTCCAATCCCAGTGCTGAACCCGCTGACACCACAATTGAAGTTAACTGGCGAGCCGCTGAAGAAGCTTGTGATGCCGCTGACGGTCCAGCCCCCGAGCACCTGCTTCGCGAAGGAATTACTTGAGTTCTTGAAGAAGGGCAAGTTGTAGACGTAGTTAGCCACAAACACCTGCGTCCGGTTAAAGTCCGATGTGCCATAGAACCGGCTCAGATTTGTGGAGTCGATACCGGTACTGGTGCTGCTGTTGGTTGAGTCATCCAGCGCGTGTGCATAGGTGTAGGCAACCTGCGCCGTGAACCCGTGCCCGAATGGATGCCGGAAGCTGACCTGAAGAGAGTTGTAATTGGAGATCGCCGTATTCTCAAACGACGTGATTGAGTTGTATCCGCGATACGGGCTGAAGAATATCGTCGGATGGTCGCCGTTGATCAGGATATTCTGCACGTCACAATTGCCCGAGGCATCGCACCCGGTGGTTCCCGCCAGGGCGGGAACATTCATCGTGGTAGCGCCAAGAGGAACCTGGTTCATATTTCGCTGGCGGAAGAGATGCCGGCCCAGGTTTCCGACCCAGCCCACGCTCAGCAGGTTGTTTCCAGTGAACTGGTGCTCCACTGTGAAGTTGTACTGCTGAACCTGCGGATACTCAATGCGTGACGGAAGGGTTCCGATGCTGGGTGGGCCGACCGCGCCCGGCACGATGCTGTTGTACCCGACAATGTTGAAGCCGGAGGGGCTGAGAGATCCCGGGGGATTTCCTTCCAGTCCTTCAGCATTGGCCTCATTGCCGTTGCCGTATTCGTAGTAAATGCCGTAGCCGCCGCGGAACACCGTTTTGCCGTCCCCCCACGGGTCATAGGCAAAGCCGAAGCGGGGGCCGAACGTCCCGTACGAGCGCTTGATGCACCCGGCGTTGATTTGTCCCACGCCGCACTGCACCAGGCCGTTGCCGTAGCTCTGAAAGGTGGCAATGTTCCCGGTGGCAGAATCCACCACCAGGTTGCCGCTTGAATCGAGCAGAGCCTGGGCCGCCGGGTTGTAAAGAGTGGGATCGAAGACTGAGTCGATCGTTACCGGGTGGCTGACATCGTGGATGGGCACAAAGAGGTAATAGCGCATCCCCATGTTCAAGGTCAGCTTCCGGTTGACCTTCCAGTCGTCCTGGAAGTACGGCTCGAACATTGTGGCCCGCCAGTGTCCTTTGTTATATCCGCCAACGGCGACCCCATTAACCTGCGCGCTGCCTTCGTTGTATGAATCGATTCGGCCCAGGTACATGTCCGCCAGGCCGTTGCCCGTCGAGACAGCGCTCCCGCTGCTGAACGAGAGTTCTCCCTGGGCCGGCGACCCGAAGGTTTCGTTTTTCTGGAATCGCTCGAGGAAGAACCCGAACTTGTACGTGTGCGACCCGTGTGTCCAGATGGTGTTGTTTTTAAAAGTGTAAACTGGGTTGGCATTGTAATAAGGGTAGTTGGCCGAACTCACATAGAAACTGCCAGGCAATCCACCACTCACGTTGATTCCCGGCAGCAGAGTATTACCCTGGTTGCCCGGAAAGATGGAATTCATGTTGAACGAGGAGGGCCTGAGGACGGAACCGGCAGGACTTCCCGGTCCAGCAAGCGGGAGATATACGTGCGGGTCGTCTGCAAATCCCATGAGGAATTCGCTCATCAGGTTGGGTTTGAACATGTAGTTAAAGTGCAGAACCGCGCTTGTAGCCGGCGTCAACTGATCGGTAGCAGTTGTATCGTAATCCGACCCTGACCATAGCGATGGAACTGCCGCGATATCGTCGTAATCGTGGGTCCAGCGGACGAACATGCGGGCCTTGTCGCTGATGTTCTGGTCAACCCGGATGGACTCCTGACGAAAATTCTGCGGGGCGCTCCGTGCGGAAACATAACCATCCACCCCGTTGTTCGGCAGGGGAACAAAACCGTTCAGGAGCGCCGTCGCGTTCGGATCCACAGGCACCATGTCGCCCGCAAAGGTGTTCCCGGTGGTTGGATCAACCGGAAGGTCACACCCCTGGGATATGATGAGCGAATTGGCATTGGGAGAATTGGGATTGCATTCGCTGAAGTCACCACCGCGCATCCGTACAGAAGGAACAAAACCGGAGATGACCGTTCCCTGCCGGTACCGCGCAAACTGCTGCGACCAGAAGAAGTAGGTCTTCCCCTTCTTGTAGACACCAGGAATATAGAACGGCCCTCCAAAGGTGTAACCGAAGGTGTTCCATTTCAAGGGTGTCTTAGGAGCATGGCCACCCGGCGGATTGATCTGCCGGTTCACGAACCAGTCGTTGGCATCCAGCACGTCGTTGCGCAGGAACTCATGAAGGTCGCCGTGGAACTCGTTGGTTCCTGACTTGGTCACCAGCTCGATAATGGCGCCGGCATGTTGTCCCTGGTCGGCTCCGTAATTCGAAGTAGAAATCCGGAACTCCTGGATCATTGAAAGGGAAGGCGTAACATCGCCGCCATTGGCGCCCGAACCCTCATCGGAATTGTTGCCGCCGTCGAGTTCCAGGTTGCCGTACTGCGCCCGCACTCCATTGAACGACACACCGGCCGTCGCACCCCCGTGGCCCAGGCGGGCTCCGCCGTTGCCATAGGCTCCCACCGGGGCCGCTCCAGGAACCAGGGTCGTAAGCAGAAGTACGTTCCGGCCATTGGTCTCAAGGTTCTGGATCTGATTCCCGACTACGGCCGTGGAGACTGATGCATTCTCCGTCTGCACCTGGGGTACGTTGCCGCGGACGGTCACTTCCTGGGTCGTCTGGCCAACCTTTAGCGCCATATCGACTCGCAGAGTTTGGCCCACCGTCAGGGTGACATCGGTTTGCACAAGTCGCTGAAAGCCACTTGCCTCCGCTGCCACGCTGTAAGTGCCTGGAACAAGCGCGGCGGCGGTATACGCCCCCGCAGAATTCGTAACAAGGACTCGCTTAAAGCCTGTGTCGACCGAAGCAACTGTAACAGTGGCATTCGGAATTGCAGCGCCGGAGGGGTCGGTGACAGTCCCCACCATCGTGGCCGAGGATTGTTGCGCCCAGCCGCTCAGTGAAAATATCAGCACACTGAGCGATGCCAGGGCGAGCAGTCTCGCCAAAAAGCGATAATCTTGTTTCATTATTTCCCTCCTGAGATTCTTGCGTCCTGACAAGTAGTTTTCGGCTCTCGGAGTCATCTCCGTCCTTCAGGTTCGTCGCCGCTTTGGCTGCGATAATGATTCGGCGGCGGGGTCCTGCGATACGAACACTTCTACTCCGCCTTCTCAGAGTCCGGTCCGAGCAGGCTGCCGGATAGCTCTAACAGACCCGTTGCAGGAACAACCTTCCCGGCCCTAAAGGACACGGGGTCCCCTGCTTGAACAGGCCCCCAGGCTTATCGTGGCAACTCCATCAGCCCCGGCTTAAACGCTACAGGGACCAGCCTAGAATGACTACCCGACGCAAGACTGTCTGCGGAGGATTCTTGTGCACGAGTTGAACATCAGCACGAAATCCCTTCGCAACAGCGCAACCCTGCAATGATGGCAGACCGAAAATGAAACCATATCGTGCGTTTCGGAGAAACTGACTTAATCTGCCATATCAGTAATAACTTGTGATTTAGCACGCACCAAGCTATGATGTCAAGGAGTTTTTTGCGGCTCTCATATCCTTCCTGGTTTGAAGGTGCCCTGAGCTTTGGATAAGAGGTAGCCCGGAATGCTACTGCCCGGAAATAATCATCAGAAACGAAACGAGCTCAACAATAATCTGTCTCAGAAGGCTTATTACCTGATCCGCGAAAGGATCCTGCTGGGCAAAATTCCCCTCGGCGCCCCGCTATCCCGGCGGGGCCTCGCGCGCGAGTTGGGAATGAGCTTCCTGCCGATCTCCCAGGCCATTGAGCGCCTGGAGTACGAGGAGTTAGTGGAGAGTCGCCCACGTGTAGGAACGCGGGTTACGATGCCAACTACCCAAGACATACGGGAACACTATATCCTGCGCGAAGCGTTGGAATGCCAGGCCGCTCGTCTCTTTGCCGAAAAGGCGAGTTCAGAAGAACGACTGGAGCTGCAAAAAATGGCAAGGCGGGTCGATAAAATGCTGTCGCAGTGCGGTGAAAATACTCACGCTGAAACCATACTCCGGACTCAGACCTATCATATGTCCTTCCACATGAGAATCGTCGAGTGCACGGGGAGCGTCGCCCTGAGCAAGGCGATCGAAAAGACCCACGTGCTGACTCTGAACTGGCTGTACGACATCAACGCGAAACTGAGATTGCCTGGGAAGTGGCACGGAGAGCTTATGGAAGCACTTGTCAGAAGGGATCCCGAGGTTGCCGAAAGGGCCATGCGAAGGCACATCAATTTCGGCCTTCGTGAGATTCAGGAAACCCTTGCTCAACAGTTGGGGCCGGGTTCGTCAAGGCTCGGCGGGCCATCGCTGGAAGGACGCTTGAAAGCAGCCCCGCAGGGCTGGAGGAAAAAGTCTGTACGCCGTTCCGCCTTAACATCAAAGAAGAAAGCGAGTTAATTCTGCGAACCCATTGCAGGGGAACCCTAACTTGCTCGCGACAGGCATGAAGGCACGAGGACGACGCAGAGCCCGCCGTCCCGGCGCAATCGGGCTCATCGCGCTGGAAGGGCTTGGCGGGTTACGGCCGCACGGCCCTTTCCCCAAGTGGATTCCTATCGAGGAAGCATGGCCCTCTGGAGCCTATAGAGCCGCTCATTTTCACTATTGAGGGAGCGGCAGGCCCGTGCCTACGAGTGGATTCCCGCCCCGGTCCATGCCTGTAGCGTTACCTTAAGAACGCTCGCCACGTGCGAAGGCCCATGGAAAGGAGTTCTGACATGCCCAGTCGAAGAACATTTATCAAGCAGGCCATAGGCGGCTCAGCCGCCCTCGGTATGGACGGAGTGTTCCCCATGCTCTCTGCGGCCGGGGCGTCGACTGGCCGGCGATTATATGAAGTAGGCGCCGTATATCTCTACTATTCGTGGACACCAGACGCGCAAATTGTTCACGATCTGGAAACCATCGCCGCAACCGGCATCAATACGATTAATCCCTACCCATCCTTTTTGTTGAAGCATGGAAATCCCGAGCCCGACTTCTCCAAGACTGACCTCATCCTGGAGACCGCTCAGCGAGTGGGTCTTCGCATGATGCCAACGGTTTTTTGGACCGGGCTGATTGTCGACTATGCAGCGGCAAAATGGCCGGACCGTTTCTCGCCCATCCAGAGCGCAGGTGAACGTGAAACCAGGCTGTCCTTTGCCGACCGTGAGGTCATGGATCTGATCGATCATTATTCCAAAGCTACGGTGCAACACTTTAAGGACTCGCCGTGCGTGGTCGCTTATAACATCTGGGATGAGCCGCATATGGAAGGGTTCTCCTTGTCCGGGTTGCGAGGGCGTGACGACCCACACTTTGACCATTGGTTCGAAGAATGGGGCCTGAAAAAGTACGGAGGTCCCGCTGCCTGGTACGCCCAATGGAACGATGTTCTGTTGAACCAGGAATACCAGAAATTCGATCGACCGCTGTTTTACTGGTATGCGAGCGGCCAGGTCCTGAAACACATTAACGAATTGGTCAAGTCGCTCGACCCGGTGCGTCCGACGCGAACCCATAACGTGGGCAGCACTGTGGTGAGCCAAGGGGTCAGCAACTTCAAACAGGATGACTGGACCATGTCGAGCTATGTGGACCAGTACGGACTTTCCTACTATCCCGATATTCCCGCGCGGGGTGCTGAAGCCAACCCCGATTTGCTCGCAAAAGAAAAGGCCCTTTGGGATACTCCCTGGACATCAAGCCTGGACCTGACCAGTGCTCACGATGCAGCCGGCGGCAAACCCTTAGTGATGGCAGAAGTGCAAACAGGTCCTCAGACCGGCTTCACGCGGTACGGGGCAGAGCCCGGGACCATATTCAACTACAACCGGATTCATATGCTGGCGTGGCAGATGGCCGCTCATGATGCCAAAGGGATGTACTTTTGGAAGTGGCGCCCCCACATGGACGAGTGGCAGGCCTTCGGCCGCGGTCTTGCGGCCTCAGACGGCAGCATCACAGGCCGCGCCAAGGCGGCTGGGGAAGCTGCCCAAACTCTGAATTCGGACCCGGGCCTTTTCCTGGACAGTAAGCCGGTGCCGCCAGAGGTTGCCGTTGTCTACGACATTGCCGGCGATCTGAAGGCCAAGGCTCATGGCGACGATTGGGGATCATTCACGGCAAGGAATCTGATCGGGATCTACCGTACCTTGTGGGAAGACCAGGTCCGCATTAACGTCCTTGATGGACGACAACTCAGTGCCAGCAGACTGGAACCCTACAAACTGGTTATATTTCCTTTTTACCTCTGCCTCAGAAAGAATGTGGCCGAAGCAATCAAGGCCTACGTCACCGGCGGTGGCACGGTGCTGGCAGATGCCCGTTTCGGCATCATCAACCCGCTCGACCGAGGCTACCAGGTGAATCCGGGGCTGGGCATGTCAAAGCTGTTCGGCGCACGGCGTCATGACCTGGTGGCCAGCCACATACCCTTTGAAATCCGCGTCACTCAGCCGGCAGGGCTGCTGAACAGCGCTCCCTTGCCGAGCCACCTGGTTGGCCGTGTCTTTCGCGAAGAGCTTCAGCTGGAGAAGGGCAACGAGGGAGAAGTTGCCGCCATTTTCGAAGAAACCAATACGCCCGCCGTGGTTGTTCGACGCATGGGCAAGGGACAAACCATCCTCCTTGGGTTCTCATTGGGGATCCCGCTGCTGGAAGATCACGATCCCGGCGCTGCCGGATTGCTGCGCGCTGCCTGCCAGTCCGCAGGGGTGAGGCCGCCGATTCGGATTTCAACGACTCCGAGTACAGGACCGGTGGAAGCGGTGGTTCATTCCCGGGGACGTGAGGATGAACGACTTGTCTATCTGCTGAACTGGGGAGATAGACAAACCGAACTCAAGGCACAACTGCCTTGGCCCGGAAAAACACTCCCGAAGGGAAAGGACCTCGTCTCGGGCCGTGCCGTTCCGATCGAGCACAAGGCGAATGGGGTCTTCTTTACCTTAACGCTCCCTCCAGAACACGCCGCGGCCGTGCATATCCAGACTTGAAGAAGATTGTCGTGTTCCCGTAGAGAGAGGATTCCATTCGTATCGGATGCTCCGCACTTTTTGAAATCCAGGTCGCTATAAACAGAAAGGGGCCGGCAAGATGAAACGACGGGCATTTTTTGAGTTGACAGGAACCACTGCAGCCCAGTTGATGATGGCAAGACCTGGGCGTGCTCAGAGTTCAAGTGCGTCGTGCCAGACCGGGCTTCCCTCTTCCGAAGTCCGGTTGGCAGGTATGAGCCTTTCAAATTTACGGCAAGAGCTTCATGACCGGCTTTTCAAGGTTCTACTTCCCTTCTGGGATAGGCACGGAATTGACCACCAATATGGCGGGATCATGTGCAGCCTGGATTACGATGGCACGCTGGTGAGTACGAATAAGAATCTCTGGTTCCTCGGACGAGCCCTTTGGGTTTACAGCTTCCTGTATAACCACCTTGGGAAGAATCCCGGCTTTCTGGAGATCGCAAGAAAGACTAGGGAGTTTGTGTTCAAGCATGCCCTGCAGAAAGACGGCTGGTGGGCGGAAGATCTGTCACGCGAAGGCAAGGTGCTCAGACCTTTCAGTGGCGATACGGAAGGGATGTACTTCATCGCCGAGGGGCTGCAGGAATACGCCGCCGCCAGCGGAGACACCGATTCCCGCGAATACTCTTGGGCGCTTTTCAAGAAGCTTTTCCGCCACTTTAACAGCCCGGACTTCCGCTACCGTGGCGCGGATTTCCCGTATCTATGGAAAATCAACCGGGCTGTTCGGCCCCAGGGATTGTGGTTTCTCAACCTCAACATTGCAACGCATTTACTGAGCCGCGGCAATGACCCCGAAATCGCCTCCATCGCGGATCAGGGCATCGATGCCATCATGAACAGGCATTACAGGGCTGACATAGGCCTGAATACAGAGATGCTCTATTTTGACTTCAGCAGGCCTGAAGACGAAGCCGAAAAATCGCGTTTTGGACATTGCGTCGAGGCCCTGTGGATGGTCATGGAGGAAGCGGACCGCCGCAACGACAAGGCCCTTTGGAAAATCTGCGCCGAGCGAATCCACCGCCACCTCGATGTGGGCTGGGACTATATCTACGGCGGCCTTTCGCAGTGGATCAATGTGGATCACCCCTGTTACAAATGGCCTGCCGAGACGCCGCCCGGAACTCATCTCGACTTACATTTTACGGGTCAGTATGAATACTTGAAAACACTATGGTGCCAGAACGAAGTCATGGTCGCAACGTTGAAAGTTTTTGAGCGTACACGCGAGGAATGGGCGGCACGCTATTTCGAAATGGCATTCAATGTCATCAATCAGAAGTTCTCGCAGAAGAGCCGCGGTTACCCTGCAGGATATATTCTTTTTGCCGATCGCCAGATCGCACCCCAGCCCCACGTTGGCCGTCAGGATAACTATCATCCGTTGCGCCAACTGATGCTAAACATATTGACGCTGGACAAGATGTTAGGGAGTGAAAACCGGCAGACCTGACGGATGGGCGGCAGGGCATGTACCAGAGTTCATAAGGGGTACGATCTCGCTCTATGCCGGGGTAGTTCTAGATGTTTCCGGAGAAATAACGGCTGGTTCCTGGCAAGGGCATGGTTTCTGCAATACGGAGCGTGAGGTCCGGAACTCCGGCCGTACATTCGGCGAAGGGGCTTACGGCTTTGCACTTCGAGAGGATGTTGCAGGAGACGAATCTGCGGGCATGAGACCATCGGCCTTCATTTGCTGGATGACAGTCTTGATTTTGGGAGCGAAGCGACCCTCGGGTTGGTCCCTGAGATAGGCTTGCATTTCTGCGTAGGCTTTGCCAAAGTCGTTTTTCTTCAAATACACATCGGCCAGTTTGATATGCAGAATGGGCGGGGGCGTTCGGTTGAGTGAGAGCGCACCCAGAAAGTCTTTCTCGGCTTCTTCATATTGCTTCATGCCATAATGCGCCACTCCCATCTGGTAGCGGAGTTGCCACGTATCCGGAGAACGCTCAATCGCTGGCTGTAGGAGTTCCAGGCTTTCGTCATAACGCTTCCCCGCGTTGAAGAGCTGGCTAAGTTCCACATAGGCATCCAGGTACGTGGGGACACACTGGATTGCCTTTTTTAGAGCGGTCTCCGCCTGAGCCGCCTGCTGCTTCACAATCAGCACCGTTGCCAGTTCAAGCTGGGCCTGAGCGTAACAGGGATACTCTTGCACGGCCTGCTCAAAAAACCTTTTCGCCGCAGAAAATTTTTGTGCCTTGAAAGCCCGGTCTCCTTTCAGATATTGCCGCTTGGCATGGGCGGGTACTTTGAGATCTTCCACGGAAGTAATGGAACCCCGATTCTCTTTCAATTGATGGTCCAGTGGTGTCAGCCGGATGGTAAGAAACAGCTGGTCCCCATACCGAAGGTCCACATCCCGC
>Ga0315540_10001890_pt1 | contig 11861 bp, 9 predicted proteins | sample SalMarSW160110MG_FD_203677 | JGI IMG/M metagenome (GOLD analysis project Ga0315540, IMG submission 203677) | Salt marsh sediment microbial communities from the Plum Island Ecosystem LTER, Massachusetts, United States - Salt Marsh Sediment SW1601-10 ... | reverse complement strand
CCGATGGCGGATGCCGAAGGTACGCCCATAACGGGTATCACCCCGTGCGGGGTCACCAGTTCCCCGCGGCAGGCACGGTGTGTATGGCCGTGGAGGATCAGTTCAGCGCCGCGGCGTATCAGTACCGCCAGCAGCGCCTCGCTGTCAGTCAGGCGTTTGCTGTTTCCGACACTGCCCGGCAGGGGCGGGTGGTGAATCAACAGGACACGGCAGTAGCCGTGGTCGCCGGCGTCCTGCAGTATCTTGTCCAGGCGTTGAAGCTGGGGCGTGCCAAGGCTGCCCACGGCATAGAATGGTGCCGAGGGCAGTGCCGTTGACAGGCCGATGAACGCCACCCGTCCGCGGTACTGAACGGTGGGAAACAGTGCCTGTGGGTCGTCGGCTGTCGGCAACGCCCCGTCGAGGGCTTGGCCTGCCCCCATGTACGGCCACCATGCGGCGTAGGTCTGATCCCACGGTGTTTGAACATAGGCGTCGTGATTGCCCGGGATCACGGTGATGTCATGAGCGGAGCCCAGCGCATGCAGCCACTGCGCGGCCTGGCGAAACTCCCCCGGCAACCCGAGGTGGGTGAGGTCACCAGTGACCACGATATGGTCGGGGTGCGCGTGCCGCAGGTCCGCCACCAGGGCGTCCAGGACTTTGGGCAAGTGCTCATAACGGCGCGAAAAGCGCCATGTCAGATAACCAAGGATGCGCTTGTTGAGCAGGTCCGCAGCCTTCACGCCGGTAAGGCTGGTCAGGTGGGGGTCCGACAGGTGGGCGAAGGTCTGGGATTGTGGCATGGGCAATATTCAGCGACGCCGTGGTGGCGGGTCATCCGGTATAACGTCTTACGCGGCGCTTTGGCCGCCGGGGCACCGGCCGGAAGTCGTGGATTTGATGCAGGCACGGCCACCGCGGGCTGAACGAGCAGCCGGTATGATCCCGAAGACAGGAAAGCGAATTGGCGTTGTAGTGGCGTCCCATGGCCTGCAAAGATATCATAGGCAGGATATGCCTCACATACAAGCAAACTCAGGGATCTCCCGCCACCGGCCGTGGAGAAGGGGCCTACGATCGCCGTGTCGCGGCGTCGGCGCTTTTTCAATCAGTGCCCTCATGTTGTTGCTGGGCGGATATGGCGCCTTCGCGCAGGCGGCTGCGGAGTTGGCGACAGCCACTCCGGCGCCACTGGTGATCGAGGCCGACCGGGTGGAGATCAACGACAAGACCGGCGTCAGTGTTTACAAGGGCAATGTGCAGGTGACGCGCGGTACACTGCATCTGAGCTGCGACGATCTGACGGTGCATAATGCCAACGGCGAGGTCCAACAATCGGAGTGCAATGGACACCCGGCAAAATTCCACCGCGATCGCGAAGGCGACAAGAAGGAGGTACACGGACATGCCGACCGGGTGGAGTATTACCTGGACGATGAGCATGTGGTCTTGCTGGGCGACGCGCACCTGGAGCAGGACCGTGATACCTTTTCCGGGCAGCACATCGTTTACTATTTAAAGCGCGACGTGGTGAACGCGGATACGGCGGGGCGCGACGAAAGCCGGGTGCGCATCACCATACACCCCAAGCAGGATGAGGGTGTGAAGGATGAAAAGACTCAATGAGTACTTTAAGCGCGACCGATCTGGCTAAGGAGTACCGGTCACGCAAGGTCGTTGATGGTGCGACCCTGTCCCTGTCCCAAGGGGAGATCGTCGGCCTGCTCGGGCCCAACGGGGCGGGAAAGACCACCTGCTTTTACATGATCGCGGGTCTCGAGCGCTGTGACCGCGGACGCATCGAATTGGACGGCCGCAATATCACCCACGCCCCCATGCATGTGCGTGCCCGCCAGGGGGTGGGGTATCTGCCCCAGGAACCATCCGTATTCCGCAAGTTGACGGTGGCGGAAAACATCATGGCCATACTTGAGACGCGTCCCGACATGCACGCCGGTGACCGGCGCGGGCGTCTCGAGGCGCTGCTGCAGGAGTTTCATATCTCGCACCTGAGGGACCAACTGGGCGTCAGTCTGTCCGGCGGGGAGCGGCGGCGCCTGGAAATCGCCCGGGCGCTGGCGGCGGATCCTATCTTCATGCTGCTGGACGAGCCGTTCGCCGGTGTGGATCCCATCTCGGTACTGGATATCCAACGCATTATCAAACAGCTGAACGAACGCGGCATTGGTGTGCTCATCACCGATCACAACGTGCGTGAGACCTTGGGGATATGCGAGCGCGCCTACATTCTCAACGCGGGCAGTATCATCGCTCAGGGCACGCCCAGTGAGCTGCTGGAAGATCCGCAGGTCAGGGCGGTGTATCTGGGTGAACATTTCAAGATGTGAAGATTCGGTTTTCGCGTTCACCGGAAGGTGAAAAACCCTTGCCGCAGACTGCCCCAGCGCGACCGAAGACCATTCTGAGGATGAGCGTAGCTGCAGGGGCGCGCACGCAACCCGAAACCTCTAGCCAGCCTATTTCTTGGGTGCCGCAGCTTTTTTATGCGCTGCAGGCTTTTCGACGCTGATGAGGTCTGACATCTTTTTGTCGATATTGTTGATTTGGAACGCCGGGAGGGCGTAAACCCAGGGTTTGAATTTTTTCTCCAGGCCCTGTGCCTCCTGCTTGACTTGTTCTGGTGTCTTTACCGCAGGCTTGTTTTTGGATTTGTCTTTACTGTCCGGTTTGACGGGCTTGATCAGGGACGCGTCATAGGCGGCGCCCAACGTGACATAACGCTTTTTGGCGTCCGCTTTGTCTGTCAACGCTGTCAAGGTTATACGCAGGCCGTCGAACGTCTCCAGGGTGGCGGTGAATGCGGGCTTTTCTGACAGCTTGAGATCCTGTGGTTGGAATACATCGTCCACGGTGAGCCTGGACAAGCTGTTGGCAATATCGTTGACGGTGAATGCCGACTTGACCGTTGCATGTTTCGGCATATTCGCGATTTGGAAATCCGTGGCGTCGGGCGAGGCCTTGCGTAAAGTCACGATATCGCCCGAACCCTGATTCACGATGACTTTTTCAATGCGGTTTTTTTCGATGTCCAGCAGCTGAGAATCCAGCCAGCCCTTGGTCGTGGCGTCAGCGATGAGGTTTCCGGATACCAGCCAGCTCTGCGCCGCGCCGGGTATGCGCACGAAGTATTCCTTTGCCGAGGGGTCCGCCTTGTCGGGCTGCTCTTTGCCCACCAGCACCTTTGCCATGGTCTTGCCCTGATCGTCAGTGACCTCGATCAGCTTGGCTTTGCTGCCCTTGTTTGTGATGTCCTCAACATTGATTTCACTGTACAAAGACGGATTCTTGGTTTTGGGCTCCAGGCGCGTGAGTTCACCGATGCCGAAAAGGATTTGACGTACCTGGCTGGTGGCGGCGGGGTAGCCGTGTTTTTCCCGGACCTGCCATTGATTGTCTTTGCGTATCACGTGCACCGCGGTGGCGGATGTGCTGATGCTGATTCCTGCGGCGCGATTGATATTTTTTTCGAAGTCAGGGAAAAGTGGCTGATTGGCGCCCTGGATGGCGGGAGGGTGACGCGATGAAAGGGCGGCGGCCAGGCCCACCAGGATCAGCGTTAACAGGCCGAGAATACCAAGTGTCTTACCGCTCATGGCGCGAATATACCCCCGTCGCGGAATTGCCGGAAAACGGCTTTGTCATTCATCATCCGCCTGCCCCACCCGCTTGTTTGCGCCGCGACCGGTATATGCCGGCCAGCAGGCCGCCAACGCCGATGAGGATGGGGATCAATCCGATATTGATGAATTTCAGCCAGCCCTCGAGGCCTTCAATGTCCTTGCGCAGTTGGTGCTGCACCTCGCGCAGTTCCTTGCGAATCTTGATCTTGTCCTGACGGAAGCGTGTGATCTCATTCTGCTGGGCGCTGTTGAGTATCAGCGCGTTATTGCCTTGCTTTTGGCTGCGCAGGGATCGGAGCTGATTTTCCGTATCGCGCAGCTTCTCGCGCAGTTCCTGTTCCTTTTTACGGAAGCGCTGTTCGGCCGACTGCTGCAGCGCGCGCACCTTGGTAAACGGCCGGCTGACATTGCCGCGGCTGCGTACGCTGATCAGGTCGTTGCTGCCGCCCAGGTTGTCCAGGGCATTGGTGACGAAGTTGCCGTTGCCGGAGGTGGGCAGGGCGATGCGCTGACCGATGAAGTTTTGTGTGTGGACCCAGAAGCGGTCTTCCAGCATGTCGCTGTCGGCGACGACGATGATGTTGGTCGGCTTGACCGACTTCTTCAGCTGCGGCCCCGGCGCCTGCACGGGTTTGTCTTTGTCCTTGCCTTTATCATCCGTTTTTGGCGGGCCGTTGGGGAACGCGGTGGTCAGGTTCCCGGTAATGCGCGCCGCCACGGTGTACTGCCCTTGGGGATGAAACTTGCTCATCAGTCCGTCGGGGTCGGGGAAGATCAGCTGTGAGGCATTGACCTCCATGGCCTGGGCGCTGGAGCGCAGCAGCGGCGTGAACGTGGTGGTGGCGCCTTTCGCCTTTTCCAGCGCACCCGCGGAGGCCATGGTCACCTTGTCCAGATTGGCCGTGACGATATCCTTGTCATCCATCTGATCCGACGGCACATCAAAGTAGATGGGATAGTCCCGCAGGAGCAGACGACCGCCTCGCTGCAGGCGAATCTTTTTTGCACCCTGTACATCGGCGACGACTTTGTCATCGGTGAACTCGACACCCCAGTCCTTGAGCAGCGGGCCGAGGTCGGAATGCTGCGGGGTCTGCATGCCGCCGAAGGGGGATGCGCCGGGCTGGCGGTCCGCCTCGGCGTCGGGATCCACGAACGCCAGGACGTGTCCGCCGCGCAGCACGAACTGGTCGATGGCGTACAGGGTGGATTGGCTCAGGCCCTTGGGATGGACCAGCATCAGCACGTCTACGTCCTTGGGGATCGCGCTGATATTCGTGCCCAGGGTGCGCATATCGAACAGCTGGCTCATCTGTTCATAGACGACCCACGGCTGGTTGTCGTCCCCCGGTGCCATGGGCTGCGGCGGCCCGCCCTCCATGGGGAGCGTGCTGATCAAGCCCACCACCGGCGGTTTGGGGTGGGACAGGCGGTAGATAAGCTTGGTCAGGTCATACTCTAGGAAGTCGGCGCGGTCCGGCTGCAGGAACGGGATGACCTGTTGTTTGTCAGTGGAGTTGGTCCCCGCCAGACCGAAGTAGAACGTGTCCGTACCGCCCTCCACTGGGATGCCCTGCAGGCCATACCCAACGGCGCGGTCCTCCTGCGCGGAGAACGGTTCCGGGTCAATGATCTCCAGGGTGATTTTGCCGTTGGATACCCGCTGGTACTGTTCAAGCAGTTCCTTGACGCGCACTGAGTAGCTGTTGATATCGGGGAAGTTGGAGGCCAGCTTCTGGGACAGATACAGGCGCAGAGTGATGGGTTCGTCGAGTCCCGCCAGGATGTTGCGCGTGCCCTGGGACAGAGTGTAGAGCTTGTTCTCGGTGAGATCGAAACGGATGGATTTAAATGCGATGTTGCTGATGATGTTCACCGCCAGGAACAGCACGACGGCGATCACCAGGCCGGTGCCGGATGTGAGGTTTCTCCGAGTCAGCTGCTTCATGTTCGGTTCAATCCGCCTTTTTCATTTCCAGCAGGACCGCATTGGCGAACAGCCACAGGGCCATCAGGGAGATGAAGAAAATCAGGTCACGCAGATCGATGACGCCTTTGGTAATGGCGTCAAAGTGGGTGATGAAGCTGAACGAGCTGATGGCGTCGACGACGACCTGTGGTGCCCAGCCGTTGAAGAAGTCCAGCACCATGGGAAAGCCGCTGAGGATGAACGCCAGGCACACCACCACACTGATGACGAACGCTATCACCTGGTTTTTGGTCACTGCGGAGATGCACGAGCCAATGGCCAGGAACGCCCCGGCCATCAACAGGCTGCCTATGTAGCCGGCGACGATGACGCCGTTGTCCGGCGAGCCCAGGTAGTTGACCGTGATCCAGATGGGAAACGTCAGCGCCAGGGCGATGGCGGTGAACGCCCAGGCGGCGAGGAACTTGCCCAAAACGGCCTGGGTCATGGTGACCGGCAGGGTGAGCAGCAGCTCGATGGTGCCGCTCTTGCGCTCCTCGGCCCACAGCCGCATGGCGAGGGCGGGGATGAGAAACAGGTACAGCCATGGGTGAAAGGAGAAAAACGGCAGCAGGTCGGCCTGGCCGCGCTCGAAGAAATTCCCCAGGTAAAAGGTGAAGATGCCGCTGAGGAACAGGAATATCACGATAAAGACGTAGGCGATTGGCGTGGCGAAGTAGCCGGTCAGTTCGCGTTTGAAGATTACCCAGATATTTGACATGAGCGTCGCTATGAGATTGCCTGGTGTTTGGTGGTGAGGCTGCGGAACACGTCATCCAGACGGCCTCTTTCGACATAGAGTTCTTCGATCCGCCACTGGTGTTCGCCGACGGTGCGGCTCACCGCGGCGAGGATGGACTGCGACGGCTTGGGAAAGACATGCAGGCGCCGCAGGTCGCCGTCTTTGTGCAGCAGTTTGACGTCCTTGACTCCCGGCAGCCGTCGCAGAACATCGCTGACGTCCTCGCCGCTGCCGCGCACCGTCAGTAGGATCGCATTGTGCTCCCGGGAGCGCGCTTCAAGCTCGGCAGGCGTCCCATCGGCCACCACCTTGCCCGCGGCGATGATGATGGCGCGGCTGCACACGGCGTCGACTTCTTCAAGTATGTGCGAGGAGAGGATGATTGCCTTCTCGCTGGCCATGGCCTTGATCAGTGTGCGCACCTCATGTTTCTGGTTCGGGTCCAGGCCGTCGGTGGGCTCATCGAGTATCAGGACTTGCGGATCGTGGAGGATGGCCTGGGCCAGGCCGACGCGCCGCTTGAAGCCCTTGGACAGGGTCTCGATAGGTTGATGCAGCACGTTGCCCAGGTTGACCTTTTCCACCACGTCGTCGATGCGGCTGGCCTTTTGTTTGCCGCGCAGGCCGCGGATCTGAGCGACGAAATCGAGAAAACCCGCCGGTGTCATGTCCGGATAGGCCGGGGCCCCTTCCGGTAGGTAGCCGATGTTCTGTTTGACAGCCAGCGGCGCGCGTGCAAGATCGTACCCGCATACCGTGACTTCACCGGCATCCGGCGCAAGGAAACCGGTGACAATCTTCATGGTGGTGGATTTGCCGGCCCCGTTGGGCCCGAGAAAGCCCAACACCTCACCCCGGCTCACGTTGAAGGAGACGTCGTCGACGGCGATGAGGGGTCCGTATCGTTTTTGGAGTTTTTGTAGTTCTACCAATCTCTGCGACGTCACGCGATTCTTATGCTCCTGATTGTTCCATCTCGAATCAGCTACTGCTGCTTAGTCAGAATGGGTGATGATTAGTTCAATCTCCAATGGATATAATGGGAAAATTATCAGTCTAACCGTTTGTCCGTGTCATACTGCGGACCCATGACCTTGAACCGGTGTGTGCGTGTATCGTCTTGAGCGCGCTAAATATTAGTCACCGTGATCGACATGTCAAGAGAGTGTCATTCCGGCATGGATTTGCTTGATGATGCGCCACGCGATGTGATTTTTGCCGACTGACTTTGAACAAAAGTATCGCGGGCCTGCCTTATGGTGGGTGGACGATCGCGCGGTAATCCCTGAGTGATACGCTGCTCATTAGAAAATTACCATTCATTAATGGAGAATTATTGCTATGTTCCGTAGATCTGTATGGCGTTTTATCGCTCCCGCCATGGGGGTGTTTATGATGACCCTTTCCGTCGCTCAGGCTGGTTCAGTGCCGGCCAAAATCGGCGACGAGGTTGTCCCCTCTTTGGCGCCCATGGTGAGCAAGGTGCTGCCGGGGGTGGTCAATATCTCCACCCGCTCGCACATCCGGGTGGAGGAGAACCCGCTGTTCAACGACCCCTTTTTCCGCCACTTTTTTAATGTCCCGTCTCAACCGCAGGAGCGTGAAGAACAGAGCCTGGGCTCGGGTGTGATCGTCGATGCCGACAAGGGCTACGTCATGACTAATCATCATGTCATCGACAAGGCGGATGAAATCACTGTCACCCTGCGTGACGGCCGGCACTTCAAAGCCAAGGTAGTGGGCGATGATCCGGAGAGTGACATCGCGCTGCTGCATATCGATGCAAAGAATCTTACCGCCGTGCCGCTTGCCGATTCGGACAAGCTGCAGGTGGGGGATTTTGTGGTGGCGGTGGGCAACCCCTTCGGCCTGGGACAGACAGTGACTTCGGGTATCGTCAGCGCACTGGGCCGCTCGGGGCTGGGTATAGAGGGTTATGAAGACTTCATCCAGACCGATGCCAGTATCAATCCAGGTAATTCGGGCGGTGCCCTGGTCAATCTCAGGGGTCAACTGGTAGGCATCAATACCGCCATCATCGGTCCCAGCGGCGGCAACGTGGGTATCGGATTCGCCATACCCATCAATATGGCCGGTGACATCATGAAGCAGTTGGTGCAATACGGCGAGGTGCGGCGCGGCCGCCTGGGTGTCTATATCCAGGACGTGACGCCGGAGCTGGCCAAGGCGTTTGATATCGGGGATATCAAGAAAGGCGCCGTGGTGGCCCAGGTGGTCAAGGGGTCGGCGGCCGATAAGGCAGGGCTCAAGGTCGGTGATGTGATTGTCTCGGTCAATGATCGGCCCGTTGTGGATTCCACCGATCTGCGCAATCAAATCGGCTTGATGCGCGTCGGGCAGGAGGTGAAGTTGGAAATCATCCGCGACGGCAAGCACAAGACCGTCAAGGCCTCAATCGCCGCGGCGCAGGAAAGAAAAATGCAGGCGGGCAAGATCAATGACCTTCTCTCCGGCGCCGAATTGGGCGCCATTCAGGAGGACCATCCCCTGTATGGCAGGGTGGAGGGTGTCGAAGTGCTCGACGTCGAACAAGACAGCAAGGCGTGGAACGCTGGTCTGCGCAAAGGGGACGTGATCGTTTCCGTCAACCGCGAGCCGGTGAAAAATCTTGCAGAGGTGAAGCAGGCGGCCAAGAAGTCCCACAACGGTTTGCTGTTAAACGTACGCCGTGGCGAGGGCGCATTGTTCCTGCTGCTAAACTAGAATCCGCATCTCAGGCGCGAAGGTGTTGCCCCGCGGTCCGCAAATCGGGCCGTGGGGCTGTTTTTTCAGGCTATGAAGGCGAAGAAGGACAGCGTCAGTTGGCGGAACGTCTGATAACGTTCTCCGTGAACAGGGTGGAGAAGATCTCATCGAACTGGTGTTCCGCTTCCGCCACGACGGGTTCAATATCGTTCGGCGCCAGGTCCAGGGTGCTCCATGCCTTTTGATCCAGTGGCGGGATGACCATGGGTTCGGGTGCGGTGTCCCACACGGCGCTGGTGATGATGTTCGCCACGTGAACCACCGCCGCCTCCTTGCCGCCGGTATGACCGTTACGGGGCAGGTGGTGACACTCGACGGCCTCTTCGATATTTTTGGGAAGGCGCCACTTGCGTATGAGTTCGCCCCCCACGTCGGCATGGGTAAAGCCCATGACCCGCCGCTCCGCCTCCTCCAGCACCTCATCGTTGTGAGAGGCGCGCAGCAGGGCCTCCCGCGCCAGTTCGGGAATTTTTCGATAGATCAGCAGGCTGCCGATGTCGTGCAGCAGGCCGGCGATGAAAAACCGCTCCACGTTAAGCTCGCGGTTTTTGACGGCCAGGATGCGCGCCACGATGGCGCACTGAGTGCTGTGGCGCCAGAAGGAATCCATGGAGACCAGGTCGTTGGGCAGGCCGGCGAACATCTTGACCACGGAGGTGGCCAACACGAGATCACGCAGTTCCCGCACACCGATGACGGTGATGGCCCGGGAGACGGTGTCGATTCTCGAGGGGAAATTGTAAAACGGGCTGTTGACGATCTTCAGCAGCCGTGCCGTCATGGCGGGGTCTTTACTTATCACGCGGCCGATATCGGAGGCGGAGTAGTGTGGATTTTCCACCATTTCATTTATGCGGATGAAGACCTCCGGGAGCGAGGCCACGTCTATTGTCCCGGACACGATCTCCCTTGCGGTGAGGCTCATGAGTTGTCTAAGCTCGGCTCATCAGGCGGGATGTACAGGCTCGGGCCAGTTCTTTGATGAAGGGGTGGTTCAGATCGTTGTGCTGGAAGCGTTTCATTAACTGGTTCACGCGCTCGTCCGCTATGTCCGAGTGCGCGGGTACGGGCGGGTTCTCCATTGATGAATTTTCATCATCGGACTCGATGGCCACCAGCGGGATATTGCGTGCGTGAAGCATGCGTATGTAGCGGGTCGTGAGTCTGGTGCCGGCGGGCAGGAGCAGGTGTCCGCTGGAGGCGAGAATATCTTTGGCAGTGACCATCCCGGGTTCTACGTCCTGAATTTTGATATTTTTCATATCCAACCCCATTGTTTAAATGGATGCGTGGCTCCCTTACGCCGCTGGATGAAGCTGTTTGAGATAGTAGCAGCGCCAGGGAAAATTGGAAAGCGTGGTTTACGCTCCGGCATGTGTACAATGTGCTTGTCATGACAGTTTGAAACAGTTCGAGCATTTGGTTTGTTGGGCAATAGAGCCGTGTGTTGTTGGATATGCAGGTTTGAAGAGTATACCTTGAACCTATGGTGTTGATGTGTGATGGGTGAAGCAAAAGCAACCCGCCTTGCCATTTCCGGTATGAGCTGTGCCGGCTGTGTTGCCACCGTGGAGCATGCCTTGCAGCATGTGCCCGGCGTGGATCAGGCGGCTGTCAACTTCGCTGAGCATAGCGCCCTGGTTCAGGGGGATGCGCCGGCGTCCACCTTGATTGACGCGGTGGTCAAGGCCGGCTACGGCGCATCGGAGTTGAGCGGTGCGGACAGCGAGGCGGAAAAGGAGGCATTCGAACACCAGGCCTATCGCCGGCTGGTACGCCAGGCGGTGGTGGCGTGCGTAGCGGGCGCGCTATTGCTCGGCGGCGGGCTGTTGGGTGCGCTGCCGACCCTGGCTCAGGGCAGGCCCTTGTGGATCGTTACGGGGCTGATCACCGCGGGTGTAATGATGTATTCCGGTGGTCACTTTTTCACTGGGGCATGGCGCAGCTTCTGGCGACACAACGCCAATATGGATACCCTTATCGCCCTGGGGACGGGCACGGCGTGGCTTTACTCCATGGTGGTGACGTTGTTTCCCGATAGCGTCCCGGTGCTGGCCCAGCATGCCTATTTCGAGGCGGCGGTGATCATCATCGGCCTGATCAATGTGGGATCCGCCCTGGAGATGCGCGCCCGGGGGCGCACCTCCGAGGCCATCAAGCGCCTGCTCAATCTCCAGCCCCACACCGCGCGGGTTATGCGTGACGGGCGGGAGCAGGACCTGCCCGTGGAGCAGGTGGGCCTGGACGAGACTGTGCGGGTGCGGCCCGGTGAACGTATTGCTCTGGACGGCCTAGTCATCGACGGTGCCTCAACAGTGGATGAATCCATGCTCTCCGGTGAGCCCATTCCGGTGGAAAAACACCCTGGTGCCGAGGTTATCGGCGGGACCATCAATCTGAGCGGGACTTTTCTGTATCAGACCAAGCGTATCGGCAGAGACACCGTTCTGGCGCGCATCGTCGACATGGTGCGCCGCGCCCAATCCAGTAAGCCGCCCATTGGACGCCTGGTGGACAAGATCGCCGCGGTCTTCGTGCCCACGGTCTTGATTGTTGCGGTGGTGACGTTTTTGGCCTGGTTCAATGTGGGTCCGGAGCCGCGCTTCAGTTACGCCCTGGTGGCGTTGATGACGGTGCTGATCATCGCCTGTCCGTGCGCACTGGGCCTGGCCACACCCATCTCCATTATGGTGGGCGTGGGCAAGGCGGCCGAATTCGGTATCCTGATCCGCAATGGCGAGGCCTTGCAGCAATCGGGACA
>Ga0315540_10001889_pt1 | contig 11863 bp, 10 predicted proteins | sample SalMarSW160110MG_FD_203677 | JGI IMG/M metagenome (GOLD analysis project Ga0315540, IMG submission 203677) | Salt marsh sediment microbial communities from the Plum Island Ecosystem LTER, Massachusetts, United States - Salt Marsh Sediment SW1601-10 ... | reverse complement strand
GGTCGGATAACGCTTCGTCTTCCGCTCGATCGCGGCCATGCGGCCTCGCGTCGTTCGTGTCCACATGGAAATCGTGAATCACAACGCCGCTGATTTGCAAACCCTCATTCTCAAACGGACACTTACACTTTTCGGATCACGCTGTAGCGTCCCCAACCTGCCACATTCGCTGACTAGAGGAACGATCGATCGCCGGCGGCAATCAGGTTGGCTACGAGCACGGCGTTTGACTGTACCAACGGCGGCCGATCTGCTATCGGCTTTTGCCGGGCTAACAAATGGAGACCAGGTCCCGGATCATGATGAGGTTGCTGGGATTTCTGTTTGCGACGGGCTTTGCCGTGTTTTGCGGCGGGGCTGTGGCTGCCGGCTATCTCATCTGGAAAACGTCGCGCGATCTACCCGACTACACCCAGCTCGCCCAATACGTCCCTCCCGTCATGTCGCGGGTGCATGCCGCCGACGGCTCGCTGCTGGCGGAATATGCTACCGAGCGGCGGTTGTTCGTGCCCATCGACACGATCCCCAAGCAATTGGTCGATGCCTTCATTTCGGCTGAGGACAAGAATTTCTACGAGCACAGCGGCCTCGACTGGGGGGCGCTGGCGCGGGCCATGGCGCAAAACGTCCTGAACGTCGCCCGCGGTGGCCACCGGCGCCTGGTCGGTGCCTCCACCATCACCCAGCAGGTGGCCAAGAACTTCCTGTTGTCCAGCGACCGCACCATCCAGCGCAAGCTCAAGGAAGCGTTGCTGGCGCGGCGCATCGAGTGGACCTTTTCCAAGGACCAGATCCTCGAGCTCTATCTCAACGAGATCTTTCTCGGCTCCGGCTCCTATGGCGTGGCGGCGGCCGCGCTCAACTATTTCGGCAAGTCGCTGAGAGAGCTCGACATCGCCGAGTGCGCGTTTTTAGGGGCGCTTCCCAAGGCGCCCAACAACTATGATCCGGTGCGCCATCACGATCGCGCGGTGGAGCGGCGCAACTGGGTGCTCGATCGCATGCTGGAGAACGGCTACATCACGCGAAGTCAGCATGATGAGGCCGTTGCGGAACCGCTCAAGGCCCGGTTGCGGCGTCCCGGCTCGCGATTCTTCGCCGCCGAATCGTTTTCCGAGGAAGTGCGTCGCGAGGTGACGCAGATCTACGGCAAGGAGAAACTTTATTCCGGCGGCCTGTCGATCAGGACGACACTCGATCCCAAGCTGCAACTGATGGCCCGCCGGGCACTGACCACCGGGCTGATCAAGTTCGACCGCTCGACCGGCTGGCGCGGCCCCGTCAAGACCATCGATATCACCGGCGACTGGGGCGTCGCGCTGCGCGAGATCACGCCTCCCAACGATCTGCAGCCGTGGCGCCTGGCGGTGGTACTGGAGGCCGGCGATGACAGCGCCCGCATCGGGTTGCGGCCGCAACCGAGGCGCGGCAGCAGGGCGGAAGAGGCCCGTGAGACCGGCACCATACCGCTGTTACTGATGCTGTGGGCACGCAAGGCGCTGCCCGACAACAAGCTGGGGCCGAAGGTTACGAAGGTCTCCGACGTCTTGTCGCCCGGCGATGTGGTCTACGTGGCGCCATCTCACGACAAGGGCCAGTATCACCTGGTGCAGATCCCCGAGATCGAAGGTGCGTTGATCGCCATGGATCCCAATACGGGGCGCGTGCTGGCCATGTCGGGGGGCTTTTCCTATGGCGTCAGCCAGTTCAACCGCGCCATCCAGGCCCAACGCCAGCCCGGATCGGCGATCAAGCCGTTCGTCTATGCCGCCGCCCTCGATGACAATTACACGCCCGCCTCGGTGGTGCTGGATGCGCCGATCGAGATCAAGCTGCAGAACGGCGATGTGTGGAAGCCGAAGAACTACTCCAATAAATTCTTCGGGCCCTCGACGCTACGCCGCGGCATCGAGTTGTCGCGCAACGTGATGACGGTGCGGCTGGCCAACGACATGGGCATCGACAAGGTTGCCCAGATGACCGAAAAACTCGGTATCTACGATCACATGCAGCGGGTGCTGGCCATGGCGCTGGGAGCCGGGGAGACCAGCCTGATCAAGATGGTGGCCGGCTATTCGATGATCGCCAACGGTGGCAAGAAGATCGACGTGTCGCTGATCGACCGCATTCAGGACCGTTTTGGCAAGACCATCTACCGCCACGACAAGCGCGAATGCATCGGCTGCAACGCCGCCAAGTGGGAGAACCAGCCGGAACCGGAGTTCATCGACAACCGACCGCAGGTCATGAACACCTATACCGCCTACCAGATCACCTCGATGATGGAGGGGGTGGTGCAGGAAGGAACCGGAACGGCCCTGAAGGTGGTCGGCAAGCCGATCGCCGGCAAGACCGGCACCACCACCGACGAACGCGATGCCTGGTTCATCGGCTTTGCCCCCGATCTTTGCGTCGGCGTCTATGTGGGCTACGACAAGCCGCGCTCCATGGGTCGGCACGCCACAGGTGGCCATCTGGCGGCGCCCATCGTCGCCCAGTTCATGAAGGCAGCGCTCGCCGACAAGCCGGCGACACCGTTCCGTGTGCCGCCCGGCATCCAGCTCATCCCCATTGACATCGCCACCGGCCAGCGCGTCGCCTATGGTGCGAAGGACAGCATTCTGGAAGCCTTCAAGCCCGGCGACGAGCCGCCCAGCGATACCGTCGTCATCGGCGTGGGCCAGATACCCGCCGACGGCAATGCGGCGCTGCTCGAAGGTGGACTGATCACCGGCACCGGCGGTTTGTACTGAGTCCGGCCACGGCCATTTACAGCGGCAAAAAGGCTCACTATAGGGTGCCGGGTCCGGGCCCTGCCGCAGGCGGACCCCCAATGGAAACGGAACAATGCGCGCCGATATCGAACACGCCATCGACGAAATGCAGCAGTCTATCGCACTGCTGAGGAGGCATCTTTGACTGGGATAATGCCGTCAAGAAGCTGGCGGAGCTGAACGCCAAGGCCGAAGGCCCAGACCTGTGGAACGATTCCGAGCGCGCCCAGGAGCTGATGCGCAAGCGCCAGGACCTCGATCAACGCATCAAGACCGTTCTGCGGCTCGAACAGACCATCGCCGACAACGTCGAACTCATCGAGATGGGCGAGGCCGAAGACGATGCCGCGGTGGTGGCCGAGGCCGAAGCGCTGATCGAGGGCTTGCGGCCGGAAGTGGCCAAGCTGGAACTGGAGACGCTGTTATCCGGCGAGGCTGACAGCAATGACGCCTTCGTTGAAATCCATGCCGGGGCAGGGGGCACCGAAAGCCAGGACTGGGCGGCCATGCTGGAGCGCATGTACCTGCGCTGGGCCGAACAGCACGATCTCAAGGTGGAGGTGATTGAAGAGCACGCAGGCGAGGAAGCGGGCATCAAGTCGGCCACCCTGCAGGTCAAGGGCCACAATGCCTATGGCTGGCTGAAGTCCGAATCCGGCGTGCACCGGTTGGTGCGCATCTCGCCGTTCGATGCCAATGCCCGCCGCCACACCTCGTTTGCCTCGGTGTGGATCTATCCGGTGGTGGACGAGAACATCAACATCGAGATCAACGAATCCGAATGCCGCATCGACACCTACCGCGCCTCAGGCGCCGGCGGCCAGCACGTCAACACCACCGATTCGGCGGTGCGCATCACCCATATCCCCACCAATATCGTGGTGCAGTGCCAGAACGAGCGCTCCCAGCACAAGAACAAGGCGACGGCCTGGAACATGCTGCGGGCGCGGCTTTACGAGCTGGAATTGCAGAAGCGCGAGGAGGCCGCCGCCCAGCAGGCCGCCTCCAAGACCGCCATCGGATGGGGCAACCAGATCCGCTCCTATGTGCTGCAGCCATATCAGCTTGTGAAGGATTTGCGCACCGGGGTCGAAAGCACCAATCCACCGGCCGTCCTCGATGGCGATCTGGATCAATTCATCGAGGCATCGCTGGCCCAGCGGGTGCATGGCGGCGGGCCGGAGACAGTCGAGGACGTGGAATAGGGCCGCCTCCCTAGGATACAGGCTATAAAGGCTTTAGAAATTGTTCACTGCGATAATGCATCCTGGAATTGGGATATTTTGGCCCAATTGCTTGAGGTGACGAGCACATGGACGCTGAAAAAAAGCGGGGTACGGATAGAAAACGCGTTCTGCGCGGCGGCAAAATCATCCTCGGCAACCTGATGTCGACGTTTGAGTGCAAATTGCGCAACGTGTCGGACACTGGGGCTTTGCTGATGGTCAACAACGCCGCCAACATCCCCGACGAATTCTATCTGGCGATCGACTTCCAGCCCGGGCGCCGTCCTTGTCACGTTGCCTGGCGCAAGGTGAACCAGCTCGGGGTGGAGTTCCTGAACCACCCCTAGGCTCATTACGCTTGCGGTGCTGGCCTGTCCTGTTCACGTCCCGAGCGGGCTGCTAGAGCATGATGCCGAAAAGTGGAAACCACTTTTCGGATAACATCATGCTCAACATTCTGGAGTCGATCAGCTTTTATGCAATTAGGTGATTTCACCCAATTGCATGCCGATCTAGTGTGTCAATCCGAGGCAGCGCACACCCGTGGCTAATCCGCACCGCATATCACCCGAGCCGATACCTGCAGCGGCGCCAAACCCACCAACGCGGGCGGCATTGACGGTCCTTGTGGGTGCCGCAGGGCTGTTTCTCGCCTGGATGGCGGCCGACGGACTGTTCCTGATCTTTGCCGGACTGTTGTTCGCCGCACTGCTCGATGCCTGCATGCGCGGCCTTTCGCAGTTGTTTGCGATGCCGCGAAGGTTGAACCTCGCGATCGTCATCGTTGCCATGACGCTGGTCGTTGCCGGCCTGCTGGTGTGGAGCGGCTTCAGCGTGGCCCAGCGCATCGATGTGCTGATCGAAACCCTGAGGCAACAATTGCACGCCCTGGAGCACAGCATTGTCCGGCTTGGCGTGGCGCCGTCGGGCGAGGGGGCCACGACGGGCGCCGTCGGCAGTTTGGTGAGCTTCCTGTTTCCCAATCCGCACCAGTTGTTCGGCGAAGCCCAAAGCGCCTTCACCGTGGCCCTGGGCGGCATCGGCAGTGCCGTCATCATCCTGCTCATTGGCGGCTTCGTCGCCGCCGATCCGGGCCTCTACCGGCAAGGCATCGTTGAACTCCTGCCACGGCGCCACCGCATCCATGCCGGCCTGGTTCTCGACGAGATGGCCCTGTACCTGCGCCGATGGCTGACCGGGCAATTGCTGGCGATGCTGGTGCTGGCGTTGCTGACATGGATCATGCTGCTCATCATCGGCGTGCCGAGCCCGCTGCTTTTGGGTGTGCAGGCGGGCCTGTTCAACTTCATCCCCTATCTCGGCGCCGTCATCGGCGCTGTGCCCGTCTTCCTCATGGCGCTGCCGCTCGGCGTCTCCAGCGTGTTGATCACGATCGCGCTGTTCACCGTCATTCACGTGGGAATTGCCTACATCCTGACGCCGATCATCCAGAAGGAAGCTGTGCAACTGCCGCCAGCGCTGACCCTGGCCGGCCTTGTGCTGTTCGGCGTGCTGTTCGGCATCCCCGGCGTGGCCGTGGCCACGCCACTGGTGGCGGCGCTTCGCCATGCGATCTTGCAGCTGCGTGACTTCCGCGCCCAAGACCCGGCTTGAGCGCATCCACAGGGTGGCGGAGATAATGGCTGGGCTGATCATTTGACCAATTGCGATGGACGGGCTTGCCGTCATGTTGCATAAGCGCGTTAATGCGGTAGGTGCTTGGCGTCTTGCGTTGCTGCAAACCGGGGGCAGGGGTCGGCACGTTGCCGGCGCCGGCAATCGAGGATCGTGTGATGAGCTATAATGAGGATCTCAGGGCTGAAGTCGAAGCGCTGCGCCGGGAGGTTGAGGCATTGCGCGCCGAGCGCTCCTCGGGCCCAGCAGCGAGCGATGAGGCAGAGGGCGGCGGCGCGGCAGGAGACGAGCCGTCCAGTCTCACCGATCAGTTGCTGGCGTTGTCGCGTGAGATTTCCGACCTCGCGGAAGACACAGAAAAGAGCGTCGTCAGCCATCCCCTGTCCAGCGTCCTGGGGGCCCTGGTTCTCGGAATTCTGATCGGCCGCGTGCTGCCACGCTAGACGATTTCGGGCATACTTCAGAAAAGGACGTTTGTCGTGCACTCCCTCCTTCGCCACCTTCGCGTTCTGTTGCGCGTGGAATCGACCATCGCCGAGATGCGGCTGCGCCTCGTCATGCGCCGCAGCGTTTTTTGCGTCATGGCGGCGCTGTTTGCCGTCCTCGGCGTGGGCATGTTGAATGTGGCGGCGTTCTTCGGCCTTCAGCCGCTATGGGGAGCCCTTTGGGCAGCCATCGCCACCGCGGCGGGCGATCTCGGGCTGGCGCTCTTTTGCGCAGGGATCGCGCTGGCGATGAAGCCGGGGCCGGAACTGCACACCGCGCTTGAATTGCGTCGCGCGGCAATCGAGGGCGCGGAAGCCGAACTGAGCCCCGCTCTGGCCCGCTTTGGCTGGCTTTCGCGCCTCACCCGCGACCCGATCGAGGCAGCGTTGCCCGCCATACTGGTGCCGCTCATCACCGCCATCGTGCGCGGCATACGCAAGAACAAGCCGGAGAAATAGATAGCGCTCAGGTGCACGGCCCGGCGCGCAACAGCACGAATTCGCGACCCTGCGGCTTGAGGTATTTGCAGGTGCACCGGCCGCTTTTGCAAACTCTCTCGACACGCTTTTCCAGTTGCAGCTTGCCGGCCTGCCAGCGGTAGGTGTCGGTTCGATCGGGCGGGCCGCGCTGCTCGCTGACAATCCGCTTGGCCGCTGCATCGACGTGCGGGTCGGGCAGCCGCGACAGCCGGCGATTGTATTCGAACCGCACCGTCTTTGCATCGAACACAAACCATTGGAAGGTACCCTCGGGGCCACCCGATGCCGTCGTCATGACGCCGAAATCGATCAGGCCGTCGAAGTTCATGTCGGCGAACAGGATGCCGACGTCCACAGGGGACAGGCTTGGCGCCGCCTCGACCGGCAGTTCCTGGAACGGCGGCGCACCATCCAGCGAGAGCCTGATGGATCGGGCGAGGTTGGGGGGATCGCCGATGAGCGACAGCGTAAGGGTCGTGGCCTTGAGCGGATTGTCCTTGCTCAAGAGCCGGGCGCAGCGCGCCAGTTCGCTGTGTGGGGTCGGATAAAAAACGATGCAGTTGGTGCCGTCGATGGTCGTCTGGGCGAGCGCCGGCGACACAACGACCAGCATCGTCAGCCAGCCGAGGCCAGCCCGCAGGCTATTTCGGCTTGTACGCCTCATCCGCCGGGACCTTGTAGGCGTTGGCCAGCCGGTTGGTCATGTTGGCGAGGCCGGTCACCGCATAGAGTTCGTTGAGCATTTCCTCGCTGGCGCCCTTGGCGCGCGCCGAGGCCGAGTGGCTTGCCATGCAGTATTCGCAGTTGTTGGTGATGGAGATGGCGACGTACACCAGCTCCTTGGTCAGGGGATCGAGATGCCCCGGCCCCATGATCTCCTTGAGACTTTCCCAGACATGCTTGAGCATGCGCGGCTCATTGGCCATGTATTTCCAGAAATTGTTGACGTCGGCGACCTTGCGGGTGGCCATGATGTCGTCAAATACGGCCCTTACTTCTGGACTCGCCTGATCGTAGTCGATGCTGTTCATTTGGTGTTCATCTCCGTTAGCTCATTGGATGCATCATTCATCGCTCGGATTTCTGTCGCAATAGGCGTGCAACATTGCGCTTCGAGGAATCGCGAGAGAATCACCCCCCGCCTCAAGGAGTAGCCTATATATGTCATCCTACCGCACAGTGGCCGCAACCACCGCGCTTGCATTGTTCATGATCGCCGCTGCGCCGGCGCCATACTTGTTCGGTCCGGCACCGGCCGCTGCCCAGAACGCCAATCAGATCCTTGCCGACAAGACGCCCCTGAGCTCAATGGACAAATGGGCATTGAATGCCCGCATCAAGGCGCTCAGGAAGCTCATCCAATCCAGCGATCTGACCAAGGCCCAAAAGCAGGATGCGCGCACCAAGATGAAGCAAGCGCAGGCCGAACTGAAGGCCCGGCGTGCGGCTGAAAAGAAGGCTACCGGCAACCAGCAAAACCAGGCTCAGCAGACCCAGGAAAAGCAAGAAAAGCAGCAGACGCAGCAGGCGCAACAAAAACAGCAAAAGCAGCAGAACCAGCTGGCGCAGAAGACCCAGCCGCAATCGCCGCTGTTGCAAGCGATCATCCGTGATCGTCGCCCGCTCGACAAGCTCAGCGATGCCGAGTTGCGCGCTCGCGTCAGGGCCGGCATGGAAGCCCGCAAGGCCGGCAATCTGACACCCGCCGACAAACAGGCGATCAACCGTTTCGTTCCTCAGGCCCGTGCCGAGTTGAAGAAGCGACGACTGGCCAAGCAGCAGGCGCAGCAGGCGCAACAAAAACAGCAGAAGCAGCAAAAGCAGCAGGCACAGAAGACCGCGCCGCAGTCGCCGCAGTTGCAGGCGATCATCCAAGATCATCGACCGCTCGACAAGCTCAGCGATGCCGAGTTGCGCGCCCGCATCAAGGTCGGCATGGAAGCCCGCAAGGCCGGCAATCTGACACCCGCCGACAAGCAGGCGATCAACCGTTTCGTTCCGCAGGCCCGCGCCGAGCTGAAGAAGCGCCGGACGGCCACGCAGAACGCTGGCAGCCAGACAAACAAGAACAACAACGCCCAGGCCATGCAGCCGAAGTTGCACGCCGATGCCATGAGGATCCTGGCCGACAAGCGCCCAGCGGCCCGGCTGTCAAAGCAGCAACTGCGCCAGCGGCTCAACAAAACCCGTGCGCTGCTCGCCGACAAGTCCTTGCAGCCGCGAACGAGACAGCAGTTGCGCATCGTCCTGATTAACGATCGCAAGGAACTGCGCCATCGTGTGGCGACGGATAACCGCAATCAGACCACGGTCGTTGGTACCCCGGTGTTCGACAATTCCGGCAAGTCAACGATTGTCATCGGCATCAACACGCCCGTGCTGCAGATCATCCAGCGCCGCACGCCTTCCGACAGGCTCAACGAGCGCGACCTCAATCGTCGCATCCGCTTGCTCGAACAGGCGCGCCGCGAACACCGGCTGCACGGCCGTGACTTGCAGATCGCACAGCAGATCATCATCAGCGACCGCCAGGCCCTCCGGCACCGCCTCATGGCCGACCGGGAACGCCGCAGGATGTATTTCCGCGAACACAACAAGAAATTCAAGCTGGGCATCAACGTGGTGGTGGCGCCGCGCTACGATATCGCCGCTGCCGAAGCCGATCCGACCCAGCTTCAGGACCAGCTCGTCGCGGCACCGCGCTGGAAACCCCAGCGGGCCTACTCGATCAATGAAATCATGCATGACGACAATTTGCGCCGCGCCATGCCGGGCATCGAAATCGACACCGTGACCTTCGATAGCGGGTCGGCCGAACTGGCGCCGGAAATGATCGACGAACTCGCCAATGTGGCCACCGTGATGGAAAAGATCCTGGCGATCAGGCCCAACGAGGTCTTCCTCATTGAGGGTCACACCGACGCGGTCGGCTCGCCGCAGTCCAACCAGGTGCTGTCGGAGGCCCGCGCCCAGTCGGTGGAGCAGGCGCTTGTCGACTATTTCGCCGTTGACCCGAGCAACCTGCACACCGTTGGCCTGGGCGAGCGCTTCCTGAAAATCCCGACCCAGGGGCCCGAGCAGGAAAACCGTCGCGTCACCATTCGCCGCATCACACCGCTGCTGACGGGCCAGGTCAACTAGAGCGACAACTAAAAATTGAATGCCAAGGGGCGGCCTCGGGCGACCGGGGCCGCCCCATCTGCAAACGGCTTGTACTACAAGCGATTCCGGGCGTGTGCGTTCACGTCCTGTTCATCTCGATTGCTCCATTGCAGCGGCCCGTGAGTGCCCATATTTCTGCCGTGACGGCATGCCAGATTGCGAGCACGTGAAATCACGCGACGGACATCCTTCAAGGAGCAAAATTTAGATGTCGAACACCCGCACCGCTGCAGCTTCGGCTGTATTAGCGCTGTTCATGCTTTCCGCTGCCCCCATGCCGCAGGTCCTCGGACCATCGCCGGCAGCGGCCCAATCGGCAGATCAGCTTCTGGCCGACCAGACGCCCTTGAGCTCAATGGACGACAAGGCGTTGAGTGCCCGCATCAAGGGGCTCAGGGAGCTCATGAAGTCCGGCAGTCTGTCCAAGGCCCAAAAGCAGGACGCCCGCAACAAGATCAAGGAAGCGCAGGTCGAACTGAAGGCCCGGAATGCGGCTGGAAAGCAGGCTCCCGCCAACCAGCAGACCCAATCGCAGCAGACCCAGCAGACCCAGCAGACCCAGCAGGGCCCGTCGTCATCGCCGGAACTGCTGGCGATCATCAATGACAAACGGCCGCTCGACCAGCTCAGCGATGCCGAACTGCACGCCCGTATCAAGGCCGGTGTCGATGCGCGCAAGGCCGGCAACCTGTCGCGGGCCGACAAGCAAGCGATCAACCGGTTTGTTCCCCAGGCCCGTGCCGAGCTGAAGAAACGCCAGACCACCAAGCAGGGCACCAAGGCCCAGCCCCAGACCACCGACGACGCCCAGGCGATGCAGCCGAAGATGGACAAGGGCGAGGCCAGGACCATCGTCGCCGACAAGCGCGACGCGAAATCGCTGTCGACGCCGGAACTGCGCAAGCGGGTGAACGAGACCCGTCAGCTGCTCGGCGACAAGCAGTTGCAGCAAGACATGAGGAAGCAACTGCGCGACGTTCTTGTCCAGGATCGCCAGGAATTGCGCAGCCGCATAGCCGTGGAGAACAACAGCAACGCCAGCGTGGACAACACCACGACGTTCAAAAATTCCAGCAAAAACGTCGTCAACAACCAGACTACGATCATCAACAACAACACCACCGTGACCCAGATCGTGCAACGCCAAACGCCGTCCGACAAGCTCGACGAGAGCGATCTCAACCGTCGTATCCGCCTGCTCGAGCGGGCTCGTCGTGAAAATCGTCTGCAGGGTCAGGAACTGCAGATCGCTGGGCAGATCATCATCAACGACCGTCTCGCCCTGCGGGCGCGGCTGGTCGCCGATCGCGGTCGGCGCGAACGCTATATCCGAGAACACCGCAACAGCTTCAAGCTCGGCATCAATGTGGTGGTGGCGCCGCGCCTCGATATCTATGCCGCCGAGGCCGATCCGATGCAGGTCCAGCAGCAGCTCGTGGCAGCACCGCGCTGGAAGCCCAGGCGCGCCTACAGCTTCGATGAAATCGTGCGTGACGACAATGTCCGCCGCGCCATGCCGGGCGTCGAGATCGACACCGTGACCTTCGACACCGGCTCGGCCGTATTGGCACCGGAAATGATCGACCAGCTGGAAAATGTCGCAACGGTCATCGAAAAGGTCCTGGCGGTCAGGCCCAACGAAATCTTCCTGATCGAAGGCCACACCGACGCGGTGGGCTCGGCTGAATCGAACCTGGTGCTGTCACAGGCCCGCGCCGAATCGGTCAAGGCGGCCCTGACGGAGTATTTCGCCATCGACCCGAAGAACCTGCGTACCATCGGCCTGGGCGAGCGGTTCCTGAAGATCCCAACCGATGGGCCCGAGCAGGAAAACCGGCGCGTCACCGTGCGCCGCATCACGCCGATGCTGACAGGTGAGGTCAACTAGGGTCTGTTGAGAATCACGGTTGTGGTGCTGGTTTGACAGGATTGGCTCAGATTCCACGGGGTTGAGGAGGAAGGACATGCTGGCATATTCGACGACGAAACCCCGTGAAGATGGGCCAATCCTGTCAAACCCCGAAGGGACGTGGCCCATTTCGCCTCTGGACGTCACTTTGACCGGCTTGAAGGGGTGGGCCCTGCGGCGCCCCTCAAAGCT
>Ga0315540_10001888_pt1 | contig 11863 bp, 10 predicted proteins | sample SalMarSW160110MG_FD_203677 | JGI IMG/M metagenome (GOLD analysis project Ga0315540, IMG submission 203677) | Salt marsh sediment microbial communities from the Plum Island Ecosystem LTER, Massachusetts, United States - Salt Marsh Sediment SW1601-10 ... | reverse complement strand
GGATTGAGGGGTGCGTTATTGTGGCTTTTTATGGTTATGTTCATTAAGTCTTCACGAGTGGCGCCGTATTTTTCGAAATAAGCAGTGGCTATAGCCCCGAAGACGCCTGGAAAAGTGAACCCGACTCTCCCTTCGTAGGGCACCGTGGCGAGGGCCAGGCCCTGAGCAACTTCTTCGGTCGTCCTCTTGGACATTTCCTCCACTCCACCCACCAGGACCACATCATAAAAGCCGGAGGCAATGGCAAAAATGCCCTCCCTGAAAGCAAGGGCGCTTGAGGCGCACGCGCCCTCAGTCCTAGTGGCGGGCTTCGGCGTCATGCCAACCAAGTCGGAAATGATCGGTCCCCAGTGAGACTGGTTCACAAAGAAGTCGTTTGAAAAATTACCCAGGTACATTGCATCGATTTCACTAATATCCAGGCCTTTTTCAACCGAAGCGACCATCTCTCGAAAGGCATCGACAAACAAATCCTTTGAGTTTTTATCGCGAAACATGCCGAATTCCGACATGCCCGCACCCACTATGGCCGCACCTCTCGTCAGCTTTCTCCTTTTTGACATCATCTTCATCCTTGCCTCCTGCTCCTGCAACAATCCCTCCGCAATCTCCGTCATCCCTCCCAGGACCCATTCCGCAAATTCAACCTCTTCCAGCCAATAAGGCTGTATTGGCCCGGCTGGAAGGTTTCAAATCTTGCTGTCACGGCCCCTTGCCGTTCATGCGTGGGCTACCCAGCGGAATACTGCCTCAACACTCGAAAGCCGATCTTACCACTGCATGAACCACGGAGAGATCAAAACGATGGAACCGACTGTCTCTAAACGGCTAGAAATCTCTTTCGCACCTCTTCATTCTCTTCCAACTCGGCAATGCTTCCGTGGTACTTGATTTCACCGTTGTCCACTATGTAGGTGCGGGTTGCATGTCGGAGAGCGAACTTCGAGTTTTGTTCTGAAAAAAGAATTGTCAGGCCTTCTTGCTTGACCACGTCGATAAATTCGCCGAGCGCCTTGACAATAATAGGAGCTAATCCCTCTGATGGCTCATCAAGGAGAAGAAGATTCGGATCACCCATCAGTGTACGGGCGATAGTCAGCATTTGCTGTTCTCCACCGCTCAACGTACCGCCTCGACGTTGAGCAAGCCTTTCAAGGATAGGAAACAGGCTGTAGATCTTCTCGATTGACCATTTGCCGTTGCTTTTCTTTGATGACTTTCGCCCCACATCCAGATTCGCGTATACTGTGAGATCTGGAAATATCCTTCGGTCCTCTGGCACGAAACCTATTCCCATGCGTGCGATTCTATAAGAAGGGAAACCGGTAATATCCTCTCCGCGATACTCAACTGATCCTGTTTTTGGGGGATTCAAGCCCATTATACTGGTCAGAGTGGTGGTTTTTCCAGCTCCGTTCCTGCCGAGCAAAACGACCACTTCTCCCTTATCGACCTGGAGAGAAACATCGAAAAGGACATGGCTTAATCCGTAAAACGTATTGATGTTAGTTAGTTCCAATTCCATGGTCAGACTTCTTCCCCAAGATACGCCTCAATAACCTTCTCGTTTTTCGAAATCTCTTCCGGAGTTCCTGCTGCGAGTAATACTCCGTAACCAAGAACTGTTACGTTCTGTGAAATACCGAAAACGATATCCATGTCATGTTCTATGAACAGCATGGTGATGTCCAATTGTTTCCAGAGATTCTGAATAAGCTCCACTACCTGCCATCGCTCTTCAGGACTCATTCCGGCAGTCGGTTCATCCAGCAGCAGCAATTTTGGTTCCAGCGCGAGGGCAATCGCGATATCCAATCGCTTCTGATTGCCATGCGCCAGGGTTCCACTCAGCCGATCGGCCATATCGACCAGCCCGACTCCCTCCAGTATTTCATATGCCCTTGCATACACCTTGGTAAGCCTGCTTACGGATGAAAACATGTTAAGGTTTATTCTCCGATGGGTGATGACCGCGGCAATAATATTTTCCAGCACAGAGAGTTTAGGAAAGATGTTGGTGACTTGGAAGGCCCTTGCAATTCCCTGTCTTACGATGTCAAACGGTTGCATGCCGGAGATATCTTCTTCCTCAAAAACAATACTGCCTCTGTCCGGAACGTGATAGCCGGTGATCAAATTGAAGAGTGTAGTCTTTCCGGCACCATTCGGACCGATAATAGAACTCAGTTCACCACGGAAAAGCGAAAAACTGACGTTGTTTATCACCCTGTTTCCTTCAAAGGACTTGAACAGACCCTCAATTTTCAGCAACTCTTTCGCCATTGAATCTATTTCCAACTATGCCTTCAAATCATTCCAGCTCATGATTTACGCGTTGCCTTCTCATATAAGCCGACCAGTCCTTCCGGGGCAAACAGCACAACAACAAGCAGAATAAAACCGAGCACCATGGCCCATATTTCAACCAAGGACTGGTGGATATGCTGGATGATGATATTGAGGAATATGAGTACACTCGACCCGATCGCCGGTCCCACAAGGGAGTACATACCCCCGACCAGACAGGCCAGAATAGGCTCAGCAGACTTGCTCCAGTGAAGGAAATCGGTTTGGGCAAATCGATTGAGTTCAGTAAAAAGCCCACCCGCCAGGCCCGCGAAAGCTCCTGCGATGATGAAATTGAGAAGTTGACAGCGCCGGACATTTATCCCGATGAACTTCGCTCTCTCTGCATTTTCGCGCGTTATTCGAACGGCAAGACCGAAGGGAGAGCGGGTGATCATCCGCATAACAAAAAAAGAGACCAAGAATATCAAAAGGCAGAAAAGATAGAAATTGGTTGGGCCGAGGAAATCGGGTCTTGCAATGCCGTGAATTCCGTCATCCCCGCCGGTAAATGTATACCACTGGAAGACGATCATAAAGAGAAGCTGTCCAAAGGCAAGGGTCAGGATGGCAAAATAGAGACCGATCAATCGCACACAAAACCACCCGATTATACCTGCGGCCACGGCAGCAGCAAGGGGGGCTGCCGCCAGTGCGGGGAGGAGGGGAATCCCTGCTTTCTTCATGAGCAGGGCTAAGGTGTAGGCGCCAACGCCGAAAAAGGCTGCATGGCCGAAGCTTACCATCCCGCCGAAACCGAGAATGAGGTTCAGGCTCAGGGCAAAGAGGGCCATGATAATCATTTCTGTCGTTACCCAGATCCAGTATTCTCCCGGTCTGCCAAGCGCCCTCAAAACAAAAGGAAGAAGGACAAGCAAGACTATCGTGATGATTGCAGCAGTCCAATTTCTGCTTTTCAGTCGCGCTCCTTCCATGCTTTGTCTTCCTTCTCTTCTCATCAACGCTCCGGTCTTCCAAACAGCCCCCACGGCCGGATAATCAGGATGAGGGCCATGGCAATGTAGGGAAAAACAATGGCCAGCCGGCTAAGCGGCAACTGCATGAACGCGACCCCCACACCAAGGATGAGCGAACCCAGGAGGGCGCCGCCGACGCTTCCCAACCCCCCTATCACCACCACTGCAAAACACTCGATAATCTTTTCCATCCCGATCCCGAGAGTGATATTCGCGAGTCCCACCATAAGCACGCCCCCGAGCCCGGCCAGCCCGCACCCCAGCATGAATGTTCCCGTCATTACCCGGGACACGTTTACCCCCAAGGCCCCTACCATCTCCGGATGGGAGACCGCTGCCCGGATAATATTCCCGGTTCGTGTCCGGTACAACACTAACCACAGGCCCACAGTGACAAGTGGTCCCATGATCAGGATAAACACATTGTAGGTGGGGAGAAAGAGGCCCAGAAACTTTACTGATCCCGCCAGAATTTCCGGTCGCGCAACGTTTCGGATATCCCCTCCCCAGATAAGACGGGCTGCGTCTTCAAGGATCAGCACGAGGGCATAGGTCAGAAGAAGCTGAATGAGATGATGCGCGCGGTAAATCCTTCTGAAAAGCGTGATTTCTAGTATCGCACCAATCAACGCCACGGCTGGGGGTACGAGGAGCAACAGCAAAAGGAAGGAGAACAATGATCCGCTCGGGAGCAGGGTGCTCAGGGAAAAAGCAAGAAACGCCCCTATCATGTAAAGTGAGCCATGCGCAAAATTGATGACCCTGAGAACGCCGAATACCAGCGTCAGTCCCGAGGCGATGATGAAGAGCAACATGCCCTGGGTAAGGCCATTGACGAGCATAAAAAGGAAAAAATCAAAAGTCATGAGACTCCTCTGGCAATCTCATCTGCGCATGGCTTCATGCAATTCGAAGCGCTATCCTTTGAGTCAGAGCCGACTTACACAATATCACTTAGGTTGCAGCTCCTTGACCTGTTTCGCCGAGAGCCAGACTTTCTCGGCCGGCACTTCAACTGCGTTCTTTAGAATGAGGAAATTCTTGTATCTCGGATCTTTCGCCGTATAACCCACGTATATTCCCACATTGGCCTGATGATCCACAGCGCGGATATACCGCGAACCCCGCAATGAATTCCAGCGTAATCCTTCAAGAGCGTGAACAACACTGTCGGATTCGGTGGTTCCTGCCTTTCTTATTGCAGCAGTCAGAGCCAAAAGACCGTCGTAGGCCATGCACGCCCAGTCCGAGGGCCATTCGTGATATTTCTTATGATATTCTTCCGTAAAGACTTGCATAGCCAGAGTATTGACTGCATAAAAGGGGCACCGGGCGTAACCCAGAAGTCCTTCTGGCATGTCAAGGCCTGTTGCTCTCAGCATGTCCAGATCATAAAGGGATGTAATGCTGGCCTTTTTGAAGAGCCCATACGGTTTTGCCTGCTTGATAAAACTGCTGAGTGCGCCACCCCAGAGGCTGCTGTAGATAATCTCGGGATTCTTAGCCATTAGCGTTGGGATGTACGGCGTATAGTTGGTTTCTCCCTGCTTTACCCAAACGGCTTTCAGAATTTGCACGTCCGGTTTCAGCTTCTTCAGATTTTCCTTAAAGGCGTTCCACTGGGTATGTCCATAGGCATAGTCAGGCCCTATGTAACAGTACCTCTTATAAGGCTTTTTGGAGAGAAACATGGCAATACCACGTCCCTCGATTCCGGTATTTGGCACCACCATAAACATGTAAGGTTGAAAATCAGTTGTCGTCAGCTTTTCCGTGTTCGAGGTGTGAAAAAAGACGATCTTCTTGTATTGTTTGGCAACTTTGGTAACTGCAAGCGCCACCCCGCTGCTGGTGGGTCCGATCAGGAAATCACACTTTTCGTCCAGGATCAATTCCCTGGCCATGTTCGCTCCCACATCAGGCTTGAGTTTCGAATCACGGATGATGAGTTTGATCTTCTTTCCGAGCACGCCTCCTGCAGCATTGGTCTTCTCAATAAAGAGTTCTATGGCTTCCTTCTGGGATTTGTAAAAGGTTGCTCCTATCCCCGGCATGTCGGCGGTCCAGCCAATCCGGATTGTATCAGCGGCAACCGCGTTCTCTGCGTATACCATACCGACAACAGTAGATATGATTAGTGCTACGACAAAAAACCTTAAACGAGCTCTCTTCATTTCTCTTTCCTCCTTTCAAGTAAATCCTTTCAGCCAATAATCCCCTCTACCGCATGTGCTTTTCACGAGATATTGTTTCGCGCTCTCACCTCCTCACTCTGGTCATTTCAATTCTTTCATCCGAAACGGACTTTTTCCGTCTCCGGGTTACCTATGAAGAGATTGCAAACTCTTCTCATGATCCTCCCAATAAGGTCTGCGCAATTCCCTTTTGAGTGTCTTTCCTGCCACATTTCTCGGAAATTCATCCAATATGGCCACGTCATGAATCCGTTGGAATTTGGCGCCCACGTGGTCATTGATCCATGCCTTGAGTTCTTCTGAGGTCACAGTCCCAGTCTTATGCAGAATAACCGCGGCCATTGGGGTCTCACCCCATTTCTCGTGGGGGACCCCAAATACTGCTGTCTCGCGGACCGCAGGGTGTTGCACGATGACTTCCTCGATATCCCTTGGATAGACATTCACCCCTCCAGAAATAATCATGTCCTTTTTCCGATCCACCAGATAGAGGAAACCATCTTCGTCAACATATCCCATGTCTCCCGAGTGAAGCCATCCATGAAGAATGGCCTGTTCGGTTAAATCCGGTCGCTTGTAATAACCAGGGCTCAGAATCGGTCCCCTCCCACAGATCTCTCCAACCTCTCCCGGCGGAACTTCTCCTCCCTTCTCATCCAGTATCTTCATTTCAAAAAAAGGTGGTGGAGTCCCAACAGATTCGGGTTTTACGGGATAATCATATTTATCGAGGATAGTAACAAACCCTTCCGTCAGGCCGTAAAGTTCATAGAATCTATCCGGGAGATGTTTGTTCAATTCCTCCTTGTGTTTCAGATGCAACGGCGCACCTAATGAGAGAATCATTTCCAATGATGCAAGAGCCTTGGGAGAAAAATTGGGCGCCTCGATCATGGCGATAATTTGGGCGGGCACCATCATGACGTGAGTTACCTTTTCCTTCTGAATCGTTTCTATGTAGGTGACCGGATCAAACGCCTGAAGGAGAATATAGGTTGCTCCCACAAAAAAAGTGGGCATCATGTCCACAAATGCTCCATTGAAAACGATCGCCCCTGCGTGCATAGTAATGTTTTCAGGTGTCATGCGGTATGAAGCAGCAAACGACGTGCAATAGGCCATCCGAATACCGTGTGTATGGATAATACCTTTCGGCAGCCCTGTGGTGCCGCTGCTGTACATGATATTGAACGGATCTTCAGCTGTTACCTTGATTCCTTCGGGTTCCTGGCCGCCAGCACCATGCTTCAAAGTGTTATAGTTCCGGTAACCACTTATTTCCGAACCGCCGGTGAGGATGTAGTGATCATGGGGAATTGAGGAGAGTTCGCTCCTGATCCCATCCAGGATTTCTACGAATGCCGAATCAGTAATGACCGCCACAGCGTCAGAGTCACGGAGCAGCGTTGCCAGGGCCTGGCCCCTGAGCAGGATACTCAGGGGAACCACGACCGCGCCGATTTTGGCCATGGCCCAATACGCTTCCAACTGCTCCAGGCAATTTGGGAGGATAGTTGCGACCTTGTCCCCTTTTTTTATCCCCAGGGCGAGAAGAGCGTTGGCCAGCTTGTTTATCTCTCCATTGAACTCAGAATAGGTCAACCTTTGATCACCAAAAACCACTGCTGGATGATTGGGTCGATAGAGCGCATGCCTTCTAAAAAGAGATCCAAGATTCATATAAGCCTCCTCAGAGATGGGAACATCGCTGCCCTTTTTCTGTCTTTCTGAAATTTAAGGTGTCAAAATAGAGTTGTTCCCCGTGGTTGCGATTGCAAAACAAGGAGATGGGTTGCTGCAGCCACAAAGTGAGCAAATCACGTGCCACCAAAAATGCCCGTTTACCTCAGCTGTTCTTCCAGGCAAGGAGCGATGAAAAATAGTCTGTTATAACAACAGGTTTTGTGTTCTGCTGCTAGAGAGGGTGGTATTTTCTTGATTCCTGAACAAGAAAGGGGTATAGGAACCAAAATGTCTCAAATCGAAGACATGTCTCTCGATTGAGACTGGAGGGAAGAATGACCAAGGGCACGGAAAAAGGAATCAAAGAAGTCGCACTTCTTCAAAAGCCGGACTTCTTTAAAATGCTTCTCGACAATATGCAAGTAGGCGTGATCGTTTCAGATTCAGACGGCCGCATTGTCTACATAAATGAAACCTACGCCCGTTTTCTGGAAATGAGTCCCGCAGCCCAAATAGGAAAGCATGCCACTGAACTTGGGGTAAACTCCAGGCTCCATGTCGTGGCAAAGACCGGAAGGGCTGAAGTCAATTACCCTCACCAGTTCAAGGATAGGGCCTTCCTGGTTCATCGCGTCCCCATAAGAGAAAAGGGAGAGGTTATCGCCGTCCTTGGTCTGGTTCTTTTTGATAGCGCAAGCACGGCGAGTAAACTCGCAGAAAAAGTCTCCTTCCTGGAATCCAAGGTCGATCTGTATGAAAATGAATTGATTTCATTGCGGTCCACAAAATATACTTTTGACAGCATTGTGGGGAAAAGCAGCGACATGAAAGAGCTTAAGAGGCATGCCCGGAAAGCCGCTGCTACAGATCTTCCCGTGGTGATCACAGGGGAATCAGGCACGGGGAAAGAACTTTTTGCACAGGCTATTCACCACGCATCTGCTCGAAGACCCTTTCCTTTCATTCGGATCAACTGTTCAGCCATTCCGAGAGACTTACTGGAGTCAGAGCTCTTCGGGTATGAAAAAGGCGCATTCACCGGAGCGAAAACAAAAGGCAAACCCGGCAAGTTTGAACTGGCTCATCATGGAACCCTTTTTCTCGATGAGATCGGAGATCTCCCGCTTCAAATGCAGCCAAAGCTCTTACGAGTGCTGGAGGAAAAGGAATTTGAAAGAATTGGCGGCACTCAGGTAATTAAGTCGGATTTCAGACTTATCGCAGCGACAAATCAAAATCTTGAAGAGATGTTGACCGAGGGTCGTTTCAGAGAAGATCTCTTTTACCGTTTAAATGTGATACCCATCGAAATCCCGCCGCTACGGAAAAGAAAAGAGGACATTCTCCATCTGACCAACCATCTGCTGGCGCGCGCCGCTCAGCACTGGGACCTTCCAATGCTCAACATAGACTCCCGGGCGGAAAAGGCCTTGATTGAGTACGCTTGGCCCGGCAATGTGCGGGAACTGTCAAATACCCTTGAACGGGTCCTGTCCTATCTGGAAGGGTCTACCATACACCTGTGCGACTTACCCTTCTACCTTCACAGGAGTTCAAGAGGTTCGGAAAGGGCGGGTCGTGCCGGCCTGAAGACGGTTCAGAGAAGCGCTGAAAGAGAGGCTATTCGCTACGCTTTGGAATCTTCGGAGTACAATAAGGCGAAGGCTGCCAAACTCCTGGGAATTCATCGTTCCGTCCTGTACAAGAAACTGAAAAGATACAATATCCCCCTGAACAACCCTTGATCCCTATCTCTAAACGACAGAATGCTTTCATGGTTGACAAGCTTAGGCATTAACCGGCAGACTTATGGATACTTATTATTCGTTAACAAAGGGTTTTTTTTGATAACAATGGAGCCACGTTCCAAAAAGGTAGATGTTAAGCGACGAAGGATCAAATGGTCTCGAAACTGAGAGAGCGTGATTTCAGGATCACGCCGCAACGGTTGACCATTCTGAGAATTGAGAATATTGGCGGCCAGCGAGGGGCACCCCTCCGTGGAAAGGATCTATAAAACCGTCAGGTGCCAGTTTCCGACGACCGGCATCGCCACCATCTACAAAATGGTTCGTCTTTTAAAACAGCTAAACGAGGTGCTGGAACTGAGTTCCCGGGCGGAGTAACCGCTATGACGGCAATAAGCCTTTTCCCATCCTCATGCCATTTGTGTCCGGTGCCAAAAAACCTCGATCCGGATCTGGATTCCCTGAAGGATATGACAGAGGGTTAATCTTTCCGATCGAGCGTTTGCCCATTTTTCTCCGACCTCTTTCCTACGTGCTTCCGCCGACGTACGGCACCGACATTCTTCATGGTGCATTCGGCATTGGAAATGCGATGCCCATGCCGATTGATTTCGCTTTGCTTATTGTCTTCTGTATCGGACTTTTCTTTGTCAGCCTGCGAAATATCCAAAAGCGCTGGATCATGTGAAATGGTCGAGAGAAAGATAACAAAAAAGTATAGATTTGACCGTTTGGAGTTTGAGGGGTATCCTAGGGATCTGAACATCCGCCACCGCTATCTGGCTGCGAAGGCAACAAAACATACGAAGTAATACCCAATGGGCCTATGAAGTACGAATCTGCCGTGGCATATGGCCCATTTGATGAGGCAAATCACCCCAAGGCATTTCACCGACACAAATCGGTGGCTGGTGTCAATCCGGCGTAAGCAAAAATTAAGAGAGGTGAGACAGATCTGATATGAGGACAAAAAGATTACCAAAAACATGCTTACTGCTGGCTGCGGCGGTGGTGCTGTTCACTTTCCGGATCTGCGCCGCCGAAGCCGTTCGCTATACCGGCCGCAAATGGGCGCTTCTTGACACGAGAAAGGTGTTGCAGGCGGCCGCTCATATCACGGCGACACGATTCCCGAACTGTGATGAAGTGACGGTGGATGAGAAAATCCTCGAAGTCTATCACGCGGATGGTACGGCCGAAAGCCAGGATGAAACCTTTACCAAGGTGCTGACCGAAAAGGGCCGACGCGAGAATGCCGTTGTCAGTCTCAGTTTCCTATTGCCCTATTTCACCGTTCAGGTGGCTCATCTCGAGGTGATCAAACCCGATGGCAGGGTCATACCGGTGAATATCTCTGCCAATTCGAAGGAGAGCATCGACAACAGCCAAATGGAGGAGAACATCTACGATCCGAACAGCCGTATCCTGCAGGTGAACATTCCGGGATTGAAGATTGGCGACATGCTCCACACGGTGACGCGCAACACTGTTGAGCGACCCATTATTCCCAATGAATTTTCCGATGAATTTATGTTTGAAGGGCAAGGGTACATCCGACACATTTCCTGCGAGATCCGTGGGCCGGCCGGCTTACCCCTTCGCCATGTGGAGCTGCGGGACAAGGTCGGCGCCACGGTTACGGCCAGCACCCGCAGAGGGCAGGACGGCATGAGGGTCTATCATTGGGAGGTCAAGGGGGTGCCCCGGGTGTATGACGAGCCGGCGATGCCGTCCTATGGTATGGTGTTGCAGCGTTTGCTGGTCAGCACGCTTCCAGACTGGTCGGCCGTTTCCAAGTGGTACTGGAAGCTCAGCCAGCCGCACTTGGATGCCATATCGCCGGCAATGCAACAGACTGCCACCGCCCTGACAGCCGGAGCGAAGACGGATCTGGAAAAGATCAAGGCTGTTTTCTATTACGTTTCGAAGAACATTCGTTATATGGGAGTCACGCCCGAGAAGAATCGACCGGGCTTTGAGCCGCACGATGTCCGTCTCACCTTCGCGAAAAAATACGGCGTATGCCGGGACAAGGCAGCCCTGTTGGTTGCCATGCTGCGAATGGCGGGCCTTAAGGCATATCCCGTTCTTATCAGTGTCGACAGGCGGCTGGATCCGGATGTACCGGACCCCTACTTCAACCACGCGATCGCCTCGGTGGAAACCGCGTCCGGCCGCTATCTGCTGATGGACCCGACGGACGAGCACACCCGGGTTCTGCTGCCCGCCTATGACGACAACCAGAGTTACCTGATCTGCGGGCCTGAGGGCAGCGACCTTGAATTGAGTCCGGTCACGGCTGCGAGGAAGAATATGATGCAGATCCGTACGACTGGGGTCCTTCATGCCGACGGGACGCTCAGTGCAACCTCTGACCTTTCATTTGGCGGCGTCAATGACGATGCCTATCGCGGTGCATTCGCCGAAATGAGGCCGGATGAACGCAGTCGATTTTTCGAAAGCCGCCTCCAGCAGGCCCTGCCGGGCGTCCGGCTGACCGCTCTGCGGATTCGTCCGAAGCAAATGCTGGACGAGTCGGTTTCTCTTGAGGTCGAGATCAATTATCAGGTGCCTGCCATGGCCGCCTTCGGAGAAAAACGGGCCATCGTCAGTCTGCCCTGGATCGGGCATCGGTTCGGCGTGGTGAATTCCATTTTGAAAAACACCGGGTTGGAAAGGAGAAGGTACCCGCTGGAAACCCGGATGACATGCGGCATAAATGAGGGCATCACCCTGAAACTGGCAGACAATTTCGTCGGGGCGGTCTCTATTCCGTCCGGTTCATCCGTGACCAATGCCTGCCTGAGCTACCGCCGGCATTTCCGGTATTCCGGTCACACCCTCCACGCCTCGAAGGACCTCCGATTGAAGGTGGTTGAGTTCTCTCCCGGGCAATACCAGGAGCTCAAGAAAA
>Ga0315540_10001887_pt1 | contig 11866 bp, 11 predicted proteins | sample SalMarSW160110MG_FD_203677 | JGI IMG/M metagenome (GOLD analysis project Ga0315540, IMG submission 203677) | Salt marsh sediment microbial communities from the Plum Island Ecosystem LTER, Massachusetts, United States - Salt Marsh Sediment SW1601-10 ... | reverse complement strand
AGAAGCGCGCGCAGACATAAAAGCCCGGGTTACCCCCATGACCGCCATCACCGACATCATCGGCCGCGAAATCCTCGACAGCCGCGGCAATCCGACCGTCGAAGTCGACGCCATCCTCGAGGATGGCAGCCGTGGCCGCGCCGCGGTGCCCTCGGGTGCCTCCACCGGCCAGCACGAAGCGGTGGAACTGCGCGACGGCGACAAGAAGCGCTACGGCGGCAAGGGCGTCACCAAGGCGGTCGCGGCGGTCAACACCGAAATTTTCGACGCGGTCGGCGGCATGGACGCCACGGCGCAGGCCAAGATCGACGAGACGCTCATTGCGCTCGACGGCACCCCCAACAAGGGCCGCCTCGGCGCCAATGCCATTCTCGGCGTCTCGCTCGCCGTCGCCAAGGCCGCGGCCGCTTCCGAAGGCGCGCCGCTCTACCGCTACGTCGGCGGCACCGCCGCGAGACTGCTGCCGGCGCCGATGATGAACATCGTCAATGGCGGCGTGCACGCTGACAACCCGATCGACTTCCAGGAATTCATGATCATGCCGGCGGGCGCGCCGACCTTCGCCGAGGCGTTGCGCTATGGCGCGGAGATCTTCCACACGCTGCGGGCGGAGCTTAAGGCGAAAAAACTCAACAGCAATGTTGGCGACGAGGGCGGTTTTGCCCCCGATATCAAATCGGCGGAAGCGGCGCTTGATCTGGTCGTGCAGGCGATCGAGAAGGCCGGCTACAAGCCGGGCGGCGATGTCATGCTGGCTCTCGATCCGGCGGCGAGCGAATTCTACAAGGACGGCGCTTACGTTTACGCGGGCGAGGGCAAGACCCGCTCGAAAAAACAACAGGCGGACTATCTCGCCAGCCTGTTGAAGAACTATCCGATCGTTTCCATTGAAGACGGCATGGCCGAGGACGATTACGAAGGCTGGAAAATCCTCACCGACCTGATCGGCGCCAAGTGCCAATTGGTCGGTGATGACAATTTTGTGACCAACGTCGCGCGCCTTGAGGACGGCATCAAGCGCGGCATCGCCAATTCGATCCTGATCAAGGTCAACCAGGTCGGCACGCTCACCGAAACGCTCGCGGCCATCGAGACCGCGCACAAGGCCGGCTACACCGCGGTGATGTCGCACCGCTCCGGCGAAACGGAAGATTCCACCATCGCCGATCTTGCCGTCGCCACCAATTGCGGGCAGATCAAGACCGGCTCGCTCGCCCGCTCCGACCGCACGGCCAAATACAACCAGTTGCTGCGCATCGAGGAGGAACTGGGCGCGCAAGCGAAATATGCCGGCAAGTCCGCGCTGAGGACCGCGCGCTGACGCTTGCATTGCCGCGGAAATCGCCTCAAATTGCCGCTGATTTTGGGGCACCGGACATTGCGCCATGGATCAGACGACCAACCTCGCCCTTAACGACCGCCGCCGCGTCGCCGCGCGGCTGGCCGACTTCGTCGCGCAATCGGTCGACGCCGCGCGCGCGGTCGAGAAGCCCTTCTTCCATCTCGAATTCGACCGCGTGTTCCCCGACGACGTCTACGCCCAGATCCTCGCGCTGATGCCGCAGTCGCGCGACTACCGGCCGATGCACGGCCGCAGCAAGGGCCATGATCTCGACGACGGCACTCACACGCGCGTCAAGATCGACCTGTTCCCGGAATACATCCGCAATCTGCCACCGGAAAAACGCGCGCTGTGGGACATTGTCGGCCGCGCGCTCTGTTCGGAAAAAGTCAAGCAGGCTTTCATGCGGCGGCTGGCGCCCGGCCTGTCGAAGCGGTTCGGCAAAGGCTTTGCCAAGGTCGGCATGTATCCGATCCCGATTTTGACGCGCGACATTCCCGGCTATCTGATCACGCCGCACACCGACACCCGGTGGAAGGGCATCACCGTCCAGCTTTATCTGCCCAAGGACGACGCCAATACCGACATCGGCACCATTTTCCACGACGTGTTGCCCGATGGCTCCAAGCCCAAGCATACGCAGATGAAGTTTGCGCCCAACACCGGCTACGCCTTTGCCGTCGGCGACGACACCTGGCATTCGGCCGACCCGGTGCACAATCGCGTCAAGACGCGCGACTCGATCCTGCTCACGTATTTCGTCGACCAGGGGCTGCTGCGCACCCTGCGCAATCGCGGCAAGCGGCTGGGCAATTTTGTGCTCAACGAGGTCCGGCAGCGGGTTTAGCGGCACAACCTTACGGCGGTCGTCCCCGCGAAGGCGGGGGCCCATACGCCGTGCGCTCGCGATAGGCTGCGGCGTATGGGTCCCGCGCCTCGCGCTGTGCGCTCGCGCGGGACGACACCGCAAAGCTTTGCGGGCACGACATTTCTCCATATTAAAACCGCCTTAACGCGACTCTCTTAAAGCGTTGGGCGTCATGGTCTCCAATCCGCGCCGCCGCATCATCCTGACCGCGCTTGGCCTCTATGCCTTCGCCGCTGTGTTCATCGGCTATTTCGGCGTCAATGCCTTTACCGGTGCCCACGGCCTGCGCGCGCAAGCCGACCTCGACCAGCGGCTCGCGACCATGCAGAAAGAGCTCGGCCACCTCAAAGCCAAGCGAGCGGTGTGGGAGCGGCGGGTGTCGCTGCTGCGCGCAAACCGCATCGACCCCGACATGCTGGATGAGCGCGCCCGCGCGCTGCTGGGCTATGTCGACCCGCGCGACATAACATTGCTTCTGCACCCGCACGAATAAACGAACCTTGCGCGGCGCGCCGGCATTATCCACCGCCGGCCGTTTCCGTTAGCATTCAGAGCCTTGCCGCATTGGCGCGCACGGCCGGTAGGAGCGCTCGCGCTTCCGCCTGCGGGCGATTTAAGCTATGGGGGTCCAGCTTAAGGCTTTACCCCGCGCCCCAGCCGATCCTTGTTGAGGAGTGCCTATGGCTGCGCCCAAGAAAAACCCGAGCGCCGACAGCAAGCCACCGGCCGTGGACGGGAAGCCCGTTCCCGAATTCAGCAAGGACGAAGAACTCGCGGCCTACCGCGCCATGCTGACCATCCGCCGTTTCGAGGAAAAGGCGGGGCAGATGTACGGCATGGGCCTGATCGGCGGCTTTTGCCACCTTTATATCGGCCAGGAAGCCGTCGTCACCGGCATGCAGATGGTGCTCAATCCCGGTGACGAGGTAATCACCGGCTATCGCGATCACGGACATATGATTGCCTGCGGCATGGACCCCAAGGGCGTGATGGCGGAATTGACCGGCCGCGCCCACGGCTATTCCAAGGGCAAGGGCGGCTCGATGCATATGTTCAGTGTCGAGAAAAACTTCTACGGCGGCCACGGCATCGTCGGCGCGCCGGCGCCGCTCGGAACCGGCTTGGCCTTCGCCAACACCTACCGCGGCAACAAAAACATCTGCCTCACTTATTTCGGCGACGGCGCCTCCAACCAGGGGCAGGTCTATGAGAGCTTCAACATGGCGGAGCTGTGGAAACTGCCGGTGATCTACGTGATCGAGAACAACCGCTACGCCATGGGCACCGCCATCACGCGCTCCTCGGCGACGACGGATCTTTCAAAGCGTGGCAGTTCGTTCAACATTCCGGGCGAGCAGGTCGACGGCATGGACGTGCGCGCGGTTAAGGCGGCGGGCGAGCGGGCGGCGGCGTGGTGCCGCGGTGGCAAGGGGCCATATATTCTGGAAATGCTCACCTACCGCTATCGCGGCCACTCGATGTCGGACCCGGCCAAGTACCGCACGCGCCAGGAAGTGGACGAGGTGCGCACGCACCACGATCCGATCGACATGGTGCGCCACCGCATCCTGGAGAAGAAAGTCGCCGCCGAGGATGCGCTCAAGAAGATCGACGGCGAGGTCCGCGACCTCATCAACGCGGCGGCCGAGTTCGCCACCCACGATCCGGAGCCGGATCCATCCGAGCTTTTTACCGATGTCTATCGCTGACCCCCGTGTAACGCGCGGTGCGTAGGAAACAGTAGCGCCCATGCCGACCGAAGTATTGATGCCCGCGCTGTCGCCCACGATGGAAAAGGGCAACCTTGCCAAGTGGCTCAAGAAGGAGGGCGACCCGGTCAAGTCCGGCGACGTGATCGCCGAGATCGAGACCGACAAGGCCACCATGGAAGTGGAAGCGGCCGACGAGGGCACGCTCGGAAAAATCCTTGTGCCCGAAGGCACCGCCGACGTGGCGGTCAATACGCCGATCGCGGTGATCCTCGGCGACGGTGAGGACGCATCCGCCATCAAAGCGGCGAAGCCCGCGCCGCAGCCGAAAGCTGCCGAGGCACCGCGGACGGCACAAGCTGAAAAGCCGGAAGCAACACCTGCACCCGCGCCGGCACCGAAAGCGCCCGAAGCCCCGGCCGCCCAAGCGGCCGCCGATCCCGACATCCCGGAAGGCACCGAGCTGGTCACCATCACCATGCGCGAAGCGCTGCGCGACGCCATGGCCGAGGAGATGCGCCGCGACCCGGATGTTTTCGTGATGGGCGAGGAGGTCGCCGAATATCAGGGCGCCTACAAGGTCACGCAAGGCCTGTTGCAAGAGTTCGGCGCCAGGCGCGTCATCGACACTCCGATCACCGAGCACGGTTTTGCCGGCCTGGGAGTCGGCGCGGCCTTCGCCGGCCTGAAGCCGATCGTCGAATTCATGACCTTCAACTTCGCCATGCAGGCTATGGATCATCTGATCAATTCGGCGGCCAAGACGCATTACATGTCGGGCGGCCAGGTGAACTGTCATATCGTGTTCCGCGGGCCGAACGGCGCCGCCGCCCGCGTCGGCGCCCAGCACAGCCAGGATTATTCCTCCTGGTATTCGCACGTTCCCGGGCTGAAGGTGATTGCGCCGTCGAATGCTGCCGACGCCAAGGGCCTGCTGAAGGCCGCGATCCGCGATCCCAATCCCGTCGTCTTTCTGGAAAACGAAATCCTCTACGGTCATTCATCGCCGGTTCCCAAGCTCGATGATTTCGTGCTGCCGATCGGCAAGGCGCACATCGCGCGCGCCGGCAACGACGTCACCATCGTGGCCTGGTCCATGGGCATGTCCTACGCGCTGGAGGCGGCCGACGCGCTCGCCAAGGACGGCATCGACGCCGAAGTGATCGACCTGCGCACGCTCAAGCCCATGGACGTCGGCACAATCGTCGCCTCGGTGCAGAAGACCGGGCGCTGCGTGACGGTGGAGGAGGGCTGGAAGCAGTCGGGCGTCGGCGCCGAGATCGCCGCGCAACTGATGGAGAACGCGTTCGACTATCTCGACGCGCCGGTGACGCGCGTTTGCGGCAAGGACGTGCCGATGCCTTACGCCGCCAATCTCGAGAAGCTGGCGCTGCCGTCGGTCGCCGAGGTGATCGAGGCGGCCAAAGCGGTTTGCTACCGGTAATCGCCGCTCATGCCCACCAACATCCTCATGCCGGCGCTGTCGCCCACGATGGAGAAGGGCAACCTCGCCAAATGGCTGAAGAAGGAGGGCGACAAGGTCTCGTCCGGCGACGTGATCGCCGAGATCGAGACCGACAAGGCCACCATGGAAGTGGAGGCGGTAGACGAGGGCACGCTGGCCAAGATCGTGGTGCCGGAAGGCACGCAGGACGTGGCGGTCAACTCGGTGATTGCCGTGCTGGCCGGCGAGGGCGAGGACGTGAAGGCGGCGGCTGCGGGTGCGAAAAGCGCGCCGGCGCCGAAACCAGCGGAAGCTCCAAAACCTCAGGCGACACCGCCGAAAGCTGCTGCGCCGAGTCCGCAACCGGCGGCACCACCCAAACCGGCCGCGTCAACAGTGCCGCAGCCCGTCGCGGCGGGCGGCGGCAACCGGATCTTCTTATCTCCGCTCGCTCGCCGGCTGGCGAAGGAGGCCGGCATCGATCTCAACCGCGTGCAGGGTTCCGGCCCGCATGGCCGGGTAATCGCGCGCGACATTGATGCGGCTAAATCCGGCAAAGGATTACGCGCGCCGGGCGCCGCCCCCGCCGCCATGCCGGCGCCGGCGACGCCCTCCGACGCGCAAGTTCGCGCGCTCTACGAGGAAGGCTCCTACGACTTCGTGCCGCACGACCAGATGCGCAAGATCATCGCGCAGCGGCTGACACTGTCGAAGCAGACCATTCCGCATTTCTATCTGACGCTGGACTGCGACATCGGCAAGCTGCTCGCCGCGCGCGCGGAGATCAACGCGTCGGCGCCCAAGACACAAGACGGCAAGCCAACCTACAAGATTTCAGTCAACGACTTCGTCATCAAGGCGCTGGCGCTCGCCATGCAGCGCGTGCCCGACGCCAACGTCACCTGGACCGACGGCGGCATGCTGCACCACCATCATTCCGACATCGGCGTGGCGGTGGCAATTCCCGGCGGCCTGATCACGCCGGTGGTGCGCCAGGCCGAGTCCAAATCGCTCTCCACCATTTCCAACGAGATGAAGGATTACGCCGCCCGCGCGCGCACGCGCCACCTCAAGCCGCAGGAATATCAGGGCGGCTCCACCGCCATCTCCAATCTCGGCATGTACGGCATCAAGGATTTCGCCGCGGTGATCAATCCGCCGCACGCCACCATCCTGGCGGTCGGAGCCGGCGAGGAGCGCGCGGTGGTGCGTGAGGGCAAGATCGTGCCGGCGCAGATCATGACCGTGACGCTCTCCACCGACCACCGCGCCGTCGACGGGGCGCGCGGCGCCGAGCTGCTGGCCGTCTTCAAGGCGCTGATCGAAAACCCGGTGCTGATGGTGGTGTAGGCTATGAGATTGTCATGCGCGGGCAACCGGTCCGGCCTTCGGCCGGCCCGGCTGTAAACTTGACCCGCGCATCCCGCTTAGGCCGGCACTGCGTCTTTTATCGAGATGGCCGGGACAAGCCCGGCCATGACAGGAGGAGCACAATATGCCGCGCATATCGCTCGACACCGACAAGGATTATCTTGTCACGCCAACGCATTCCGACGCGCGCGGGCTGGTGGTGAGCGGCCGCATGCGCATAACCGTCGGCGGCGAAACCTACGAGGTCGGGCCGAGCGCGGTCGGCTTCCACCCCTCCAACGTGTTGCACGAAGCGCTCGCCGTGGAGAACACGGTCGCGATCAGCTTCAAGAATATCCTCGCGCCGTTTTATCCGGCCACCAAGACGCTGTAAGCGAGCCGGCCGCGTGATGAACCTGCGCCCCGCCCGCAAATCCGACGCCGCCGCGCTGGCGATCCTGGTCGACATCGCCGGCGAAGGCATGCCGAGCTACATGTGGTCGCGCATGCGCGAACCCGGGCAATCCGCATTCGAGGTTGGGCGCGCCCGGGCCGCGCGCGAGCAAGGGGGCTTCTCGTATCGCAACGCCACCGTGGGCGAGATCGACGGCGAAGTGGCGGCCTGTCTGGTCGACTACCGCCTCGACGACCCTTACGACACCGGCGATCTGACCGAGCTGCCGGAGATGGTGCGCCCGCTGGTCGAACTGGAAGCGAAAGCGCCCGGCTCCTGGTACGTCAATGTGCTCGCCGCCTTTCCCGAATTTCGCGGCCACGGCCTTGGCGGCCGCCTGCTGGCGCGGGCCGAAGAACGCGGCCGCGCGCAAGGCGCAAGATCCGCCAGCGTCATCGTGGCCAGCGAGAACGAGGGGGCCGCGCGCCTTTATGCCCGCACCGGCTATCGCGAGATTGCCCGCGCCCCGGTGGTGGACTTTCCCGGCTGCGCCCATGGCGGCGACTGGGTGCTGATGGTCAAACCGATCTGATAGGACTAGGTAAGACGCGGGCGCCCTTTGCGGGGCCGCAGACGAGCAAGCGAGCGTTTATGGCCGACACCTCCTTCGACGTCCTCATCATCGGCTCCGGCCCCGGCGGCTACGTCACCGCCATCCGTGCCGCGCAGCTCGGCTTCAAGACCGCGATTATCGAGCGCGACTATCTCGGCGGCATTTGCCTGAACTGGGGCTGCATCCCGACCAAAGCGCTGCTGCGCTCGGCCGAAATCTACCATTACCTGCAACACGCCAAGGACTACGGTCTGACCGTCGACAAAGTCGGCTACGACCCGAGCGCGATCGTCAAGCGCTCGCGCGCGGTGTCGAAGCGGCTCAATGACGGCGTCGGGTTCCTGATGAAGAAGAACAAGGTGTCGGTGATCTGGGGCGAGGCGGCGATCGACGCGCCCGGCAAGGTCACCGTGAAAGCGTCCAAGACCGAAGCGCCGAAAGGCGCGCTTCCGCCCGGCGCCTATCAAGCCAAGCACATCATCGTCGCCACCGGGGCGCGGCCGCGCGTGTTGCCCGGGCTCGAGCCCGACAAGAAACTGATCTGGACTTATTTCGAGGCCATGGTGCCGCCGGCGATCCCGAAATCGCTGCTGGTGATCGGCTCGGGCGCCATCGGCATCGAGTTCGCCTCGTTCTTCCGCAACTTCGGCGCCGAGGTCACCGTCGTCGAGGTGCTGCCGCAGATCCTGCCGGTAGAAGACCACGAAATCCAGGCCTTCGCGCGCAAGAGCGTCGAAAAGCAGGGCATCAAGATCCACACCAACGCCAAGGTCATCAAGCTCGACAAGAAAACCGACAGCGTCACCGCCACCATCGAGGAGGGCGGCAAGAGCCAGACCATAACGGTCGAGCGCGTCATTTCCGCGGTCGGCGTCGTGGGCAATATCGAAAATCTCGGCCTGGAAAAGCTCGGCGTGAAGACCGACCGTGGCCTCGTCGTCGTGGACCCATTCAACAAAACGAATGTGCCCGGCATCTACGCCATCGGCGACGTCGCGGGCCCGCCCATGCTGGCGCACAAGGCCGAGCACGAGGGCGTCATCTGCATCGAGGCCATCAAGGGCCTCAATCCGCACCCCATGAACAAATTGATGATCCCCGGCTGCACCTATTGCTCGCCGCAGGTCGCTTCCGTCGGGCTCACCGAGCAGGCCGCCAAAGATGGGAAACGCGATATCCGCGTCGGCCGCTTTCCCTTTATCGGCAACGGCAAGGCCATCGCGCTGGGCGAGGACCAGGGCCTGGTGAAGGTGATCTTCGACAAGAAGACCGGGCAACTGCTCGGCGCCCACATGGTCGGCGCCGAAGTCACCGAACTGATCCAAGGCTATGTCGTGGCCATGAACCTGGAGACCACTGAAGAAGAATTGATGCACACGGTCTTCCCGCATCCGACATTATCGGAAATGATGAAGGAAGCGGTGCTCGATGCATACGGGCGCGTGTTGAATATGTGATTCACAAACCTGTCATGCGCGGGCTTGTCCCGCGCGTCCCGCTTAGGTCGGCACCGCCTCGCGACCCTTAGCGAGATGGCCGGGACAAGCCCGGCCATGACGGAAATAGGGAGTGGGAGAAAGCCGATGGCCAAGTTCAACAATATTCTCGAAACCGTCGGCCGCACGCCGGTGGTCAAGATCACCAAGCTGGCGCCCAAGGGCATCAACCTCTACGTCAAGATCGAAGCCTTCAACCCGCTCGGCTCCGTGAAGGACCGCTTGGCGCTCGGCGTCATCGAGGCGGCCGAGAAGTCCGGCGACTTGAAGCCCGGGCAGACCGTCGTCGAAGCCACCTCCGGCAATACCGGCATCGGGCTCGCCATGGTCTGCGCCGCCAAAGGCTATCCGCTGGTGGTCACCATGGCCGAGACCTTCTCGGTCGAACGCCGCAAGCTGATGCGCTTCCTCGGCGCCAAGGTGGTGCTGACACCGGCGGCTGAGCGCGGCATGGGCATGGTGCTCAAGGCGCAGGAGCTCGCCAAGACCCACGGCTGGTTCCTCACGCGCCAGTTCGAGAACGAAGCCAACCCCGACATGCACGAGCGCACCACCGGGCCCGAAATCGTCGCGGACTTCAAAGGCGAGAAGCTCGACTACTGGGTGACCGGCTTCGGCACCGGCGGCACGCTCACCGGCGTTTCGCGCGTGCTGCGCAAGGAACGGCCCGATACCAAGATCGTGGTGTGCGAGCCGGCCGACGCGCCCATGCTCTCGACCAAATCGCCGCAGCCGCTCAATCCCGACGGCTCGCCGGCCGCGGCCAATGCCGCCTTCAAGCCGCACCCGATGCAAGGGTGGAGCCCGGACTTCATCCCGAAGATCACCGCCGAGGCGGTTGACGCCGGCGTCATCGATCGCATCATCACCATTGCCGGCGCCGACGCGATGAAATGCAGCCGCGATCTGGCGCAGAAGGAAGGCATCTTCGTCGGCATCACCGCCGGCGGCACCTTCGCCGGCGCGCTCGAAGTCGCCAAGACGGCCGCACCGGGCTCGACCGTTCTCGCCATGCTGCCCGACACCGGCGAGCGCTATCTTTCGACGCCGCTGTTCGGCGACATCGGTGCCGACATGGACGACGACGAATTGAAGATTTCCAATTCGACGCCGAACCACCGCATGCCGCCCAAGGCGGCGTGAGGTTCATTTTTCTTTCCGTCATGGCCGGGCTTGTCCCGGCCATCCCGATACTGGGCGTGTTGCCTTTCTAAGCGGGATGCGCGGGTCAAGCCCGCGCATGACTGTCGAGAGAAAGGGGGCAAGACACCATGGGCATTCTCGCCTGGATCATCATCGGCCTGATCGCAGGCTGGCTCGCCAACGCGATCCTGGGCGGGCGCGGCGGCGGCCTTCTTTACAATCTCGCCGTCGGGCTGGTCGGCGCCATCGTCGGCGGGCTGATTTTCGGCGCGCTGCACATCGTGCCGGAGCCCGGATTCATCGGCAATCTGATCAGCGCCACCATTGGCGCCGTCGTGTTCCTGCTGATCTGGCGCGCGATTAAACGGGCGTGACGTCGCGCGGCCTTGCGGCGCATCCCCCGCAGCCGTAAGTATCCCTCATGGCGGTCGTCTACGACATCAATAGCCCGCGTCCGCGCCATCCGGAAAAGGCGCATCGGCCGGATTCGCCGCAGCCTCAAAAGCCAGACTGGATCCGTGTCAAGGCGCCGGTGTCGGCGGGCTTTTTCGAGACGCAATCCATCATGCGCGTCAACGGCCTGCACACCGTGTGCGAGGAGGCCGGCTGCCCCAATATCGGCGAGTGCTGGGACAAGAAGCACGCCACCTTCATGATCATGGGCGACACCTGCACGCGCGCCTGCGCCTTCTGTAACGTGAAGACCGGGCTGCCGGGCGCGCTCGACGCCGCCGAGCCCGAGCACGTCGCGCAAGCCACCGCCAAGCTCGGCTTGGCGCACATCGTTGTCACCTCGGTCGATCGTGACGATCTCGCCGACGGTGGCGCTGCGCATTTCGCCGACACCATCCGCGCCATTCGGCGCGCTTGCCCGACCACCACGATCGAAGTGCTCACCCCCGATTTCCTGCGCAAGGACGGCGCGCTCGAAAAAGTGGTCGAAGCCCGGCCCGATGTGTTCAACCACAATTTGGAAACCGTGCCATCGCTCTATCTCACGGTGCGGCCGGGCGCGCGCTATTTCCATTCGCTGCGACTCTTGCAACGCGTGAAGGAGATCGATCCGCAGATGTTCACCAAGTCGGGCATCATGGTGGGCCTGGGCGAAGAGCGAAACGAAATCCTGCAGGTGATGGACGACCTGCGCTCGGCCGGTGTGGATTTCCTCACCGTCGGGCAATATCTGCAGCCGACCCGCAAGCACCATGAGGTCAAGCGCTTCGTGCCGCCCGACGAATTCACGGCGCTGGAAGCCACGGCTTACGCCAAGGGCTTTCTAATGGTGTCGGCCTCGCCGCTGACGCGCTCCTCGCATCATGCCGGCGAGGACTTCACGCGTTTGCGCGCGGCGCGCGCCGCCCGCACATAAGCTGATGCCGCGATTCACGACGAAGCGCCGCGTCCGTCACAGCGCGTCGGATATGTTCGACCTGGTGGCGGACGTGGAGAAATATCCCGCGTTCGTGCCGATGTGCAGCGCCACGCGGGTGCGCAACGTCGCCGACAA